>Ga0209801_1000658_pt1 | contig 22519 bp, 20 predicted proteins | sample GraSoiAngelo_127_FD_185884 | JGI IMG/M metagenome (GOLD analysis project Ga0209801, IMG submission 185884) | Grasslands soil microbial communities from the Angelo Coastal Reserve, California, USA - 14_0927_09_40cm (SPAdes) (version 2) | ecosystem: Environmental > Terrestrial > Soil > Grasslands ... | reverse complement strand
AATGACACTGCTGCTCGATGCGTCGAAACTCAACATTCCCTACTCCAGCCTCTTCTTCGTTTCGCGCAAGCAATATTTGGCCAAGAGTCGGGCGGACCTGGTCAATTTCACCAAGGCGATGATCGAAGGCGTGCACGTTTATAAAGCTAACAAGGAGTTCAGCATGAAAGTTTTGGCGAAGTATATGAAAGTCCAAGACCGGGAAGTGCTGGAAGAAAATTTCCGCGAGTATGACTTTCCCCTCAAACCCTATCCGGCCAAAGAGTACTTCGAGTTGCCGATTCAAGAGGTCGGCAAAAAAGATCCTAAGCTATTGAAGGAAAACCCTGACCGGTTCATGGATTCCTCACTGGTCAAGGAACTGGATGCCGGCGGTTTCATCGACAAACTGACGCAAGAATACCAAGTGAAATAACTTGACCCGCATCGTCGCTGCGTTAAAGGACACCCGACGATCGAAGGAGGTTCTATGGCAAGCGCACGCGGAGCAACACTTTTGGGTCCCGACAAACTGGAGATCCGCGAGTACCCCGTGCCGGATATTCCGCCCGACGGCGGGCTCGTCAAGGTCGAAATGGGCGGCGTCTGCGGCACCGACGTCAAATACCTACACGGCAAGCTTCGGGTTCCGTATCCGATCATTCTCGGACATGAGATTCTCGGCCGCGTCGAGAAGCTCGGAAAAAATGCCGCGGCGATTCACCACGTAAAAGAAGGAGATCGAATCATTTTGAAAGGCGCCATCGGATGCGGCCGCTGCGCCGATTGCCGGCGCAACAACCAGCGCTTCTGCAAGCAGCGCACCAACTATGGTGGCCGCACCAAGTGCGATCAGCCGCCGCATCTGTTCGGCGGCTTCGCGGATTACATTTACCTCGCTCCTGATGTTCTCGCGACGAAGATCAGTGACGCGCTTCCTGCGGAAGCAGCGGCGCTCATCGGCTCAGTGATGGCCAACGGCTTTCAGTGGGCGATTCGCCGCGGCGGCGTCAAAATGGGCGACAACGTTTTAGTCCAAGGCCCCGGACAGCAAGGGCTCTCCTGCACCTTCGCCGCGCGTCACGCGGGCGCGGCTAAAATCTTCATTACGGGTATCGGGCGCGACAAGCCGCGGCTAGAATTGGCAAAAAAGTTCGGCGCTGACCGCACGATCAACGTCGAAGAAGAAGATGTTCTCGAAGTCATCCGCAAGGAGACCAACGGCGAGATGTGCGATGTGGTCGTGGACGTCTCGGGCAATCCGAAGGCGATACTGACATCCGTGGATTGTTTGCATCGGCAAGCTACCATGGTCTTGGCGGGCTTGACCGGCGACACGACGGTAACACCGATGCTCATGGATAAACTCGTCTGGGGCGAGATCAAACTCCAGGGTTGTTTCACCGCCGACAACGACGCAACGGAAGCGGCGCTCCGGCTCATCGAAGAGACGAAGTTCCCGGTGCAAGAAATGGTGAGCCATGTCTTTCCATTGAAGGACACGGAGAAGTGCATTCGCGCCGTCGGCGGAGAGATACCCGAAATGTTCCCGACCAAGGCATTGATCAATCCGGCGCTGGGATAAAGCAAATGGAGTGTTGGACTATGGGAGTACTGGAGTATTGGGTCTGGTACATCACTCCATTACTCCACCAACCCAACACTCCATCGATCAGGTTTAACTGAGATGATCCAAGGATTGAAGGATAAAGTCGTCATTATCACCGGCGGCGGCCACGGCATCGGTAAAGCCTACTGCCTGGGCTTCGGGAAGGCCGGTTCTCAGGTCGTTGTCGCGGATATCGACAAGCCGGCGGCCGAACATGTCGCTGCGCAAATCACCGAGAAGGTGAGGCGCGATTCTCTGGCCGTCCACGTGGATGTCTCTAACGAGAAATCGACGAAGGACATGACTGCGGCGGCATTACAGCGCTTTGGCAGAATCGATGTGCTCGTCAACAACGCGGCTATCTTCGCGACGATCCCAATGAACCGCGGCAGGATCGAAACCATCACCCCGGAAGAGTGGGACAAACTCATGGCGGTCAATTTAAAAGGGCTCTTCTTCTGCTGCCGCGCAGTATTGCCCGCGATGCGCGCGCGGAAATCCGGCAAGATCATCAACATCGCTTCCGGCACGGTGTTTAACGGCAGCCCGGGACGAATTCATTACGTGACATCTAAGGCTGGAACGATCGGTTTCACTCGCACACTCGCGCGTGAAGTCGGCGATGACAACATCCAAGTCAACGTTCTTGCTCCCGGTAACACGTTGTCGGAAGAAAACCCTACCGATGAGATGATCCGCTTCCGGCAATCCTCCGTAGGCAACCGTGCTCTAAAGCGCGTCCAAGTGCCTCAGGATCTGGTCGGCGCCATGCTGTTTTTAGCGTCACCTTTGAGTGATTTCATCACCGGTCAGACAATTAATGTCGATGGCGGCATTTCGTTCCTGTGAAATGGAGTGATGGAGTACTGGAGTATTGGAGTGATGCAAAATCCCCGGATGAACTGTGTGATAATTCTTTACCCAACACTCCATCACTCTAGCACTCCAATTCGTTTCGCCCGTTAGTTTAGAAGGAGCCCTATCATGAACGTGAATTACCCGATTATCGATGCCGACGGACATGTGATGGAAAAGGATTCCGAGTTGCGGGAGTTCCTCGAAGGGCGTTATCGAGAAGGTCCGCATTTTCAAACTTACAGCTATTTTCCCTCACTCGACGGTTGGAATCGCGGCTTTGGTGTGCCGGGAAAAGTCCACGAGACGCCGGCAGCGAAGTGGCTTGAATTTCTCGATGAGCTTGGCGTGCATACGACCGTGCTCTATCCGACGGGCGGGCTTGCGCTCGGACTCATCCAGAATCCGGAATGGGCCTGCATCATCTCCCGCGCTTATAATTCCTGGATGACCGAGCGCTTCACCAAACAGAGCCCGCGACTTAAAGGGGTTGCCTTGCTACCGGTTCACGAGCCCGCCCAAGCAGCCAAGGAACTCGAGCGCGCGAAGCAGCTTGGGCTCGTTGCCGGTCTCATGCCCGCCGTGACCATTCTAAACAAAGGCTACGGTCATACGGACTTCGATCCGATTTATGAGGCGGCAGAGAGGCTCGATATGCCGCTGACCGTTCACGGCGCGCCGAGCCGGGGCATGGGCTTCGATTTTTTCAACAAGTTTCTTCACGTCCATACATTGGAGCATCCTTTCGCGATTCTGATTCAGTTCACGCACATGATTTTCGAGGGCGTCTTCGTGCGTTTCCCGAAACTCAGGGTGGCTTTCCTCGAAGCGGGCTCCGGCTGGCTTCCCTACATGATGGACCGCATGGACGAGGAAATGGAAAAACCGTACCGCATGCAGGCTCCGGTTCTCAAGAAAAAACCGAGTGAATATATCCGTTCGGGCCAAGTCTGGACCACTTGTGAAGTCGAAGAAAAAGCATTGCCTCAGGTGTTGAAGCAATTTAATCCGCGCTGCCTCATGTGGCCATCGGATTATCCCCACGAGCGACTGCCGGACATGTTCAAGCATGACATCCCGGAATTTCTCGAACGCGCGGATATCGACGACAATACCAAACAGCAGATCCTGTACGACAACCCGATCAATTTTTACCAGCTCAAGATCTAAGCGAGACGGAGGTTCGCTATGCGCTTGAAAGACAAAGTTGCAATCGTAACCGGCGGCGGAGTCGGTATCGGCAGGGCATACGCGCACGGGTTAGCCAAAGAAGGAGCCGCGGTCATCGTTGCCGATATTCAGGAGGCGGAAGCGAAGAAAGTTGCCGCCGACATCAAAGCGGCCGGCGGCGAAGCTATCGCCGTAGCCGTCGACGTCACCTCGCCGGAGAAAACTCAAGCGATGGCCGCGGCTACATTAAAAGCATATGGCCACATCGACGTTTTGGTAAACAACGCCGGCCTCTACTCGGCATTGAAGAAGAAAAATTTTATGGAAATCGATCCGGATGAGTGGGACCGGGTGATGGCAGTAAACCTAAAAGGTCTGTTCCTCTGCGTAAAGGCGGTCTATCCGGCGATGCAGCGACAAGGCAAAGGGAAGATTATCAACATCTCGTCGGGGACCGCGCTTAGCGGATCGCCTTTCTTTCTTCACTACGTTTCCTCCAAAGCCGGCGTCATCGGCTTTACCCGCGCGTTGGCGCGCGAAGTGGGTGGCGACAACATCTGCGTGAACTCGATCATGCCGGGATTGACGATATCAGGATCTAATCAAGAAGGCGTGATGACAGCCGAGCAATTGGCCGACCGCAGAAAGCGCCGCTGCTTTCAGCGCGATCAGTACCCGAAGGATTTAGTGGGCACGGTCATCTTCCTAGCTTCGGACGACAGTGATTTCATGACCGGGCAATCCATCGGCGTCGACGGCGGGATGAACATGCACTAACCGGCCGCGGAAACCTGCGCGTGCATTGTAAAACTATTCGAACACCATGCTGGTGAAGGTCACGGCAGAGCCGGTCTCCGGCGTGAAGGCCTGACTGTACTTGAGGTGCTTCCCCTGGCTTCCATCCAAGAGGTGAATTAAGGAATAGAGAGGCGAGAATCCGCAAATTCTTCTCTTGTCCTGATCCTTCGCGATCTCATTAAAAAACCCCGGCGCATCCCGGGCCGTAAGCCGATCGATGAGTCGTTGATCTTCCGCCTCGACCCACTTGAGAAATTCGTCGGTAATCGGCTCACGGTCACCAAACTGCGCGCCCACGTGGGCTAGATCAACGCCGGCAATGAAACATACGCGCCTGGTCTGTTTGGCGACCAAATCCTTCAGAGCGTTCAAAAAATTCCCGACGGCGATATTTTGTTCAGGAGGCGTCTGGTTAATCATCATCGCATGAAACGAGGAGACCAGGATCGGCACGATCTTGAATGGCCTTTCGGTTTGGCCGGTCAGCTCAGCGCGTCCCTGCGCGATGTATTTTAAAAACACCACCTGAAATTCGAGCGAGTGTTCCCCGCGGTGAAGATACTCGTCGGCGAAAAGATCATCGTTGCATTTTTCTTGAAGGCTGTTCACAAACTGTTTGTCCGTCTCGACGGTGCCCAACGGAGTCTGGAAATCTTTGAGCGTCAAGATAAACGGCTTCTCGCCGCCACAGTGTGACGTTCCGAGAAGAATGTACAGATCCGCGCCATCGCTTTCGGCCAGCTTTTTATAAGCCCAAGCGTACGCCGGCCCGCCGCGATGAAAATCGATGTGCGGCGCGACAATCGCCTTGGGAGTCGAAGTGTTGGGGTCGGGCTTTGGCAGTCCGGGACCGCTCGGTGAGAGAAAATATCCGTCGAGCTGAGCCTTCAAGCCAATCGGATCTTGTGGATACACGCCTCCCACGTGTGCCGGCGCGCGAGTCGGTTGCCGCCGAAACTCCTCAACGACACTTCTCTGGTAGCTCAGAAACCGCTCGCTCAACAAGTAGTAGTGCTGATCCAACATTGCGATGAATTGCCTGAGCTCATCGCTGAGTAAAAGAGTGCCGAATTGTTTGGCGTAGATTTCTTGAATGTCGACAAGGGAGCGCCTGCCGTCAAAGTGCGACATGATGAAATACCCCACCGGCGATACTCCTAAGGGAGTGGCAAGATTCAGCGGATCTTTCAGATAGATGAGGGTTTTTCCCTCTTGTTGAAAAGGGATGGCCTCAATCGGCCGCAGGCGGGGAAGAAGATCCATCTTTTGGAACGAAGCTAGAAGTAATTTGAGATGGAAACGATTCTCATGCTGTTTTGACGATGAGAAGAACTGGATTCAACAGATACCAAGGAGCCCCGGATCGGCAGCCGTGAAATTGTCGAGATCAGTCTAGCTAATTCCCAGCTTTTGCTTCGCTTCATCGCTGATCATGTTCGGGTTCCAAGGTGGATCCCAAACCAGATCAACCGTGGCGTCACCGACTCCGTCCAAAGCGAGGATGCGCTGCCGCGCATCAGCAGCGATCATCGTGCCCATGCCGCAGCCGGGCGCCGTCAGCGTCATCTTGACTGCTACTTTGTCGTCATCGACTTGCACGTCATAAACTAGACCCAAGTCCACGATGTTTACCGGGATCTCTGGGTCGTAGCATTCGTGCAGTGCTTCATAGACTTGTTCTTTAGTTATCATACCAGGTATCCTTCTTTTCAATATTGATATGATCCACCGGCAAGCGTTATGTACCTACGAAGTCGTAATAATCGTTGGACCATTCTTTCTCGCCCTTTCTGAAGCGATCGAAAGCTGACCGGCCAATCTGGCGGCGATTTCCAAGAATCTCTTGCTCACCTCGGATTTCGGCTCTTGAATGAGAATCGGTATTCCTTTATCGCCGCCTTCCCGAAGCGCGGCGGTGATTGGAATTTCACCGAGATAGGGAATGTTGAAGCGCTCCGCGGCCCGCTGCGCTCCGCCGCGGGAAAAAATCTCATGGTTTTTTCCACAGCCGTCGCAGATGAAGTAGCTCATATTCTCGATAATGCCGACGATCGGAATCATCACTTTGTCGAACATCGACTTGGCTCGAATGACATCCGCGAGCGCAACGTCCTGAGGAGTCGCGACCAAAAGCGCTCCGCTGACCTTGAGTTGTTGGGAGAATGTAATCTGCACGTCGCCCGTGCCTGGCGGCATATCGACTACAAGGTAATCCAGCTCGCCCCAGTGAACATCCGCCATCAACTGATGCAACGCTTTCCCTAGCATGGGGCCGCGCCAGATAACTGCTTGGTCCGGGTCGAGGAAGAAGCCAATGGACATGACCGGCAGGCCATGCGCCATGGGCGGGGCGATTTTATAAGCGCCATTCACCTCAATTTTATTCGCCTCACCCTTGACTCCCATCATCATTGGGACCGACGGCCCGTAGATATCGGCGTCAAGAAGGCCGGTGGCTGCGCCGTGCATCTTCAGCGCCACCGCCAGATTGGCTGCGACAGTTGACTTGCCAACACCACCCTTACCCGCGGCCACAAGCACGACATTTTTAACCGTCGGAAGTAAATCGGTTTGCCCTGCCCCCGACTTGCTGCCCCGAACTTGCGCGCCAAAGTTGATTTCCACGCTACTCACGCCGGGAATGCCGGCCAACGTCTTTTTGCAATCCGCGTCGATGCTCTCACGCAATGGACAGGCCGGCGTGGTGAGCTCGACGGTAAACGTGACCTTGCCGTTATTGACGGCCAAGTTTTTTACCATTCCAAGACTCACGATGTCGCGGTGCAGCTCAGGGTCTTGGACTTTTTTCAAAGCCTCAACGATTTGTTCTTGGGTTGCGTGTTCCACTGGAATCCTTTCGTCAGAAAAAACTATAGACTTATAAGGTCCATGATGTCAACAGCGGCTTTCACTGTTAACCTTTTCCGGGAAACCGAGTCTAATAAACGAGCATCACTACAAGCGAGGAGTAGCATGCGTGGTTGAACTTTAACTTGATGGTAAACCCCCCTTCTGCTAAAATGCGTTGTAAAATCATTTTATAAACCCATACACTTTGCTGAAGGAGGATACCATGAAACAAACATTAACCACGTTTTTCGCTACTGTGCTGTTAGTTTCCGCCGTAGGATGCTCCGGCGGACCGATGACGACCCGTGAGAAGGGTGCAGGTATCGGCGCCCTTGGCGGCGCGGCCGCTGGCGGTCTCATCGGTGCAGCGGTAGGCCATCCCGGTGCTGGGGCTGCCATCGGCGGTGCACTTGGATTAGGAACCGGAGCGCTGGTCGGAGACCAGATGCTGGGCCAGGAACAGAGGCAGTCTGATCAACAGCGTCAAATTGACGCCAACCAGGCGGAGTTGGATCGGCAGCGACGAGAGCTCGAGAGAGTGAAGAAGCAAGGCGAGTATTAGTCGTATTCTGTAGGAGGTACGGGGTGGATAAGCGATTTTTGCACCTCCTCATTACATTTTTGCTGGTCACGTCATTGACACGACCAACAACGGGCTATTGATACAAATCAAGCCGAAATCGAACGTCTAAGAAGAGAAAACGAGCGATTAAAACAACAAACGGGGAGAATGGTAGATCCATCGTTCTGAAGAGGTGCCGTCATGATTAAAGATCTAAAGCGTCAATTCGTCTTGCTTGCGATGATCATCGCGATCGTAACGGGGGCGGGCTGTTCCGCACCGCTCACCACGCGTGAGAAAGGCGCAGGCATCGGCGCTCTCGGTGGCGCGGCCGCTGGCGGTATTATTGGTGCGGCGGTAGGTCATCCGGGCGCGGGAGCGGCTATTGGTGGCGCACTGGGATTAGGCACGGGAGCTTTGGTCGGGGATCAGCTCCAGGGTCAAGAGCAAAAGCAAGCTGAACAGCAAAAGGCTATCGATCAGCAGAGAGCTGAGATCGCCAAAAACCAAGCTCTCATTGACGAACTCAAGAAGCGCAATATCGAGGCGCGCGAGACCAGCCGTGGCGTCGCGGTCAATCTGCCGAGCGTGAACTTTCAATTCGACAGGGCTGAGCTCACCCCCGAGGGACGAGATCGCGTCGATCAGATCGCCAGCATCGTAAAACGGGACGCGCCCGATCGTCGCCTCTCAGTTGAAGGTCACGCGAGCCAAGAAAGCGCTGCCCAGGATGCTTACAACCAGCGTCTCTCCGAACGGCGCGCACAAACCGTCGCGGGTGCGCTCGAGCGCGACGGTCTTGCCAACAGTCGAATCTCCACTCGGGGACTTGGAACGCACTCACCGATCGCGTCGAATGACACCGAAGAAGGTCGCCGTCAGAATCGGCGAGTCGAAGTGATTATCGAGAACTAGAGCCGAACCTTGGTTCCGTGCCATCGCGTAATCGCTGAATATTGCCGCGATGGCGCAGGATAATCATGAAAGCGAGGAAGACGCTCATAGCAACCAGAATTGGGGGATAAGCAAAGAACCAAAGCGCGACTGGAGCTAAGACCGCAGCTGTCATCGAACTGAGTGAAACCAAGCGACTGCTCAAGATAACGACAGTAAATATCAGGATCAAGATCAAGCTGGCCAGGGGTGCGAGTCCTAAAAAGACACCGAGCGCCGTGGCCACCCCTTTGCCTCCCTGAAACTTCAGAAACACCGGAAAAAGGTGGCCCAAGAAAGCGGCCACGCCCACAAAGGCAATCGCTGTGGCACTCAGGCCGAACTGCGCCGAAACGAAAACGGGAATGAATCCTTTGGCAGCATCAGCGACGAGAGTCAACAATCCCTGGCGCTTCCCGACGACTCGAGCGACATTGGTCGCGCCGACATTACCGCTACCCGCCTTTCGAACGTCGACGCCTGCAAGAAATCCCAAGATATAACCCGTCGGGATGGAGCCCAACAAATAACCGAATAGAACCAGTACGAATTCCATGGCCGGACGATAAGGTTCCGTTGAGCCGTTAGATTAGAATCGCAGCTTTGTTCGTCTAAGCCGTTCGCGCCGCAGGTAATAGTTGCCGCCGCAAATCCAGCCGACGAAAAAGAATGCGACCGCGGTACCTGCCCACACCAACACATCCGTTTCATGTCCCTCTAAAAGTCGGATAAGCGGTGGGGATTCAGCCGAGGAACCTTTTTGTTCCGCAGGTCGTGTAACCGAATCTGCGGCGGCTTTCGATCGAGGCAAGGGGGGCGCTGCCGCCGGTGATTTGGCAGGGGCCGGTTGGGGAGGCTTGTTGGGCTCACCGACAGACGATTTTGGCTCCTGTGATTTCTCGAGGATAGGAAGCGACTCGACGGCAGCAAGCTTTACTACGGTCCGATAAACATATCCTTTTTGGCCATCTGGAGTGGTAACGAGATACCAATCTCCTTTGTCGCTTTCCACTCTGAGTTGATCACCCTCTTTGAGAATTGCTTTTGACGGTTCATTCAAGCTTGGCCCGGCACCTAGATTGGCACTTGTGACTTGAATCGTGGCTTTTATTTCCGCCGCTAGCGCAACAGAGCTGTCAAAGAACAAAGACGAAGACAGTAGGAGGAATAGTATTGCCAACCGTCTCATTTCAGGCATCGCCCTAAACTATTACAGCGTTTATTTTGCTCTCAATACATTATCTTGCAAGGAGCCTTTTTCACGGTCAAAAAAAGCCCCACACCATATGACTGATGTGGGGCTTTTCGAATCAAGTTAAAAAATCGAACCCTGTTTATGCCGGTCTCTTGTAAAAATCCGGATTCATGCGGCTGTAGGTTCCGGACTTCGCCAGCTCCTCTTCGAACATCTTTCGGATGGAAGGATCCTCGTCGTAGTACTCGATCTGGTTGCCTCCCGCCTTCACGTCCTTGTCCACTTTGGTGATGTCGCCAAAGCCTTCCCCCAGGCTATATTTGATCCCGCCCAAACGCGGGGGTAAATAGCGTGCCCCTTCCGCACCGGTGTTGAAGTGTTGATGCCACATCATCGCGGGCGGCGTAAAGACACTACCATCCTGCCAGTCATAGCGCTTGATCGGTTCGCCCTCTCTCCAGAAGAGAGAAAAGCCCTTTCCTTTGATGATAATCACATTGAATCCCGGACCATGGCGGTGGGCTTTTTTATAGGTCCCAACAGGAAATTCCGAGATGTGAGCAGCCATTGATCCGTTAGCCATTTCGAGCATGACGTTTTTGCCGGCCGCGCCGCGCTCTTTCCACTCTTCCAGTTTGAAGTTGCGAGCGTCGGCAATAAAATTGGTGTCCCAGACGCGGCCGGGATAGGCCTTTCCTCTGCCGCTGAAATATTCGGGCTCGCCGTCGAACCGATCGGTAAAGTCACGCGGAGTGTTGAAGATGAAATCCGCACTGTGGAAGAGATTAAAGACAATCGGCATGCTATTGACGGAGAACAGGCGGGCCGCTTCGTCTCCTTGGCCGTTGAAGTGCCGATACCATGAGTTGAGCGGCAATGCGAAAACGCTTCCCTCATGCCATTCGAAGGTTTGCTTCGCTCCTTTACCGTTCCAAATCGTCGTTGCACCTCGTCCCTTGAGAACGTAAATCATGTCTTCATAGAGATGGCGCTGAGGGTTCAGGCTCTTTCCCGCGGGAATCTCGCTCACGTAGGCGCCCGTTGCTCCCTCGGCGCCTTCCATATTGATAAACGCTCCGTTACCTCCGGTCCTATCCCAGGGTTTGAGTTCAACTTTCTTTAAATCCTGGACGAAAAAAGTCTTGACGATGGGGATTCCCTCGCCGAGCTGCCATTTCTCATAATAAGGGATATTGTCCATTATGTTGTCGATTTGAGATGCCGGTTTAGCCATACTCGTCCTCCAACTATGCGGTTTCTACCGTATCATATTCGCAAAAGCAAGGTGGGTTGAAGCTGCGGGAACGCCGCACCAGTAGCGCCCATTAGCGAGTATCGACCCTATTTTCACGAGTCGTCGATCCGCTCGGAAATTTCAGATCATCAGCATTGACAACCGCGGCGAAACTTTACTAAATGGCAATACTCGATTGACACGCCTGCAAGTTACAAATTCGAAATAAGGAGAATCGCCTTGGCAACGATCGTTGAAGCACCCATGGTGGGTAAAATTTTAAAAATCGAAAAACAGGTCGGCGATCGCGTCGAAGAGGATGACGTCGTTTTGATCATGGAAGCGATGAAAATGGAGATTCCCATCGTCGCTCCAGCCTCTGGAGTCCTGAAAGAATTAAAAGTCTCGCCGGGGCAGGCCGTCGAAGCGGAGCAAGCACTCGCCGTCATCGAATAACCGGCGCACAATTTCTTTTTCGAGGGAGATTCCATGGATACGTGGACGTTCGGTTGGACTCTGGCGTTGATCGGCATGGGTGGAACGATGCTGGTCTTGTGGTGCTTGAGCCTTTTAGTTTTGCTTCTCAAGAAAATTTTCCCGTACCGGCCCGAGCAATCAGCATCACAGAAAGGGTAAACGGAATTGATGGAATCGGCGATTGTTTCGGGCCTCCAGGGTCTGTTGCTCGGACTCACCAATCTCGGTACGGGTCATGTGATCATGATCCTCATCGGCTCACTTCTTCTCTATCTCGGCATCGGCAAAGGATATGAACCGCTGCTTCTTCTGCCCATCGGTTTCGGCGCGATTCTGGTGAATATTCCTTTGGCGGGCTTGATGGAAAAGGACGGCGTGCTCAGGTTTTTTTATGACACAGGCGTTCTGACGGAAGTTTTTCCACTGCTCATATTTATCGGTATCGGCGCCATGACCGATTTACAACCTCTCATGGAAAACCCCAAGATCATCCTGCTCGGAGCGGCGGGGCAGTTCGGTATTTTCCTCACTCTGTTGCTGGCGCTGGCGCTCGGATTTGACAAACTGGAAGCCGTGGCGGTCGGCATCATTGGCGCATGCGACGGCCCCACCGCGATCTATGTCAGCTCTAAATTCGCGCCGCACTTGCTCGGCGCCGTCTCGGTCGCCGCCTATTCTTACATGTCTTTGGTTCCCCTGATTCAGCCGCCGATCATGAAATGGCTTACCACCGAGAAAGAAAAAAAAATCATGATGGGCATTGTAAAGCAGCCCGTTTCAAAAACGACAAAGATCATCTTTCCCGTCGTCGTAACCGTGGCGGCTTCCATTATCGCCCCTTTGGGCACCCCGCTGATCGGCATGGTTATGCTTGGCAACCTAATGAAAGAATCCGGTGTCGTAGAGCGGCTAAAACTCGCCGCGGAAAATGACATCACGAATATCGTCACTTTGCTGCTTGGGCTTTGCATCGGCGCGACCATGGAAGCGAAGCAATTTCTTCAACCGCAGACTCTCATGGTTCTCGCGCTCGCTATGGGAGTGCTCTTCGGAAAGCTCATGTGCTTGCTCAGCGGAGGCAAAATCAATCCGCTCATCGGCGCCGCGGGCATCTCGGCGTTTCCCATGTCCGCTCGAGTTGTCCAGGCGGAAGGCCAAAAGTACAATAAGAAAAGCTATCTGTTGATGCATGCCATGAGCGCCAACGCCGGCGGCCAGATCGGCTCCGTTATCGCCGCGGCGGTTATGCTTTCGGTTCTTAAAGGAATGGGGATCGTAGGCTAAATTAAGATCTAAATCAGATGTCCAAATCCAAAGAAGATCTCGAGAAGAAACTGAGCGCTCTGCAGCGTTCCGCTCTGCAAGGGGATGCCAAAGTCGCGGCGCGATTGAAATCCGACGGCAAGCTGACGGCCCGGGAACGCGTCGACAAGCTTCTCGACGCCGGTAGCTTCATCGAGGAGTTCATGCTGGCGGAAACCCAATGCACCGATTTCGGGATGGCGGACAAGAAATTGCCTTCGGACGGCGTGATCACGGGGTCTGGCAAAATTGACGGCCGCCCGGTTTACGTCTTCGCTCAAGACCGTTCGATACTGGCGGGCACGGTGGGCAGCGCCCACGCGGAAAAAGTCGCCTATGTCATCCAAACCGCCCGCAAGCTGGGGGTTCCCCTGATCGGGCTCTGGGATTCCGCGGGAGCCAGGATTCAAGAAGGGCTCTCGGTTACCACGGCGATAGGAAAGATTTTTTTCGAGAACAGCATCACCTCAGGAGCCATTCCTCAGATTTCGGCGATCATGGGTCCTTGCATCGGCGTCGGCTCTTATTCTCCGGCACTCACGGACTTCATTGTCATGGTGGAGAAGTCGAGCCAGATGTTCATCACCGGACCGGCGGTGATAAAGGAAGTGCTGGGCGAAGAAGTCACAATGGAGGAATTGGGCGGGAGCAAGATCCATTCCGAGGTCTCCGGCGTGGCCGACTTGGTCGCCAAGACTGACGAAGAATGTCTCGCATTGATTCGACGGCTGATTGCATTTCTGCCATCGAACTTCGAATCTGCGCCGCCGCGCAAAACAACCGATGACGGCTCTGGCCGATCGTTGGACGCCCTCGAAAAGATCGTCCCGGAAGATCTGCGCAAAGCCTACAACATGCTTCAAGTCATCAAGACCATAGTCGACGATGGAGACTTTCTTGAGCTCAAAGCAAAGTTCGCGCGCAACCTCGTGATCGGACTAGGCCGCCTCGACGGCGACCCCGTAGGTTTTGTCGCCAATCAGCCGATGTTCCTGGGAGGGAGTCTCGATGTTGATGCCTCGGACAAGGCGGCGCGCTTCATTCGTTTCTGCGATGCTTTCAACATACCGATCATCACCTTGATGGATGTTCCCGGCTTCTTTCCCGGCAAACGACAAGAGCAAAAGGGCATCATCCGGCATGGCGCCAAAATGCTTTACTCCTATGCTGAGGCGACGGTGCCGAAGATTACCCTGATTTTGCGCAAAGGCTACGGTGGCGCGAAGCAGGCCATGTGCACGCGCGAGATGGGTGCCGATCAGCTCTTTGTCTGGCCAGGAGTGGAGCTCGCGGTCATGGGCGGCGGCGGCGCGGTCAACGTGCTCTACAAGCGGGAGATCGAACAGTCACAAGACCCGGAAAAAACTAGAAGAGAAAAACTGGCGGAATTCGCCGAGCGGTTCAGCGGGCCCTTTGAAGCGCTTTCCAAGCAGTTTGCCCACGCAGTCATACGACCGCCCGAAACTCGCCTGCGGCTGATACAATCGCTGTCGATTCTGAAAGAGAAAAAAGAAGAGCGACCGAGGAAAAAACACGGCGTGATGCCGGTTTGAATTCGAAAAAGCAGCTCTCACGAACTCAGCGGCAGCGAGAAATAAAAGGTGCTCCCCTTTCCTTCCTGGCTCTCAACCCATATCTTTCCGCCGTGGGCTTCGACGATCATCTTGCAGATCACGAGGCCGAGACCGGTCCCTTTCTGGTCGGACACTCTCGCGTTGCTACACTGGCGATACTTGGCAAAGAGATGACCCAACTCGTCCGCCGGTATCCCGTTACCGCTATCTCTCACCCACACGTTCGCCTGGGTTGCATTCACACGCGCCCCTCCGACCTCCACCTTGCCTCCTTCCGCCGTGAACTTGAGGGCGTTGCTGATCAAATTGGTGAGGACCTGGTCGAGCCGTCGAGGATCGACGTTGATCGTCGGTAGGGCCGGATCGACGTTGGCTGTGAGGGCAATCTTTTTGTCCTGGGCCAAAAGGGCGTAGTCCTCCACACTTTTTTGGATCAGCCGCCGTAGCTCCACCGCTTCCTTTCGCACATCGACATATCCCGCTTCAAGCTTGGTGACGTCGAGAAAGTCGCTCACAAGGTCCATCAGGGCGCGGCTGTTGCCGCGAATCTTTGCCAGCCACCTTTTTTGTTCTTCGCTCACGGGTCCAAACATACCATCCGTCATCACCTCCGCTGTTCCCATGATATTCATCAGCGGAGAGCGCAGGTCATGGGCGATCATCGCGGTGAAATCCGCCTGCAGTTTATTTGCTTTTTCCAGCTCAACCGCCTGTCTTTTGGTCTCCTCATAGAGCTGCGCCCTCTGCACCGCAACGCCCATCTGATTGCCGATCGTCGCCAAGAGGTTCACCTCTTCCGGCCTGAACTTCCGTTGCTCGCGGCCGCCAAGTTGAATAATCCCCAGGACTTCACCTTCCGCGCGAATTGGAACTGCGATGAGAGATTGAACCCCTTCTTTTCGTAACGTCCGGAGTCCCGTGCGTCCTTGGACATTTTCCTCGACGCAAGGCTCCGTAAAAATGCGCTTCCCGAAAGTAGACGAGGCTCTGTCCTCGGCCAGAGAGAGCCGTCGATGGCTCAGCACGTTTTTGGGATCCCGATAACCTCTGCTGGTCACCAACTCGAGCATCTGACCGCTGCGGTCCAGCAGACGAATGTTCCCCAGATCAAAAGAGCCGCTCAACATGGTTTTTTCGAGGATGCTCTCGAGCACGGATCGCAAATCCAAAGAACCCAGAATCGTTTCGCTGATCTCTCTGAGGATCGATAGCTCCTTGTTGTGGGATTTGAGCACTTCCTCGATTTTTTGACGCTGGATGGCATAACGCAACGAACGGACGAGCAACTGCCCGTCGACCTGTCCCTTGATCAAGTAGTCTTGGGCTCCCTGCTGCAATGCCTTGACCGCAACATCCTCATCGTTCAGACCCGTCAAAACCACGATCGGTGTTCCTTCTGCGTGACTGTTTAGACGACTGATGTTATCCAGCCCCTGCGCGTCGGGCAGCGAGAGATCAAGCAGCACCACGGGGAACTGCTCCTGTTTGAGCACCCTCAAAGCTTCCCCGAGTCGATCCACATGGACCAGGTCAAACTGAGATCCTCCCGCCTCCTTCAGAAGCTCGCGCAAAAGACGAGCGTCTCCCGGGTTGTCTTCGACGAGCAAGACTCTGATCGGGCCGACGCTCATCTCTCTGCATCCTCCGATGGCAGTTTGACTACCGTTACCCAAAAGTCCTCGATGGACTTAACCACGCGCATGAACTGTTCCAGGTCCACGGGCTTGGTGACGTAGCAGTTAGCGTGCAGATCATAAGTTTTAAGAATATCTTCTTCCGCCGACGAAGTCGTCAACACGACCACGGGAATCCGTTTCAAGCCGGGGTCCGCTTTGATCTCGGCCAAAACTTGACGGCCGTCTTTCTTAGGCAGATTCAAATCCAGAAGAATGAGGTCTGGCTGACCGGCATCGGCGTATTTACCCTGCCGGCGAAGGAATGAGAGGGCCTCCACGCCGTCCCCGACGACGGTCACTCGATTCAACATTTTTCCTTCCTTGAGCGCTTCCTTCGTCAACCGGACGTCTCCGGGATTGTCTTCCACCAACAGCACCTGAATAGATCCATTACTCATAGGGCTTCTTCTCCTTTTTTACAATTTTCATGCCGGCATGCTAAAGCGAAACGTCGAGCCCTTTCCCGGTTCCGACTCCACCCAGATTCGCCCGCCGTGTCGTTCGACGATCTTTCTGCAAAGCGCAAGACCAATGCCCGTCCCCGGATACTCTTCTTTACTGTGCAAGCGCTGAAAAATGACAAAAATCCGCTCCGCGTATTGAGAGTCGATGCCGATACCGTCATCGCGAAACGAGAAACCCCATTCCTTACCATTGCGCTCGGCCGATACATGAACGGCAGGCCGCTTATCGCCACGAAACTTGATGGCGTTGCCAATCAGGTTTTGAAATAGCTGTCCAAGTTGAGTGGTGTCGCCCCTGATGGTCGGCAAAGCATCGTAAGTGACCATCGCCTGACTGTCTTCGATGGCGATCTGAAGATTCTTGAGAGCGATCTGAAGAACGGTCTCGCAGTCAATCGGCCCAAACTCTTTCCCCTTGGTCCCTATGCGCGAATAGACCAACAAGGCATTAATCAGTTCCTGCATGCGTTTGGCGCCATCCACCGCAAAACCAATAAATTCATCCGCCTCGGCTTCAAGTTTTCCCTTGTAGCGGCGAGCCAAAAGCTGCACATAGCTCGCCACCATTCTCAATGGTTCCTGTAAATCATGCGAGGCGATATAGGCAAATTGCTCCAGCTCGGTATTGGAATGGGCCAGCTCGGCCGCCTGGACGGTCAGGACACTATTGACCTTTTCGAGTTTCTCCTTCGCGACTTTGATTTCCTCGGTGAAATGCTGCAGCTCACTATTCGAGCGGGCCAGCTCTGCTGCTTTTTGCGCCAAGGCTGCTTGCGCCCGCTGGGTGTTTTCGTGGAGCCGGGCCTTTTGGATCGCGATGCCCGCCTGTCCGCCGATTGCGTCCAGGATCCGCAGCTCGCTTTCCTGAAACTCTCGCTGTGCGCGGCTACCGAGTTGCATGACTCCCAGCACCTCCTCATGGCTCCGAAGGGGGACAGCAACAATCACGCTGACCTCCTCTCTTCTGAAAGTCCGCATGCCGCTGGTCTGAGTGAGATCGACCACATGAACGGTATTGTCATCGATCACCCGGGCAGAGCCAGCGCCATTTGTGTAACCCTCCAGTTTTTTGCTGTGAGCTTCAACGTTTGTTGGATTGCGATAGCCGCGGCTCGCCACCGGCGCCAAAGACTCACCCGTAGAATCCAAGAGGCGGACCACACCGATATCGAAGTTGCCAATCTCAAAGGCCTGATCGAGAATCCGTTCCATCATAATTCTAAGGTCAAGGGACTCCAAGATCGTGTCGCTGATCGCGTGGAGAGTTTGGAGCTGCCGATAGCGCGCCTCGGTCTCGCTGAACAGCCGCGCGTTCTCTATGGCGAAGCCGATCTGTCCGCCCATCGCTGAGAGCAACTCAATGTCTTGTGCATTGAATTCCCGAACGGTTCGACCGTAGACGTAGATCACGCCGATCGGCCGCAGCCCAATCGTAATCGGCAGACCCGCAGCTGACCGGAATCCCCAACTTAGGCCTTTCGCTCCGCGAGCTGCGGCTTGGTAGCTCGGGTCGCTGGTGATGTCCGCAAAGGCTAGTGATCGTTTCTCCTCAAATATCCTCCCGATGATGCCTTGACCCGGAGCATAGGATTCAACATGGCTGAGTTGGTCTATAGGAAGCCCGTAATGCGCGGCGAGGCGAAGCATGTGATTTTTCTCGTCCAGAACGTAGAGCTGGCCGGCATCGACCTCCAGAACTTCAATAATTGTTTTGAGCGCCGCCTGCATCAGTGTGTCGATATGAAGGGACTGGCCCACCGTGCTTGCGACGGCATAGAGGGACTGCAGCTCACGGTTCCGTCGCTCGGTTTCCTGGAAGAGCCGGGCGTTTTCCAATGCCACACCGATCATATTTGCAATCGCCTGGAGGAATTCCACCTCGCGTTGGACAAAAGGGATCGGTCGGGTAGTGGAGACACAGAGAACTCCTACGACCTTCGCTCCCGCCTTCATGGGGATCCAGGCAACGGAACGGCTTTGCGGTAACAAAGAGCGAGAATCCTGCACCTCTGGGCGAGCATTAACGATCAGCGGTTGTCCGGACGCGAAGACCTGATCGGTAGCTTGGCCCGAGACCGTCTGAACGAGACCTTCAATTTCTTCCTGCGACAACCCTCGGTGTGCAGCCAGGGTGATTTTGCCCGTGACAGGATCCTTAAGTCTAATAGACCCGCGTTCACGCCCACTCACCTCTATGACCTTATCCATAGCGATGTCGAGTAGTTCATCGGCGCGCAACGACTGGCTGATTGCCTGGGCGATCACGTTGAGTGCGGCCTGTTCCCGGGCCCGGCGCTCCGCGTCCTGGAAGAGGTCCACGTTTTCTATCGTGATCGCCATTTGGCGCGCAATCGCCATGAGGTGAGCAGTTTTCTCCGCACTGAAGTGCCCGATCTTGCGGCTAGCAAGATGGACGATCGCACGAAGTTCGCCCGAGATCCGAAGGGGTAGAAAGGCACATGATCCAAAGCCCGCCTCGAGTTGTCTATTACCCTTCAGCCTGGAATCTTCTGCGATATTTGCGGCAATGATCGGCTCTCCAGTCATGAAGGCCGTGCCAATAGCCGGGTCTTGCGCAAGATCCCGCGTTGCTTCCAGATACCCTGAAGAAAAGCCGACATGGGCCGGATACAGAAAGGACTTCGTCTCTTTATCAAAAATCCGAATGAGCGCGGCATCGGCCTGCGTTGCCTCTTTGAGCCGCTCCACAACCTTTCGTAGCACCTGGTCAGCATCGGCTAAGGCGAAAGGCGCCAAGGCCGCGTACAACGCTGACAGTTCTCGGTTTCGCCGCTCGGTTTCCTGAAAGAGCCGGGCGTTTTCCAATGCCACACCGATCATATTTGCAATCGCCTGGAGGAATTCCACCTCGCGTTCAGAAAACGGAACCGGGCTGCTGGCCGAAATACCTAAAATTCCCACGACCCGCGCCCCTGCCTTCATCGGGATCCAGGCGACGGCGCGACTTTGGGGTAACAGGGATTGCGTATCGTTAACTTCCTGGCGATTATTGACGACCAGAGGCTGCCCCGACGCCAAGACCTGTTCGGTGGCTTGATGCCGAGTTCGCTGAAGCAGATCGTCAATCTCCTCCTGAGAGAACCCTCGATGTGCGGCCAGTGTGACCTGGCCTGTAGTGGAATCCTTGAGCCTGATCGATACCCGTTCACGTCCGGTGACCTCAAGGACCTTATCCAGAGCGATGTTCAATAGTTCATCGCGACGAAGCGACTGGCTGATCGACTTGGCGATGATGTTGAGCGCTTCCTGTTCGTGAGCCCGGCGCTCTGTCTCCTCGGTGAGCCGGACTTTTTGCACGGCCATACCCACTTGATTGCCAATCGCCTCAAGAAGACGAACGTCATCGGGTCGGAATTTGTTCGGCGTGCGGCGGCCAACCTCGATCGCTCCAAGCGTCTCTTCTTGCGTCATAATGGGCACGACGATGGCTGAGCAAGCCCCTTCTTTCTTGAGTGTGCGCAGTCCTTCTGTTGTCGTGACATCTTCCACCACTAAGCTTTTCTCGGAGGCAAAAACTCGGGAAGTAAGAACGCCGCTTGCCGGACCTTTCACGTCTGCATGATGCTCCCGTATGCTTTCTGGATCACGATAGCCTTGGTAAACGCCCATTCGCATCTGCCCGCTGGAGTCGAAGAGGCGGATATTACCCAGATCGAGAGAGACAACCGAAAGCGTTCGATCAAGGATCTTCTCCAGAACCGCCTTGAGATCCGTCGAACCCAAGGTCATCTGGCTCACGTCATGCAGGATGGCCACTTCCTTGTAACGGTTCTGTAAGTCCTCCTCTGCCTGCTTCCGCTCGGTAATATCGCGAACGAAGCCTGTAAATATTGGTAGTCGCCCTGTATCAATCGGCGTGATCGTCAGCTCAGCGGGAAATTCGCTGCCGTCAGCACGCATTGCCGTCAGCTCGATCCGCTTGCCGAGCACCGGACCTTGGCCACTAGCGAGAAACTGCGCCAGACCACGATTATGCGCCTGGCGCAGGGAAGGAGGAATTATCAGGTCGGCCATCGTTTTGCCCATCGTCTCTGAACGCGAATATCCAAACGTTTTTTCCGCGGCTGGGTTGAACTCAATGATTTTCCCCTCGTGATCTATGCTGATGATCGCATCAAGCGCCGATTCTAGAATGGCTCGCTTACGCGCGTCGCTTTCCCGCAGAGCCAACTCTCGCTGGTTACGTCTGCTGATATCTCTGAAGGTAACGACCACTCCCGTGAGCTCCTCGCGCTCGAAAATCGGAGTGCACACATAATCGACAGGAAAGCTCGTGCCATCTTGCCGGCGGAAAAGCTCATCCGTTGCCTGACGCCTAGCTCCATCTCTGAGAGCGGCAAGGATTGGAGACGTATGGTCTGAAAAGTCGCTGCCATCGGAGCGCGTGTGGCGCAGGACTTGGTGCATCGCTTTGCCGATGGCTTCCTTGGCTTGCCACCGCAGGAGCGAAGCGGCCGCCGGATTGATGAAAGCCACTTTCCCGTCGCGGTCCAATCCGTAAATGCCCTCGCCCGCAGAATCCAGAATCAATTTGCTCTGAGCGAACGCCTTCTCATTGAAGCGCCAAGCAATCACGCTGCCGACAGCCGCCCATAGGACAAAAAATGCATGGATGCCGGCCCACGTCCATGGAGCATTTATCGCCGCCGTATGGTTGTAGACCTCCTGAGGCCACATCACTCCTACGACTCCGTGATGGATCGCAACGTAAACAATCGCCAACAGATAAGGGACCCAGTCCTGATAAAGCGCCAAAAAGGCGAGCATAACGAAAAAGTGAAAGTGAAGCTCGACATAGCCGCCCGAGAAATGAACCAGGATGGCCGAGGCGCTCATGAGCCCAAAGCCTACCGCCGTCGCTCGAATTTCCCGGCGGATGGTGTCCCAAGTTGCGATGCCCGCAAAGAAGGCGACGACTGCTCCTTCCGCGATTGTATGGAATACGGTGTCCTCGCGAAAAAGGGCTCCCGAGCTAAGTTCCCAACTATACCCAAGAACGGGTCCAATCAGAGCAATCAGCAACGCGTGAAACCAGGTAAGTCCCAACAAGAATCGATGCCTGCTTTGCCAGGCGTCAGCCGGCAAGGATCCGCCGAATGGAAGGAAATCCCAGAAACTTTTGAGGAGCCTTCGCAGCAGCGAAATATCCCTGAAGCCGTTACGACTGGTTATGGTCTCAGCTTTGCTCATCGTTTATGCCTCAAACCCGAGGTGGTGATCCGCGGAGCCGACATCTTGGTATGGTAGCGTAACAACGAAAGTCGACCTTCACCCAGCTCGCTCTCAGCCGGGCATCTTCCGGGTTATCTTCGACCACGAGGACTTTAGTAGTCTCCCTATTCATCTCACTTTCCCATTTGATGGCAGCACCACGACGGTGAACCAGAAATCCTCGATCAACTTCACCACTCGCGTGAACTGCTCAAAATCAACCGGCTTCTTGATATAGCAATTGGCATGCAGTTCATAAGTCTTCAGAATGTCTTGTTCGGCCGTTGAAGTGGTCAAAACCACGACCGGGATGAGCATTAAGTGGGGATCTCCCTTGATCTCCGCCAATACCTCTCGGCCATCCTTCTTGGGCAGATTGAGGTCCAGTAAAATAAGATCCGGCTGCGCGGCGTTGGCATACTTATCCTCCTTCCGTAGAAAGGCCAGAGCCTCTTCTCCATCGCCTACCACGCTTACGTGGAGGAGCATCTTCTCCTCTTTCAAGACCTCCATCGTCAGCCGCACATCCCCAGGATTGTCCTCCACCAACAGGACCTCAATCGATCTGCCGTTTTTGTCATTGCTCATGGTTCTGCTCCAAATGGGTTC
>Ga0209801_1000656_pt1 | contig 22548 bp, 13 predicted proteins | sample GraSoiAngelo_127_FD_185884 | JGI IMG/M metagenome (GOLD analysis project Ga0209801, IMG submission 185884) | Grasslands soil microbial communities from the Angelo Coastal Reserve, California, USA - 14_0927_09_40cm (SPAdes) (version 2) | ecosystem: Environmental > Terrestrial > Soil > Grasslands ... | reverse complement strand
CGTATTGGGGACGCGCACTCCCGGCGTTCGGGGCGGCCGGGCTCGACGCCGACGCCCTCACGGGCTGGAGCCGCCTCGCCGACCGGCTGCGCCACCTCGCCCTCCCGCTCGCCACGCTCACGCTGATCGGCATCGGCGGCACCGCCCGCTTCGTACGCGGCGCGATGCGTGATGTCCTGACCCAGCCGTTCGTCCGCGCCGCGCGGGCAAAGGGGCTGTCACCGTTCCAGGTGACGCGACGACACGTTGCACGGAATGCGTTGATTCCCGTGATCACGCTGCTGGGGCTCTCCCTTCCCGCGCTCTTCTCGGGGACCGTGTTCGTCGAGGCGGTGTTCGCTTGGCCCGGGGTGGGACGCCGGCTGGTCGAGGCGGTGCAGGCCCGCGACTACCCCGTGGTGATGGGCGCGACCGTCGTCAGCGCGGTGCTGGTCGTAGCCGGAAACTTCCTGGCCGACCTTGCCGCGGTGTGGATCGATCCCCGCATGCGGCAGCCGGGACGGGAGACGTGAGGTGAGACCGTTGCTGCGGGACCGGCGGGCGGCGTTCGGCCTGGCCGTGCTCGCCATCGTGGCCGCCGCGGGCGTGGCGGCGCCGCTCGTGACGGGCGGCCGTCCGACGGCGCAAGGCGACATCGTCGCCACGCGCTTCCTGCCGCCGCTCGCGGGCGACCGCGCCGGCGGCTTCCATGTGCTGGGCACCGACCGGTTCGGCCGGGACGTGTGGACGCGCCTCGTGTATGGCGCGCGCGTGTCGCTCGCGGTGGGGACCCTCGCCGTGCTGCTGTCGATCGCGCTCGGCGTCGCGGTGGGCGCGGCCGTCGGCTTCGGGCCCGGGCTCGTGCAGCTGCCGCTGCTCGCGCTCACGGACTTCGCGCTCGCGCTGCCGCGCGTGGTGCTGCTGCTCGTGCTCGCCGCCCTGTGGCGACCGAGCGCGGCGCTCGTGGTCATCGTATTGGGACTCACGGGCTGGATGCCGGTCGCGCGACTGGTGCAGGCCGAAGTGCGCTCGCTCGCCGTGCGGCCGTTCGTCGAAAGCGCCGTCGCCCTCGGATCGTCGCGCGGTCGCGTGCTGTGGCGTCACATCCTCCCCAACGCCCTCACGCCGGTGATCGTGGCCGCGGCGCTCGGGCTGGGCAACGCGATCACGCTCGAGGCCGGGTTGTCGTTCCTCGGGCTCGGCGTCCAGCCACCCGCGCCGTCCTGGGGCAACATGATCGCTTCGGGACGGGACACCCTGGTCAACGCACCGTGGGTCGCCGCGGCACCGGGGATGGCGCTCGTGCTGGTTGTCGTGGCGTGCACGCTGCTGGGAGACGCGCTGCAGGATGCCTGGAACCCCGAGCGGCGTCACTCCCTCACCCCTCCACGAGCTGTTTCAGCACGCCCTCGTTGAGCTCGTGCCCGCCGGCGAAGGGGATCTCCCGGTAGGGGATGTCGTGCGCGCCGAGCCGCTCGGTCACTCGGGCGAGCACCTTGGGCGTGATGTACTCGTCGGAGCGGCCATACACGAGCGTGAGGCGCGCGGCGCGCAGCCGCTGGGCGAAATCGGCGCGCGTGAGATCCAGATCCGGCGGGAACTCGCCGCCCCACAATACCACACGGTCAATTGGCGACTTCCCCATGGCCGTCCAGCGGCTGACGGTCGCGGCGCCCTGCGAGAACCCCAGCGCGTGCACCGTCACACGCGCGCGATCGAGCCGCCCCAAGACGTCGTCGTACACGGCGTCGAGGTAGCGCACGTAGTCCGCGATCTCGGCCAGGCGATCTTCGCGGGTCATCCAGGTCGCGCCAACGCGACGCTCGGTGGGGCTCTCGGTCAGGTAAAAGCGCGAGAGACCCTCGGGCGCGACGAGACAGCGCCCGTCGTCGTCGAGCACGCGCAGCTTTTCCAGGAACCGGGCGGCCAGCTGCCCGTAGCCATGACACGCAAACCACACCTCGCGCGGCTCCGTGCCGCCGAGCGTGAAGTAGCGGGCCGACCGGGCGACCGTCACGCGATGCTCTTCCATGCTCACGTCACCAGGATGGTGACCAGCTCGTGCGGCTGCGCCGTGAACCGCACGACCTTCCCCCGCCCCTCCAGCACCAGGGCGGTCGATTCGCGCTCATCGGCGCGCACCCGATGCGCGCTCTTCACTCCGTCGGCGAACCGCCAGGCACCCGCGGCCGGGCGGCCGGTGGCGTTGTAGCAGCGCAGCACGAGGGGCGAGCCCTGCTGCGCCGGCTTCACGGCCGAGAGCACGAGTCCCGATCCTTCGAGCGCCACGTCCACCGGCGCCACGGCGACGTCCACCGCATCGCGCAGCCAGAACCCGCGCAACGGCAGGAAGGCGTCCTCCCACAGCGCGGGGATCACGTCGCCGCGCTCCAGCTCGGCCTGCGACACCGGCGCCAATGCCAGGTCGATGCGGCTGTGCCCCGGACACTGGGCGAGCGGCGTCGCGGTCGGCCAGCCGGCGTGTCCCGGACGCGTCGGCAGATTGCCGCGCGACAACTCGCCCACCGACCGCAGCAGCGTGAGCAGCAGATCGCCGCCGGGCGTCCACTCGTATTCGAAGAACCCGGGAACGAGGAGCGCGAGCCCCCGCGGCCCGCTCGCCGCCGCCACGAATCGGTGCGCCGGCGCCGTGCGCACGGGCGTCTCGAGCGGGTACGCCGCGGCCGGCATGGCGACCGCCGGTCGCGCGACCGTGCCGAAGGCCGTCCCGGCCATGGCGGGCGTGCCCGCGAGGTCCGTGGGAATGCGCGCGCGCAGCCGGTGCCATCCCGTCCGATTCTCGATCTCCAGGATGCAGCGTATCAGCGGGCCGTCCGCGTGGAGCATCACGAGCAGACGGACCCCCGCGCGGGGGCGCAGCTCAAAGCGGGCCTCGAGCGCGGCCACCAGCGGGCCGGCGGCGAGCCGCCGCAGCTTGATCGGCCCGGCGGCGCGCGTCACCCGGTCGCCCGCGGGCGGGCAGTAGCTGTAGGTGTCCCCGGCGTCACCGCCGTCCTCGATCCGCAGCAGCTCCGCAAACCGCTGCCCGCTGCGCCGATCGTGCAGCGCCAGCGCGCCCGTGGGCTCGAGCGCTACCTCGATCCAGTGATTGACGAGCGAGCGGCCTTTCACGTGCACACCCTCGCCGCTCGGTCGCGCTCCCGGCGCGCTGGCGCCCGTCGCGATCGCCACGGTCGCGAGGCCCAATCCCGCCAGGGGCGGCGCCCGCACCGCGATCCGCACCTGGTCCACTTCGTCCTGGTCGGGGTAGTGACGCTGCGCGTCGAGCCGCTCGTTCGCGATCCGGCGGTCGAGCACCTGCACCGGAATCGCGCGGCCGTCGGCCGTCGCGAGCATCAGGGGCCCGTACCCTTCCCCCACCCGGGGCACCCGGCCGGGGGGCCCGGGGGAGCCGGGGGGCCCGACCAGCACGTCGCGCCGAAACAGGGTCACGTCGGCGATCGCGACGCCGCGCCGCGGGCGTGCCGCCGGATTCCACAGCACCAGCGTGGGCTGCGCGTCGGCCGGACGGGCGCGCGCCGCGTCGGGATCGTGATGCGCGAGGTCGTGCACGCTTCCGCGCACGATCTCCGACGCCAGCGCCTCGACGCCGCCGAGGCGCGTCTCGAGCGCGTGCGCCACGGCATCGCTCACGCAGCCGGCGATGCTATCGTGAAACTGACAGCGCACCAGCCCCCGCCACGCGAGCTCGAGCAACGGACGCCGGTCGCGACCGCCCGCCCGGCGCGCCAGCGCCGCGAGCGGCTCGGCCAGCCGCGTCAGCATCAGCTCGGCCTCGCTGTAGCGTCGCTTGAGCGGCGCCCGGGTCGCATGCACGCCTTGAAGCGTCCATGCGTACCGGTACGACCAGCGCAGCTCGCCGGCCAGCGGCGTCGGCTTCGCCCCCTCGGCGGCCGCCTGGAAGAACTCGTCGAGGCGCGACACCCGGAACGCGCTCTGGGGATCGAGCTCGGCCAGGAGATCCCGGAGGCGGGACACCTCGGGGTGCGCCGCGTGATGATCGGCCCCGATGAAGACGGGAATGTGCTTGCCGGCGGCGCGCGCCACGAGCGCCCCGCGCACCGGCGCCCAGGTGGCAAACACGCGCTCGGCGTCGGTCGAAAGCTTCGCGCCGACCTCGTACCCCGCGGGCGGCAGGTGCCACAGCAGCACCTCCTTGCCGTCGAGGCCGGCCCAGCGGTACAGGTCGCGCTCCTGTCCCACCTCGCCGCCCAGCCCGCGCCATACGACGCCGTAGCGGATCCCGAACTCGCGCGCCAGCGTCGGCCACGCGGCGGGGTGCCCGAATGCGTCGGGCGAATACAGCACGTCGAGTCGCCCGCCCCACCGCTCCGCGTCCGTCGCGCCCAGGAGCAGGTTCCGCACCAGTCCTTCGCCCGAGGGGATCTGCTCGTCGGGCAGGACGTACCAGGGCCCGACTTGGAGACGACCGGTCTTGACGAGCGCTTTGATGTCGCTGTCGCGCTCGGGCCGCGCGCGCAGGTAATCCTCGAGCAGCACGGTCTGCCCGTCCAGCAGGAAGGTCCGATACGCCGGGTCGCGCTGCAGCCGCTCGATCAGATCGTCCAGTACGGCGACGAGCCGCGCCTGGAACGCCGCGCGCGGCAGATACCACTCGCGGTCCCAGTGCGTGTGTGGGATGAGGTGGAAGATCAACCCGGTCATGTCGCGCCTAAGCCTAAGGGGCTTAGGACGGAAGTGCGAGAGGTACAGGCGGGGATGGAACGTTCGCGCAAGATTCGCGCAAACCGTCCCCGCCCGCACCGCTACGAGCCGCTCATCTCATTTGGCCGACGCCGGGAACTGCGCAAACCCGATCGTATTGCCACCCGGATCCTTGATGTAGAACTCCGTGCTGCCGTAGAACGTCTGATGGCGCGGCTTCACCACGGGAGCGCCCCGAGCGGCTCGCTCGGCTGCATCGAGGTCGTCGACCGTGATGAAGAGCGCGGCCGAGTGGCCGTTGAGCTCGGCGGCGCCGGCGGGATTCTCCGCCAGCACGCTCGCCCGCGTCTGGTACATGATCTCGATATCGCCCTGCTTGAGGCTAGCGAAGATCAGCTTGCCGTCCTCGCCCGGCACCTGGTTCTCGGCCGTGAACCCGAACCGCTCAACCCAGAATGCGACACACGGTTCGACGGTCTCGACAATAAACACCGTCGTCACATGCTTGAGATTCGAACGAGCCATTGCATGTTCCTCCGCCGTATGGGAGTGTTGTGCCGGCAGCGATGCCGGCCCGAGTAGCGCCATACCGATAATCAACAATGCGCGATGCATGAGCGTCTCCATGAATTTGACAGCGGGATTCTAGTCGGGCAGCCGGGAGCCGTATTGGCGAAATCCGACAGGCATCGTCCCAGTGAAACGTGGTACAACGAGGTCGCGCCGCCGCCACGCCTCGCCGGCTGGATCGCGTCCCTGTGGGAGACACGGATTCCCGAGCTCGGCGAGGCCCGGGTGCGCATCATGCCGAACGCTTGCGTGGATCTCGTGTTCTATGTAAGCGATCCGTCATGGGGCGAAGGTCCCGCGGCGATCGTCGCACCGCCACATCGCAGCTATGTGGTCGGCTCCACGCTGCGAAGCTTCATGGTGCGCAGCATCGGCTGGCGTCACGTCGTGGGCGCTTCGCTCCTCCCCGCCGGCGTCGCCCCGCTGCTCGGCCTCCCCGCGCGTGTGATCGGCGAGAGCGTCGCCTTCTTGCGGGACGTGATCGGCAAGCGTGCGGCAGAGCTGGAGCAGCAGGTGATCGACGGGCCGCCCGATCGCGCCATGCAGCGCCTCGCGGCCGCGTTGCAGGAGACGCGTGTGCTCCGCCAGGCCGACGGTATCGTGGAGCAGGCCGTGCGGCTCGTGCGGCGCGCCCATGGCCGGAAGCGCATCGATGACCTCGCCGCGGGCGTGAACGTGTCGCCGCGCCGGCTCGAGCGGCATTTCACCGAGCAGGTCGGCATCAGCGCGAAGACCTTCTCCAGGCTGGTGCGCTTCGATCGCGTGGTGCGCGATATCGCCACGCGCGGCAACGTATCCTGGGCGCAATTCGCGCTGGCCCACGGATACACCGATCAGGCCCACTTTATCAATGAATTCAAGGAATTCGCCGGCATCACCCCGGCGCAGTTCGAGCGCGAGGCGCTCACCACCGGAACAGATAGCTGAGCTTCACGAACCAGCCGTCCACCGAGCGCTCCAGATTCTGAAACCGCACGCCGGTAGGCTCAACCCCTTCGCCGCCTGAGGGGATGACGTCGGGCTCGCGAGCGGCCATATTGGCGCCATGCGCCTCCGATCCCTGTTCGTCCTGCCGGCGCTCGCCGGCCTGGCCTTCCTCGCCACGCGCGCCGTGCCCGGCCGGCAGCGCGACGGCTCGACACTGTTGCCCTCCGGATGGCGCATTCGGCCGGCCGGCCAGAGCGTGAGCGTGGGCACGTTGCCGCTGGGCCTCGTCACGCTGTCGGATGGATCGCTGATGGTCGCGAACTCGGGCTACGGCCCGAACGGACTCATGCGGATCGATCCGGTGAAGGGCGCGGTGGTGTGGCAGAAGACCCTGCCGGCGTGGCTCGGCCTCGCACGCTCGGGCGGCGAGTGGCGCGACACCGTGTGGGTGAGCGGCGCCGGGACGAACCGGGTGTATCGGCTCGCATGGCAGGGCGGGATGGCGTGGACGCTCGACAGCGTCTCGATCGCCGATGCGAGCGCCCGCCTCTTTCCCGCAGGTCTAACGCTCGTCCCGCGACTCGGCCTCGTGGCCGTCGTCGGCAATATGAGCGACTCGGTCTACTTCCTCGACGCCGCGACCATGGCGCGCCGGGGCAGCGTGGCCGTGGGCCACCGACCCTACGGCGCGGTTGCAGACTCCGCCCACCTGTACGTCAGCGATTGGGGTGACTCGGCGGTGAGCGTGATAGATCTGTCCGCCAGTCCGCCTGCCCGCTCGACCAAGCTCACCGTCGGCCCCCATCCCTCGGCGCTCGCGCTGCGCGGCGCCGACTTGTACGTCGCGCTCGCCGGGGCGAACGCCGTCGCGCGCGTCGATCTGCGCTCGGGCGGCGTCGTCGAGCAGCTCGCGGTGGCCCTCTCTCCCCGCGCGCCGACCGGCAGTGATCCCAACGCGCTGGCGCTCTCGCCGGACGGCCGCACGTTGTACGTCGCCATGGCGGGGAACAACGCGGTCGCGGTGGTCCGGATCGGCCGGTCCGGGATGCGGGTCGCGGGGCTCATCCCCACCGGGTGGTACCCGACCGCGGTGGCGACGTCCTCGGACGGCCGCACGCTGTTCGTCCTCAACGGCAAGGGGAACGGCTCCGGCGCCAATCGCGACGGCACGTACATCGGCAACGTGATCACCGGCTCGGTGTCGATCGTGCCCGTTCCCGACGATGCGACGCTCGCGCGCTACACGCGCGAAGCCTACGCGCTCAGCCCGTACTCGAATCCCCGGTTGCGGAACGCCGTCGTCGACCGCCCGTCCGCTCGTCCGCCCGTGCGCCATGTCGTCTACATCATCCGCGAGAACCGCACCTACGACCAGGTGTTGGGCGACGTGCGCGGCGCCAACGGCGACGCCGAGCTCGCCATTTTCAACGACTCCATCACGCCCAATGCGCACGCCATCGCGCGCCGCTGGGTGGTGTTCGACAACTTCTACGTGGACGGCGAGGTCTCGGCCGACGGACACGAGTGGTCCGACCGCGCGTTCGCCGGCGACTACAACGAGAAAGTCTGGCCCCAGATCTACGGGCACGGCCGCAACTGGGATCTGGAGGACGGCGACGACCTGGTCAACCCGCACGGCGCCTATCTGTGGGACGCGGCGCGTCGCAAGGGGCTGTGGGTCGTCAACTTCGGTGAGCGCGCGGAAACCGACTCCGGGCCCACGGGTCCCGGCCCCACGCACACCGCGCTCGTCGGTCTCGACAGCATCACCGTGCCCACCTATCCCGCGTTCCGGCTCGAGATCCGCGACACCACCCGCGCGCGCCTCTTCGCCGACTCGATCGCCAGCTGGGATCGACAGGGGCGGTTTCCCGACCTCGTCTTCGTGTGGCTGCCGCGCGACCACACCTATGGTCGCGCCGCCGGCAAGCCGACGCCCCGCTCCATGGTGGCCGACAACGACCTCGCGCTCGGGCAGGTGATCGAGCGACTCTCGTTGTCGCCCGCCTGGGTGTCGTTGGCGGTGTTCGTGCTGGAGGATGACGCCCAGAACGGACCGGACCACGTCGACGCGCATCGCTCGGTGCTGCTGGTCGCCTCGCCGTACGCGCGGAACGGCGTGGTCGACAGCACGTTCTACACGACCAGCTCCGTGGTGCGCTCGATCGGACAACTGCTCGACCTGCCGCCGCTCAGCCAGTACGATTCCGCGGCCACGCCCTTGTGGAACGCGTTTTCGACTCGCGCCATCGCGACGCCGTACACGACGTTGCCGAACACGTGGTCGCTCGACGAGCTGAACTCCGCGGCGTTCCGCTCGGCGATTCCGCGCGGCGATTTCGCCGTCGCCGACCGGGCGGACGAGGTCCTGTTGAATCGCGAGATCTGGGAGAGCGTGCATCCGCGCGCGGCGACGCCGCCGGTGCGACGGGCCTGGGTCGTGCGCGAGCCGGGACGGTGACGCGAATCATCCGCGGGCAAAATAGGTAAAGAGTCTCCACGATCCGTCGCAGTAACGCGCGGCGTCGCTCTCAGTTAGGCGGTGCTGCGTCGTCGCCACGGCTGTCGCCCCGCGGTTGTGACACCGCCCACACGCGGGTCGCAGGGCGGACGGTCGCCGGACGCGGGTGTCGCGACCCTAGGCCTTGCGCGACAACCCGTTGACGTCCACGCGCGGGCCGTCGCGCCGTTTGATCATTGCGTTGTCACGTTTTGGTCACGACTTGGCACGTGTGTTGCGCTAGTCTCGCGTGATCGACTCCGATCCCCCGTGCTGCGTGCAGCTCGCAGTGGGGCCGAGGGCCCGACTTGGGCCCGCCGACACCCGGTGAGGGGAGGGTCACCTGGATCGCACGCACCGGCCGAGCGCTGGCAGCGCGCGCCCGCGCACAGCCCCGAGTCAACAGGAGCCTGCTCGAAGGGCAGCCACCCGGGGCGTGAGCCCCGTTTCGGCACCGCAGCCCCTCGCGAGACCGCTGGCCCCGGCCCCCCGGCCGTGCGTACGCGGCAAGTTCCTCTTCGTCGGCGACACCAAGTTGCACATCCGCGGCGTCACGTATGGCGCCTTCGCGCCCGACGCCGAGGGGCGCGAGTATCACGACCTCGCGGTGATCGAGCGTGACTTCGCCCTGATGGCCGCGGCCGGGATCAACACGGTCCGGATTCCGCACACGATGCCGCCGCGGGCGCTGCTCGACGTGGCGGCAGCGTGCGGGCTGCACGTCATGGTCGGGCTCAGCGCCGAGCAGTACATCGGGTACCTGATCGACCGTCGCCGCGACGCCCCCGACATCGCCGATTTGGTGCGCGCGAAGGTGCGCTCCTGCGCTGGCCATCCGGCACTGTTGTGCTATGCGCTCGGCAATGAGATCCCGGCTCCGATCGCGCGCTGGCTCGGCCGCCGCAAGGTGGAGCGCTATCTCGAGCGGCTGTACCGCGTGGTGAAGGAGGAAGATCCGGATGGGCTCGTCACGTACGTGAATTACCCCACCACGGAATACCTGCGGCTGCCGTTCCTCGACCTGCTGTGCTTCAACGTCTATCTCGAGTCGCAGGAGCGGTTCGACGCCTATCTCGCCCGGTTGCAGAACCTCGCCGGCGAGCGTCCGCTCGTCATGAGCGAACTCGGGCTCGACAGCCTGCGCAACGGCGAAGACGTCCAGGCCCGGGCCCTCGACTGGCAGGTGCGCACGACCTTCGCAGCCGGATGCGCCGGTGTGTTCGTGTTCTCGTGGACTGATGAGTGGTACCGGCATGCCAACGACGTCCCCGATTGGGCGTTCGGGCTCACGCGGGCCGACCGCTCGCCCAAGCCAGCCCTAGCCGCCGTGCGTGAGGCGTTCGCCGAGGTCCCGTTCGCGCCGGGCCTGCCCTGGCCGCGCGTGTCGGTCGTGGTGTGTACGTATAACGGCGCGCGCACCATCCGCGACTGTCTCGACGGCGTGAGCCGGCTCGCCTACCCCGACTACGAAGTGATCGTCGTGGACGACGGATCGACCGACGCGACCGGCGTCATCGCGCGGCAATACGATTGTCGGTTGATCCAGACGGAGAATCGCGGACTGGCCGACGCGCGCAATTCGGGGCTCGCCGCGGCCACCGGGGACATCATCGCGTACATCGACGACGACGCCTACCCCGACCCGGACTGGCTCACCTACCTCGCGGCCACCTTCCTCAGGAGCGGGTATGCCGGCGTGGGCGGCCCCAACATCGCTCCCACCGGCGACGGCGCGATCGCGGAGTGCGTCGCGCGCGCTCCCGGCGGGCCGGTGCACGTGCTCGTGACGGATCGCGAAGCCGAGCACATCCCCGGGTGCAACATGGCGTTCCGGAAGTCCTGCCTCGAGGCGATCGGCGGGTTCGATCCACAGTTCCGCACCGCCGGCGACGACGTGGACGTGTGCTGGCGGCTGCAGGAGCGCGGCTGGAAGCTGGGCTTCGATCCCGCCGCCATGGTCTGGCACCATCGCCGCAACTCGGTGCGCACCTATTGGCGGCAACAGATCGGCTACGGCCGGGCGGAAGCGATGCTCGAGCGCAAATGGCCGGAGAAGTACAACGGACCCGGGCACGTCCGCTGGGTGGGCCGCATCTACAGCGATGGACTCACCCACGCGCTCGGTTGGCGCCGGCCGCGTGTGTACCACGGGGTGTGGGGCGCCGCCCCGTTCCAATCCCTATACCAACCCGCGCCCAGCCTGCTCGGCTCGCTGCCGCAAATGCCGGAGTGGCACCTGATGACGGCGAGCCTCGCGTGCATCGCGGCGCTGAGCGCCGCCTGGCGGCCGTTCAAGCTCGCGCTGCCCATGCTCGCCCTGGCGATCGTGCCGCCCGTGGCTCAGGCCTGGCTGAGCGCAGCCCGCGCGGGCTTCCCCGACCTGCCGGCCGACTGGTCCACGCGTCTGAGGCGACGGTTGTTGACGGCGGCCCTGCATTTCATGCAGCCCTTGGCCCGCCTGCGCGGGCGCCTCAAAGAGGGCCTGACACCGTGGCGGCGCCGGGGGACGCCCGGACCGACGCCGCTCTGGCCCGTCACCGCTTCCATTTGGACCGACCGAGTGCAGGAGCAGGACCAACGGTTGCGGACGATGGAAGCAGACCTCCGGATTGAAGGCGCCTGCGTACTGCGCGGCGGCCAGCACGACCGTTGGGACCTGGAGGTGCGGGGCGGATTTTTCGGGGCCGCCCGCCTCATCCTAGGCGTTGAAGACCATCCCGGGGGCCACCAGATGCTACGGCTGCGCTGGTGGCCGGATGTGCCGGTCCGCGGGCCGATCCTGACGCTCGTCTTCACCGCCCTCACCTACAGCGCCGCGCAAGACCACGCATGGGTCGCCGCCGCCGTCCTGGGACTGGGCGCCGGCTTCTTCACCTGGCGGACGCTCGAGCAGTGCACGGCGGCCATGTCGACGGTGCGGGACGCCGTCGCCCGCCTGCACGGGGAGCACATGTAGTGCGCGACGTCGGGCTGTACGGGCGGCTGCTGCGGCAGGCCCGGCCATACTGGCTGCATATCGCCGCCCTGTTCGCGCTCGGGCTGCTGGCGAGCCCGATCGCGCTCCTGAATCCGGTGCCGCTTCGGATCGTCGTCGACTCGGTGCTCGGCAGCCGACCGCTCCCGCCGTTCCTCCGCGTGCTCCTGCCGGCCGCGCTGGACTGGACCGGGCTGCTCGCGGTCGCGATCGGGCTGCTGCTCGCCGTCACGGCCCTGGCCCAGCTCCAGGGCCTCGCGTCCACCCTGCTGCGCACTTACATCGGCGAGCGCCTGCTGCTCGATTTCCGCTCGCAGCTGGTGCAGCGGGTGCAGCGCCTGTCCCTGTCGTACCACGACTCGCGCGGCACCGCCGACTCCATCTACCGCATCCAAACCGACGCTCCGGCGATCCAGAACATCCTCGTCGAGGGGGCCATTCCCTTCGTCTCCGCGTGTGTCACGGTCGTGACGATGTGTCTCGTGACCGCGCGGCTCGATCGCCAACTCGCGTTGGTGGCCCTGACGATCTGCCTGCCGTTATTCCTCTTGTCCCGCGTCTACCGCCCGCGCATGCGACGCCAATCGCGCCGCGTCAAGAAGCTCGAGAGCAGCGCGCTCGCCGTGGTGCAGGAAACCCTCGGCGCACTGCGCGTGGTGAAGGCATTCGGCCAGGAGGCGCACGAGACCGGCCGGTTCCTGCATCGCTCCCGCGAAGGCGTGGCCGCGCGCATCCGCCTGGCGCTACTCGAAGGCGGGTACGGCCTGCTCATCGGCCTGGTGACCACGCTCGGCGTGGCCGCCGTTCTCCTGGTCGGGGTGCACCACGTCCGCGCCGGGGCGCTCACGCTCGGCGAGCTGCTCATGGTGCTGGGCTACCTCGGGCAGCTGTATGAGCCCCTCAAGACGATGAGTAAGAAGGCGGCCGGGCTCCAGGGATACCTCGCCAGCGCCGAGCGCGCCTTCGCGCTCCTGGACGAGGCGCCGGAGGTGCCCGAGCGGCCCGGTGCCCGATCCGTGACGCGCGCGGCAGGCGCAGTGACGTTCCGAAACGTGTGCTTCGCGTACGGACCGGACCGTCCGGTGCTGTACGACATCTCCCTCGAGCTCGAGCCCGGCACGCGTCTCGGCGTGGTGGGCGCGACCGGTGCGGGCAAGACGACGCTGATCAGCCTGCTCACCCGTTTCTACGACCCGACGGCGGGCCAGATCCTGCTCGATGGCGTAGACCTGCGCGACTATAAGCTCGACGACCTCCGCCGCCAGTTCGCGGTCGTGCTCCAGGAGCCGGTGTTGTTCTCCGTCAGCGTCGCCGAGAACATCGCGTACGCGGCGCCCGGGGCGGGTCGGGACCAGATCGTCGCCGCGGCCCAGGCGGCCAACGCCCACGAGTTCATCGAGCGGCTGCCGCAAGGCTACGAGACGCAGGTGGGCGAGCGCGGCGCGCAGCTCTCCGGCGGCCAACGCCAGCGCATTGCTCTGGCGCGCGCGTTCCTGAAGGACGCACCGCTGTTGATCCTCGACGAGCCCACGAGCGCGGTCGACACCAAGACGGAAGCCGCGATTCTCGAGGCGCTGGACCGCCTGATGCAGGGCCGCACGGCGATCGTGATCACCCACCGGGCGAGCGCGCTCGCGAACTGTGACGCACGACTCCAGCTGGACCGGGGTCGCGGCGCGGTCGTGACCCCCGAGCTGGCCTATCGCGATCCATGAGCGGCAATCCCACTCCCCGCACCGTGCTGTGGGGGACGCTCGCGTGGCACCCCGCTTTCGTGGCCTGGAGTCGAATGGCGGAGTGCCCGGCCCCGCCGGAACGCCTCGAAGTCCTGCGACAGGGGAACAAGTCGGCGACCTATCGCCTGGTCGGGGCGGGGCCCGACGGCACGACCGTCATCGCCAAGCGCGTGCGGACCCCGAAGGCACTGATCGAGCGCACGGTATACGAGGACATCCTGCCGCGCTTGTCGCTCACGACGCCGCGCTATTACGGATTCACGGCGGACGGCGCGGAATACACCTGGATCTTCCTCGAAGACGTCGGCGCCGAGCGCTATTCGGAAACGGACCCGGCGCACCTGGCGCTGGCAGCTCGCTGGGTCGGATCCCTACACACGGGCGCCACACCGATCGACGCGGCGCGCGCCTTACCCGACGGCGGGCCGGCGCGTTACCTCGACTACCTGCGAGCCGGCCGTGACGCGGTCCTCGGCGGCGGCGCCAACCCCGGGCTTACCGCCGCGGACGTGAAACGGCTCAAGCGGCTCGTGGCGGATCTCGATGCGCTCGAGCGCGACTGGACCACCATCGAGCGGGCCTGCTCGGATGTGCCGGCGACCGTCGTGCACGGCGACTTTCGACCGCGGAACGCGTACCTGCGAAGCGACGGGACTCAGCTCGACGTCTTCCCGATCGACTGGGAGCACGCGGGCTGGGGCGTGCCCGCCGCCGATCTCACGCGAATCGACTTGCCGACGTATTGGATGACGGTCCGCGCGTCCTGGCCCGGCCTCCGGCTTGCGGATGTGGAGCGGCTGGGACGGGTCGGACAGATCTTCCGACGACTCGCGGCGATCCATTGGATGACCCCGCAGCTGGCGTACGACAGGCCGGATTGGCTCCGCGGGGCACTGGTGAATCTGCAGGCGTTCCACGTGCAGCTCGCCGACGCAACCCGCGCGGTGCGAGGCCGGCAGCGCCACCCCGCCCGAGACGCGGCACGGCCCGGAGGGACGACGCATGCCTGACCGCGCGCGGGTGGTACGCCCCAAAGCGGCGCGGGTGGGCGCGACGCAGCCGACCCGCGACGACCGGATCACGCGCTTGATGGCGGAGACGCTCGCGGCGGGACTCTCCCACCTTCAGGGACGACCGACCGGGGTTCGGGAGCTGCGTCGCCAGCCCCTGCCGACGAGCTCGAGTTTCCGCACAGAGCGACTGCGCGTCGTGCTCGAGGGAGGGAAAGCGCTGTCGGTCTTTCTGAAGGACTTGAATCCCGCGCATCAAATGGCGAAGGCGCGCACGCTGCGGCGGCGCGATCTGGAGCCGAGCCTCCGAGAGCTGCGGGACACTCCACCTATACGCGGCGCGTTGGGAGCCCGAGCGCGGCATCGTGTGGGTGTTCCTCGAAGACGGCGGCAGGGCCCTGCTCCGAAACTCTCCCGACGTGGACCGGTGGACGGTGGCCGCGCGCTGGGCCGCACGGTTTCACGCCGCCACGCGCGACCTGTCGGACGCGGAGACGCAGTTCCTTCCGCAATACGACGACGCGCATTACCGAAACTGTCTGGCTCGCGTGGAGCAGATGTTGCCCCGACTGGAGCCGCCGGAGCGCGAATTGGTCGGCCGGGGCCTCGCTTGCTACGCCCGCCGCCTCGACTGGCTCGGCGCGCTGCCGCGGACCGTGATCCATGGTCAGTTCTTTGGGCAGAACATCCTGCTGCGGAGGCGCGGCGGCGCGCGCCAGATCGCGGTGATCGATTGGGAAACGGCGGCGCGGGGACCGGGCGCCTTCGATCTGGTGAGCTTGACGGCCGGAAAGTGGACCAGCGCGCAGCGGCGGGCCATGTGGGTCGCCTACTTCGAGGAATATCGGGCCGCGACCGGGCAGCGCCTGGATTGGGCCGAGTTCCGCCGCGAGCTGGCCACGGTCGCCCTCCATCAATCGCTCGAGTGGCTCACATGGTGGCAGCATCGCCGCAGTCTGTCTCGAGACTTTGCGCGATTCATGAAGGAGCTCGACAGTGTGCTGGACGAACATTTCGCATCGGGGTGACCGATGACGCGCGAATACGCTCCCGCCGACGCGCCGCTTGCCGCGTCGCCGCTCGCGGACCTGCTCGATCGAGCGGACTTCCGCCAGGAGCTCAAGCGGCTCTGCTCGCGGTGGGGTTGGGGGACTCCGCGGGCCGTGCACGTCGCGGTTCTCAAGAGCCACCGGCGCCGTTGCACGTTCGAGATCGGGATCGAGACCAAGCAGGGCCGGCGCGCCGTGATCGCGAAAGCGTACGTGCGAGACCGCGTCGACATTCTTCACGCGATGGAAGCGTTCGCGAGGGCCGGCTTTCGGCTCGAGTCGGACTTCTCGATTCCCCAGCCCATCGCCCACCTGTCGGAGCTCGGCGTCCGACTGGAAGAACGACTCCAGGGCACATCGGCCAGAGAACTGTTCCTGCACGGAGATCCCCAACAACGCCGCGCCGCCGCCGAGCGCTGTGCGGCGTGGCTGGCACGCTTTCAGCTGGACGCGCCGCCGCTGCGAGGCAAAGTGACCGACCCCGCCGCTCAGCTGCCCCGCTGGCGGAAGTGGACGGACGACGCTGCCACCGCGCACCCGCGGCTCGGCGATAAGTACCGCCTGCTGCTCCAAAAGCTGCAAGCCGCCGTCCCGTCGCCCGGGACGTTCGAGTACCGCGCGTCGCACGGCAGCTACATCGCCGAGCACGTGATCTTGTGCGGTCCGCGAACGGCGGCGATCGACCTCGATGAGTACGGCATGGCGGACCCCGCCCGCGAGGTCGCCTGGTTCGTGATCTCGCTGCAGCGGCTCGCCCTGAAGCACCTGGGCTCATTCCAGGCCCTGGATGACCTCGCCGAGCAGTTCCTCGAGACCTACGCGCGCGAGAACCACCGAGAGACGATCACGCACTACGGCTTCTACCGGGCCGTGGAATGCCTGCACCGCGGCAGCCGCGACGTCGTGGGCCGAACGCCCCCGGCGTTGGAGTGGGCTGAGACCATGTTGGACGAAGGCCTTCGCGCCTTCTGATCGTGAGGCACCCATGACACTCCCGTCCGTGCAGAGCGACGCCGCAGCAGCGGTGTCGCGGTTTGCGTCGGTGTTGGAGCAGATGGAGGTCCGCAAGCAGCTCGATGGGCTCTGCGCCGAGTGGTGGGGAAGCCACGCGCAACAGGTGCGCCTGCAGGCACTCAAGTGTCACATCCGCCATCGCTGCACGTTCGAGGTCGCGCTGCAGACCGAAATCGGGTGGCGGAGCGTCATCGCGAAGGTCTATGTGACCGATCGGTCGGACCTGTTCCGGTCCATGGACGCCGTGAGTCGAGCGGGATTCGGTGCCGACGCGGAGTTCTCGATTCCCCGACCGCTCGCCTACGTGCCCTCCTCACGAGTACTGCTCGAGGAGAAGGTGCCCGGGCCCTCCGCGAAAGAGATCTTCCTGAGCGGCAATCCGCGCGAGCACGCCGAGGCGGCCGAGCGCAGCGGACGATGGCTGGCGCGATTCCATGCCGCCGCGCCACAGATCGGTGCGGCGCGCGAGCGCAGCGACCAGTGGGCTCGCTATCGGCGGTGGATGGACCAGATCAGGGGATTCGGAGAGCCGGCCCTCATGGCCAAGGCCGGCCAGCTGTTTCGCAAGCTCGAAGCGGCTCTGCCCACGCCCGACACGATGGCCCTTCGTGCCGGGCATGGGAGCTACATCCCCGAGCACGTGATGCTGAGCGACCGGCGGACGGCGGTCATCGACTTGGACGAGTGTGACGTCGCGGATCCGGGCCGCGACCTCGCCTGGTTCGTGGTCTCGCTGCAACGGATGGCGCTGCGACAGTTGGGCTCGCTCCAGGCCCTGGATCGCATCGCGGAGCACTTCCTGCAGAGCTACCTGTCCGCGAGTCGTGGCGACGGCGTGGCGCACTTGCCCGTTTTCCGGGCGCTGGAGTGCCTCAACCGCGCGCGGCATGACCTCATCAAACAGCTCACCCCGGCTCCGGAGCGGGCCCACACCATGCTGGACGAGGGGCTGCGGCACCTGTGATCGGTCACCCGACTCGCGCGGTGCCCCGGGTCCGCCGGCGCGTCTGGCCGCTCGCCCTCCTGCTCGCCGCCGCCGCGCTCCGGCCGGCGGCGGCTCAGGTGGGAACGACGACGGACATTGTCACCGGGACGGTCACGGGGCCCGACAGCCAGCCCCTCGCCGGCGCGAACGTCGAGGTCGTCTCGCTCGAGACGCAGGTGTCGCGTCAGCACACGACCGACGCCCACGGGCGCTACACGGTCCTCTTCCCCGACGGTGGGGGGCGCTATCAAGTCGTCGTGCGCTTCATCGGCATGGCGCCCGTCCGGCTGACGGTCGCGCGTCAGTCCGATGAGGACCGCCTCGTCGCGAACGCGCAGCTGGGGCTCCGCGCCGTATCGCTCGAGCCCCTCACGGTCACCGCGCGGCGCGGCTCGCGCGCCTCCGAGCGGAGCGGACCGGGCGGCACCGAGCGGAGCCTCACTCCGGACCAGCTCGTGCGCCTGCCGATCGACGTGTCCGACCTGAACGCCGTCGCCACCCTCGCGCCTGGGGTGTTGGGGATCTCCGGAAGTGACTCCACGGCAACGGCCTTTTCGGTCGCCGGGCAGCGGCCCACGGCCAATAACGTGACGCTCGACGGCGCGTCCTTCGGCTCGGGCAGCGTCCCGCAGGACGCCATCCGTTCCACGCGCGTCGTGACGAGCAGTTACGATGTGGCGCGCGGACAGTTCTCCGGCGGCGTCGTGGCCTCCACCACGCGGGGCGGCACCAACATGCTGCAGGGGTCGTACACCTACACGCTGCGCGACCGCGACGTTGCCTGGGGAGAGGCCACCACCTCAGCGTTCGGCCAGGGCTCGACGCAGCTGCAGCTGAGCGGCGGGATGGGCGGGCCGATCATTCGGAACAAGCTCTTCGTCTTCGGCGCCATCCAGGGACGTTGGCGCGGCCAAGCCCTCCCGTCACTCACCAGCGCCGATGCGGCGACCCTGCAACAGCTCGGCGTGAGCCCCGACTCCGCCAGCCGCTTCCTCAGCCTCGCCCGCTCGACCGGGGTGCCGCTCACGGTCGCCGGTCTGCCGCAGGACCGCAGCGGTGACAACACCCTCGCGCTGTTGCGTCTCGACTGGAAAGCCTCGGACGCCCATACGCTCACGCTGCGCCTCGACGGTCGCTGGGACTCTCAAGAGCCAACCCTGGTGAACTCCCTGGCGCTCCCCGCGACCGGCGGGACGCGCTCGGAGCGCGCCGGGGGCGTGATGGCCGCCGTCACGTCGTACTTCGGCGGGAACGTCATCAACGAGCTCCGCGGCTATGTGTCCGCGACCCACCGGGAGTCGCGACCGTACCTCGCGATGCCGGCGGCGCTCGTCGTGGTCGCCTCCGACCTGCCGGATAGCAGTCAGGGCGTCGCGACGCTGTCCGTTGGCGGCAATGACGGCCTGCCCCAGCGCACCAACAATCGCAGCGTCGAAGTCAGCGAGGAGCTCTCCTGGTTGCCGGCCAGCGGCGCGCACCGGCTCAAGCTCGGCGCCTACCTGAACGGTACGCGAATCTCCGAGAACCAAACGCCGAACCAGCTGGGGACGTTCGTATTTCCGTCGCTCGCCGCCTTCGCCGCGGACAGCGCCGCCATGTTCCTGCGTACCGTTGCTCCCCTCGAGCGGGCGGGGACGGCGTGGAACAGCGCCCTGTATGCGGGCGACACGTGGCGGCCGGGCGGCGGCCTGCAGATCACCTACGGCGTGCGACTCGAGAGCGCGCGCTTCAGCGACCCGCCACCGTACAACCGCGCCGTGGACTCGTTGTTCGTGGTCCGGACGGACCGGATCCCCACCGAAGTCCACCTCTCGCCGCGGGTCGGCTTTACGTGGTCGTTCGCGGGAACGGCGGACGAGCCGCATACCAGTTATCTGCGCGGCGGGTTCGGCGATTTCCGCAGCCTCACACCGACGTCCTGGTACGCGGCCGCGCTCGGAGCACCGGGCCTGCCGACCGCGGAGACCCAGGTGGCCTGCGTCGGCTCCGCCGTCCCAACGCCGGACTGGTCTCAATACGCGCGGGACCCGTCCACCATCCCGTCACAATGCCTCGCGAGCGGAGGGACCGCCCCACCGCAGCCGAACGTGACCGTCTTCGCGCCCGACTACGCCGCGCCGCGCGCGTGGCGTGGATCGTTGGGATGGCTGCGGCGCTTTCACGGCAACGACTGGGTCTCCGTGGAGGCGAGCTATGCCCGCGGCGTCAACCAGTACGGCTTCCGGGACTTGAACCTGGTCGGCATGTCGCGCTTCACGCTCCCCGAAGAGGACCATCGCCCCGTGTACGTGCCGATGGACTCGATCGTCCCGGCCACGGGAGCCCTCAGCTCCACCGCGTCGCGCGTCCACCCCGAGTTCGGCGATGTCTGGGCCGTCGGGTCCGGCTTCCAATCGGACACGAAGCAGCTCACGCTGGGGTTCATCGGCGTGACGCGGCGCGGCGCGGTATTCCGGCTGTGGTACACGCTCACCCGCGCCCGCGACCAATCGTCGTATTCGTGCTGCTCGGTCGCTCACGGGTTCGCGGCGCCGACCACTGCGGGCGATCCCAACGCGCCGGACTGGGCGACGAGCGACCTCGAGCGTCGGCATGCCTTCCTCGCCACGCTCAGCTACCCCATCGCCCCGGGTCTCGAGCTCAGCGCCATCGGGCGCCTCACCTCGGGCATCCCCTATACGCCCCGCGTCGGGGGCGACATGAACGGCGACGGGGAACGCAACGACCGCGCCTTCGTGTTCGATCCCGCCACGGCGTCCGACACGGCCATCGCGCACGGCATGCGCACGCTGCTCGCGACGGCGTCATCCGGGGCCCGCAGCTGTCTCGAGCGGCAACTAGGGCGCATCGCGGGGCGCAACTCCTGCACCGGGCCGTGGCAACCCTCGTTCGACCTGCAGGTCAACTGGCGGCCGACCTGGTTCGGTCGGGACCGACGACTCACGATCTCCTTGCTCACGGTGAACCTGCTGGGGGGCCTCGATGAATGGCTGCACGGGGCCGCGAACCTGCACGGCTGGGGCTGGGCCACCGCGCCGGACCCCGTGCTGCTGGAGGTGAGCGGATTCGACCCCGCCACGCCGCGCTATCTCTACGCGGTGAACGGTCGGTTCGGCGCGACCGTCAGCAGCGGCGTCTCCGTTCCGTTCCAGATCGCCCTGCAGGCGCACCTGACGCTCGGCCCCGGCCAGACGCGCGAGCGTCTGCGCGTCGCGCGCGAACCGGCCGCCGCTCCGGAGGCGGCGCCCGAGCCCGACGTCGTGGCAGAATTGGCGCGGAGCCTCACCAACCCCGTCGCCCTGATCCTCTCGTTGCGAGATTCGCTCAACCTGGCACCCGAGCAGGTGTCGCGACTCCAGACGATTGCCGATTCCCTGGACGCCGACAACCGCCCGGTCGCGGACTCGCTGCGGCTGGCGCGGGAGACTGCAGGCGAGCGCCCGGATCCCGCCCTCTTGGCCGCGCAGCTGGAACCCCAGCTGGCGGCGGGGCGTGCCAACATCCGCCGCGCACTCGAGCAGGCGCGGAGCGTGCTCACGCCCGAACAGTGGGGTAAACTCCCGCCCGCGCTGAAGTGAGACTCTCGGGATCGGCTATCCGCGAAGCCGACCCAAGTCCGCAGGGCGAGCGAGATGCACGTGCGCGACGCGCCGCCCGCGTGCCAGCAGCGCCCGCATATCCCCCCGCGCCTGCGCACGCTTGAGGCGCCCGAACGTGAACCCCGTCTCGGGGATCTCGGCGTCTTCGGCGTCGTCCGTCGTGACCACCAGAAACAGACCGGTGTTCGGACCGCCTTTGTGGAGCTGGCCGGTGGAGTGGAGGTAGCGCGGGCCGAAGCCGAGCGTGGTGACGCACCCGAGGGCGTGCCCCCAGGCCGCGCGCACCGCCTGGAGCTCGGCCGTGACGTCGGGCGTGGGCGCCAGATACGCGAGAATGGCGAGGTAGTCACCCGGCCGCGCCGCGCGGCGCAGCGTGTCGGGGGTCATGGTCGGTAGGGGCGCAGCATGCTGCGCCCCTACAGGGCCGGCGTCTCCTTGCGCCAGCTCGGCGCGCGCCAGCGCCTTCGCCGCTTCCACGTCTGGCTGATCGAACGCGCTCACCCCGAGGCGGAGGCACAGCTCCCACGTGGCATACTCCCACGAGACGCACGCCGCACCCAGGGAGAGCGGCTCGGGCGGGAGATCCGCGACGACCTGGCCGTCGGCATACTGCGTCGCGACGGGGTCGTCGACCACGGGAATCACGCCGCGTCCGCCCTTCCCGGTGCTCTCGGCGACGAGTTGCTCGATCCAATCCGCGAGCCGCGCGACGGCGGCCGGTGGGCGCAGCACGAGCTTGTCCCGCCCCGCGAGCGCCGCGGCGGCGATGCGCGCGCCCAGCGCGCGGCCCGCCTCCGGGTCCACGGCGAGGGCCCGCTCGAGCAGGACACGACCATCGATCCCCGCCAGGGCGGCGGGCAGCATCCCCACGACCGTCAACGCGGCGTAGCGCCCCCCCACGTCGGGTGGGTGCGGGAAGACCGCACGGAAGTGGCGCGCGCGGGCCAGCGTCTCGAGCGGGCTCCCGGGATCGGTGATCGCCACGAATTGCCCCGGCTCCGCCCGCGCCGCCAGATACCGATAGAACGAAAGCGTCTCGACAGTGCTCCCCGACTTGCTCGAGATCACGAACAACGTGCGCGCGAAGTCCGGCGCGCGCGCCACGGCGAGCACGGCGGCCGGGTCGGTGCTGTCGAGCACGGACAGGCGCACCTCGCCGAAACTCGCCGCGAGCACCTGCGGCGCGAGGCTCGAGCCCCCCATGCCGCACACGACGGTACGCGTCAACCCGTCGCGCCGCGCCGTGTCGGCGAAGCGCGCGAGGTCGTCCCACTGACCCAACGACGCGCGGGGCGCGTCCTTCCATCCCAGGAGGTCCATGCGGCCGCGAAACATAATGAACCCTCCCGGCCGCCAGGGATGGCCGTTAGGTTAGCCCGGAGGTCGCGCGTGTCCCCCCTCCCCCTCCCCCGGCTCACCCGCATCCTGGTGGCGATCGCCGCCGTCTCGTTCCTGGCGATCGTGCTGGCCTACCTGCTCGCCCCTGCCGATCGCGCGGCGCGGACGCGCGTCGCCGATG
>Ga0209801_1000652_pt1 | contig 22604 bp, 17 predicted proteins | sample GraSoiAngelo_127_FD_185884 | JGI IMG/M metagenome (GOLD analysis project Ga0209801, IMG submission 185884) | Grasslands soil microbial communities from the Angelo Coastal Reserve, California, USA - 14_0927_09_40cm (SPAdes) (version 2) | ecosystem: Environmental > Terrestrial > Soil > Grasslands ... | reverse complement strand
CCGGATCTTGCATATGCGTGCATCCAAAAGGCGAAGCCAATGCGGGATCGTAATTTTGATACTCCTTTGGGCGACAGCGATTGCGCCCGAACCCGGTACGCACATCTCAATTACGCCTTCCGATCTGGTCCGAGCGGTGACGATTGATCGCGCATCTCTTATTGACCTTTGCCTGATCGAACATGTCGATCCAAACGGGCGCGATGCGCAAGGGCGGACACCATTGCTAATCGCGGCGTCGCAGCGGAATTGGAAGACAGCGCAGCGGCTCATCGACGCTGGTGCACTCGTCGACCTTGCTGATAAAAACGGGTTCACGCCGCTGATGGCAGCGGCAATGGGTGGCAACCTCGCGATGTTTCGTTCTCTTCTGGCACATTCTGTGGATCTTCACGCGGAAGCGCCTTGCAGGGACGGCCGGGATCTTCTGGGAATGGCCATCGATGGCGGTAATTCGGAGATCGTCAATTCCGTAACCGAGCGCTTGCCCGTGATGCCGCAGTGGACAACCAGTACGCGCCGCGCTCTAACGGCAGCGTTGCAAGCCGGGAAGAAGGAGCAAATCCGATTGCTTCTTGGCAAACATCCATCGCCTCCGACGCCTGAAGGCAAGAAGGTGCCGTTTCTTGCCTATGCCATTGCGAGCAACAACTCCTCTCTTTTCAGCACGCTCCTGGCTTGTGGAGCCGATGCTAACACTGTTCTCCCCTCCCAATGTGACAAGGATTTTCTGGCGATGCTCTCATCGAAGGCGCTTCGCAGCTACGTGGATGAAGACAGGAACCTAACCGTCGCAATGCTTGCCGCGGGGCTTGGACAGGACGACTACCTGCGCGCTTTGCTCGATGCTGGTGCCAACCGAAATCGACTGACGAACCGGAACAAGATGTCTGCGTTGGATATTGCCGCAGAGACCGGTCACTGGCGCGCCGCACAAATTCTTCTCGGCGGGGGGCCTTCGCCGGACCAGTTGCGCCTCGAAATTTCTCTCGCTTTGCAACGAGTCGCGCTCGTTAAGAACGGCGTGCCGGTGTATCGCACGCAGTGTTCGACTGGCCGATCAGGTTATTCGACGAAGACCGGTCAATTTGTGATTACTAACAAGGAGCGAAACCATCGTTCCACGATCTACAAAGTGGACATGCCATATTTCATGCGTCTGAGTTGCCTCGATTTCGGAATGCATGCAGGAATAGTGCCCAATTATCCGGCATCGCACGGTTGTATCCGGCTGCCTTCAGAAGCGGCACGCAAGTTCTTCTCCGAAATTCCGATCGGCACGCTCGTCACGGTCCAGTGACCATGGCCTAGTATCTTGCGAGAAACGCCAGCCCCCGCGCGAATGGAATTCATTCGCAGGGTTGTCGCCGTCGCGAAGTAGGACGTTCGTGGCGCACTTTTCGGTGCCTCCGTTGACACGATTATTAACGACCTTAACGTTTTTTCGCAACTCAAAATGATCACTTTTGCGGCAGAAAAGGGCGACGGAAAAGAGTTCGTCTCACATGCGCCGGGCTGTTGGCCCGAGGTGGCGCTCGAACTCTGGAACGATTGGAAATGGCAGCTCAAAAATCGAGTTACTTCGCTCGCTCAACTCGAGCAACATCTCAATCTGAGCGAAGAGGAACGCAGCGGGGTTCTGCTTTCCGGGGACAAGCTCGCTCTCGCCGTCACGCCTCACTTTTTCAACCTCATCCCGCGGGACAATCCGGACGATCCAATCCGGCGTCAGGTCATTCCACGGATCGAAGAAACGTGGACATCGCAGTACGACATGACTGACCCATGCGGCGAAGACTCGCATATGCCGGTGCCGGGTCTGGTCCATCGATATCCTGATCGGGTTCTCTTTCTCGTGACGGATCGCTGCGCTAGTTACTGCCGATATTGCACGCGCAGTCGGGTGGTCAGCGGCGTCGGCGAGCAGGAATTGCACACGGATTTCGAAGAAGCGTTCCGCTATCTCGAGCAACACACCGAAGTACGCGATGTCCTTCTGAGCGGCGGCGACGCACTCATCTTCAGCGACGATAAGCTCGACAAACTGCTTAGCCGGCTGCGCGCGATTCGGCATATCGAGTTTTTACGTATCGGCACGCGGGTTCCGATTTTCCTGCCGCAACGAATAACGCCTGAGCTTTGCGCGATGTTGCAAAAACATCATCCGCTCTGGATGAGTGTGCACGTGAATCATCCGCGCGAGCTGACAAGTGAAGTGAAAGACGCTCTCGAGCGGCTCGCCAACGCCGGCATTCCGCTAGGAAATCAAAGTGTGTTGTTGGCCCGTGTAAACGATGATCTCGAAACGATGAAGACACTCGGGCACAAATTGCTCATGTGCCGGGTGCGTCCCTATTACCTTTACCAGTGCGACTTGATCAATGGCTCTTCGCATCTTCGCACTTCAGTTGCGAAAGGCATCGAAATCATCGAAGGCTTGCGGGGTCACACCACCGGCTACGCGGTGCCGCAGTTCGTGATCGATGCGCCCGGCGGCGGCGGTAAGGTGCCGATCAATCCTGGGTACATCCTCTATCACGACAACGAAAAGATCGTGATCCGCAACTACGAAGGCAAAATCTTCGAGTATCCGGAATCCGGCGGCGGCCAGATCGTCCAGTTCGCGCCGCAACGCGAGTATCACGACGAGTATTTGTACTCATAACCAGCTCGGCATCTTAGCGAGCCACGACTCCGAGTTTCTCGGGGACCGGCGCCGTCAAAGATTTCGAGAAAGTCTCGATCCAACCGCGCCCAGTGACCATTGTCGCGCTCAGTCTTCGCGGCGCGCTCTTTAATCTTCGCGACGAAATTTTCGAGAGCATTTGTTTCTTCGAGATTCAAATTCATCTCCCTCTCGCCGGCTCCTAAAATGTGGCAAAGCGAATCAGTGAAGCCGGGCACGATCGTCTTGCCGTCTAGATCGATCATGCGCGTCTCATTTCCGCGAAATTGTTTCGCGTCTTCGTTTTAACCTACAAAAACGATCCCTGATGTTTGACCGCGACCGCGCGGCTTGCGTTCGTTTGCGGTGTAGATATTTCCGTTGACGAAAATACGATCGACATCTTCGGCGCCGTTCATGTTTTGAAGTAAAAATGACACGAAAAGGAGACTGCTGCGCAACAAGATGTGAAAAGCCTGCGCTTTCACTTGACGGTATGGCGAAGTTTTGACGTTATCAGTTTTTGCCAATTCTGGGCCTTTTCGTATCGGAAGGGATCGACGGCATTGTTTTTATCGACATGAGATTGAACGACGAATTTTATTTTGCCCTCGCCGAGAGCATTCATACAATCTTGATTTCCCCTCAGACGCGCAACCCACCTCAAACTTTGCAACGTCTGAACGAAGCACACCCTGATCTCAACCTTGATCCGTTTTTAGCTTGGCGACTGCCGTTCGGCGGCAACCGCGTCGGTTAAATCCATGGCAAATTTCTTTCCACGTTGGACGAACTGGCTGCCGCTTAAAATCGTGATCTGCGGCCTCCTGGTTGTCTGCGGATTGACAGCCGGCACATGGTATTACGTGACGCCAAAATACACGCGAGTCAGATACGAACCGATCCAGCCGGTGCCTTTTCCGCATGATCTTCACGTCTCCCAACTGGGAATGGATTGCCGTTATTGCCATAGTTTCGTCGATATGGCGGCACACTCGAATTTGCCCAACACGCAGACATGCATGAACTGCCACACCCAGGTACAGAAAGACAACCCGAAACTCGAGCCCGTGCGCGTGAGCTGGAAAACCGGCAGCCCGATCGAGTGGGTGCAGATCCATCGCACCCCTGATTATGTTTTTTACAATCACAGCGCCCACGTCAACCGCGGCATCAGTTGTTTTAGCTGTCATGGTGAGGTCAACCACATGCCGGTTGTTTACCATGCGAAGCCCGAGAGCATGGCCTGGTGTCTTGAATGCCATCGGCATCCGGAAAATTTTTTGCGGCCGGAGGACCAGGTATTCAACCTCGATTGGAAACCGGACGACGTGAAACCCGCGGAATTCGTGGCGAAATACGGGCAACCGAATGACGCTCGAGAGGATTTGTCGAAGAAGAAAAGGCTCAGTCAAACGGAGATCGGCCAGACGCTGAAGGAGCGCTGGAACGTCGATCCGCCCACTAATTGTCAAGGTTGTCACCGATGAAACGCGTGTTCCAGCATCCACCGGAGCCGCTAACCGGAAAGCATTACTGGCGCAGCCTTGGCGAATTGAGCGACACGCCCGAATTTCGCGAATGGCTGGAACGGGAATTTCCCGCGGGCACGGCGGAATTGAATGGCGTGGAGTGGTCGCGACGCAGCTTTTTGAAATTGATGGGCGCATCGATGGCGCTGGCCGGTTTTGGCTTGAACGGTTGCCGGCGACCGGAAGCGCATCTGGTTCCTTTTACGAAAAGCGCGGAGTGGACAATCCCCGGAAAATTTCTCTACTACGCGACGGCGATGCCTCGGCGCACTGGGGCAATTCCGCTCATCGCAACGACCGTCGATGGACGTCCGATCAAGCTCGAAGGAAATCCATTGCACCCTGCAAGTGGCGGCGCGACCGACACCTTTGCCCAAGCGTCAATTCTCGATCTTTATGATCCATCCCGCTCGCAACGGTTCTTTCACAAAGGAAAAAGGAGCGATCGCGCAGCGTTTGACGCCTACATGGGGGAGCTTCGCAACACGCTCCTCGCCCAGCAGGGTGAAGGACTGGCACTTCTGGTCACGGAAACGCAGTCGCCCACGCGCGAACGTTTGCGCACTGAGTTGGAAAAGACTTTCCCGGCCCTGCGCTGGTGCGTTTACGAGCCGCTCCTGAATCAATCGCAGCAGGTTGCTGCGCAAGGCGCTTTCGGCGAAAACTCGCGGCTGCTGCCGAGACTCGATCGCGCCGATGTGATCCTTGCGCTCGATAGCGATTTTCTCGACTGCGGCCAGGGCGATCTTGCATCGGTCCGTGCGTTCACTTCACGACGCAGGGTGAGCGCGGCGAAAGACACCATGAACCGGCTTTACGTGGTCGAGAACCGCTTCACGCTCACGGGTGCGATGGCCGACCATCGCCTTCGCTGTCCCGCAAGCCAAATTGCGCTCTTCGCGCACGCGCTCGCCGGAAAGATCCTGGCTGCGACCAAGGACCCTGGCCTGGGTTCTGTGATTGCGAATCTGCAAGTACCGGCAGGCGCCGCCACTTTCGACGACCAGTGGTTGAGCGGGGCCGCGAATGATCTCGCCGCAAAACCCGGCGCCAGTCTGGTGCTGGCCGGCCCAGATCAACCAGGCGCGGTGCAATTGCTCGTTTATGCAATCAACGCTGCACTCAAAAATCTCGGCCAGACACTGGTCATCCGCCAGGTTCCGCGCAATCCGCGAACAATCGATATTCTCCAACTGGCGGCGGACATGAACGACAGACGGATCAAGCGCCTGTTCATTCTCGGTGGCGATCCGGTCTATAATGCGCAGCGCGGCTTGGCCGAGGACCGAGAGACAAAATTTCCACTTGATTGGGGAGATCTGCAAAAAAAGGTGCCGGAAATTGTGCGGCTTGGCTATCACGAGGATGCCACCTCGGCGTTAAGCAACTGGCACGTTCCTGCTGCGCATTATCTCGAATCCTGGGGCGACGCGCTCACGTCCGATGGCGCCTACTTGTCGATCCAACCAATGATTTTGCCGCTTTTCGGCGGCCTATCGGAAATTGAACTGCTCAATGCTTTGCTGGGCCGGCCGAAAACGGAAGGACCCGAGTTGGTGCAAGAAACTTTTCGCGCGACGAATCCACCGGGCGATTTTCAATCTGCCTGGTCCCGCTTTCTCCGCGATGGGTTTGCGTCCCACGTTCAGCCCCGCGATCAATCGCCTTCGTTCAACGCAAACGCGGCAGGCGCTCTCGCACGAAAATCTTGGGCGCTTCCGCCAATGCCCACAGCAAGTTCACCGGAGATCGTGCTTGTCGGCAGTTATGCGATGGACGACGGCCGCTACGCTAACAATGGCTGGCTCCAGGAATTGCCAGACCCAATCACCAAGCTGACCTGGGACAACGCCGCGCTCATGAGTCCTGCTTTCGCGAAAAGGCTCGGTGTCCAAACAGGCGATCTGGTTCAGATCACAATCACGGGGAAGAATGTTCATCCGGAACCGATCAAACGCGAGCTGGTGGTTGCCGCTCTCGTATCGCCTGGCCATGCCGACAATTCAGTCACGATCCCGTTGGGTTACTCGCGGAAAATGCCAGAGTTTAGTGCGTTGCCGTACGCGGGTGGGGCGCTTAAAGAAGAACCCGGCATAGCGGAACAGAGTGGTTTCAACGCCTACCTCTTGCGCACAGCGGCAAATCCGCATTTCATCGTCGCCGGCGCACCCGGAACGGAGGGCGTGAACGTGACGAAGGTCGGCCGCACTTATCCGCTATCGATTACTCAGGATCATTTCAGCATTGAGGGCCGTGGTCTCGTTCGGGAAGCAACACTTGAACGCTACCGGGCCGACAATGATTTCGCTAAAAAACTGCCAAGCGAGGAAGACCTGCCACATCACCTACCAACCATCTACACTCATCCGCCACTCGACGCGCCGCAGCAGTGGGGGATGAGCGTGGATCTGAACGTTTGCACGGGATGCAGCGCCTGTGTGATCGCTTGTCAAAGCGAGAACAACATCCCGGTCGTGGGCAAGTTACAAGTGAGCCATGGCCGAACGATGCATTGGATTCGAATCGACCGATATTACGCGAGCAAAAAACCATTCAACCAAGACCGCGGCGATTGGCCGGAAGATCCGGAGATTGTGCACGAACCGATGATGTGCCAGCACTGCGAGAACGCACCGTGCGAAACAGTTTGTCCCGTGAACGCAACCATCCACAGCGAGGATGGCCTCAACGTCATGGCCTACAACCGCTGCATCGGCACCCGATATTGCTCAAACAACTGCCCGTTCAAGGTGCGCCGCTTCAATTATTTCGATTACACTCAGCGACCAGTCGGCAAAAAGAAGGTCGCCGGCGCGTTGAGCATCTATGAAGAATATTTTGCGCCGCTCACGACCAAAGGCGCGCCGGACATTGTGAAGTTGCAAAAAAATCCCAACGTCACTGTGCGCATGCGCGGGGTGATGGAAAAATGCACCTTTTGTGTGCAGCGGATTGAGGAGGCAAAAATCGCCGCCCATGTGCACGCCGGTGGTTCCGCCGATACACTGATCCCGCGCGATTCGTTTACAACGGCGTGCGCTCAAGCTTGTCCTACCGAAGCGATTGTTTTTGGCGATATCAAGGATCCCGAAAGCCGCGTCTCAAAAATCAAAAAGCAGGACCGTAATTACCGGTTGCTCGAATATTTGAACGTGAATACGCGGACGAGTTATCTCGCGCGCATTCGCAACCCGAATCCGAAAATGCCGGACGCAGAAAACGTCGGAGTCGCAAGCATCGAGGAGAAGTCAGGATGAGACTGTCGATCTTTTAATTTCATCCATGGAAACGACACCGACAGCGCCAGGAGTAAACGGCGAAGCAGCGACTTCGGTCGGTCGGCCGCTTGTGCGGGTGCCGCTCGTCTTGAACAGACGCAACTTCAGCTGGCTGACGGAGCGAATTTCGGGTGTAGTCGAAAATCCCGCGCCGCGCTGGTGGTGGGTAACTTTTACCATCACCGCAAGCGTGGCGACCTTCGGCCTGTTTTGTCTCGGCTACCAGATTTCTACCGGGGTCGGCACCTGGGGAAATAACATTCCGGATGGCTGGGCCTGGGACATCACCAACTTTGTTTTTTGGATCGGTATCGGACACGCCGGCACACTCATTTCCGCGATCTTGTTTTTGCTCCGGCAGAAATGGCGCACCTCAATCAATCGTTCCGCGGAAGCGATGACGCTTTTTGCGGTCATCTGCGCCGCGATTTTCCCCGGCGTGCATGTGGGCCGGGTCTGGATGGCGTGGTACCTTGCACCGTTGCCAAACAACTATGGCATTTGGCCAAACTTCCGCAGCCCGCTGGTGTGGGACGTATTTGCGGTTTCGACCTACTTTACCGTTTCAGTTTTGTTTTGGTACACCGGCTTGATTCCTGATTTGGCTACGTTGCGTGATCGAGCCACTTCGAAGATCAAGAAATTCCTTTTCGGCATCTTCGCGTGTGGTTGGCGGGGTTCGAATCGCAACTGGCGTCATTACGAGATGGCTTATTTGCTCTTGGCGGGTCTTTCCACGCCGCTCGTGCTCTCGGTGCACAGCGTTGTTTCCTTCGATTTCGCGAGCTCGATTCTGCCCACGTGGCACACGACGATCTTTCCGCCCTACTTCGTCGCCGGCGCAATTTTCGGCGGCTTTGCCATGGTGTTGACCTTGCTGCTGCCCGCGCGCGCCATGTTCAAACTGCACGACATCATCACACCGCAACACATCGATAAGATGGCGAAGATCATTTTGTTGACCGGTTCGTTCGTGACCTACGCATACATGATGGAGTTCTTCGTCGCCTGGTACAGCGGCAACTACTACGAGAAATTCGCGTTTTGGAACCGCGTCTTCGGTCCCTATTGGTGGTACTGGTGGGTCGGCATGCTCTTTTGCAACATGCTCTCGCCGCAGCTCTTTTGGTTCAGGTGGTGCCGGCGGAACGTTTTTGTCGTTTATTTTGTCTGCATGTGCGTGAACGCCGGCATGTGGTTCGAGCGCTTCATCATTATCGTCGGCGGATTGCATCGCGATTTTCTTCCCTCTTCCTGGGGAATGTTTTACCCGACTTGGGTGGATATCTGGACATACATCGGCACACTCGGGATTTTCACTTCGCTTTTTCTGCTCTTTGTCCGTTTTCTGCCCATGATCGCGATGTCGGAAGTGAAGACGGCTGTGCCCGAGGCGGATGCGCATTATACCTTGCCAGACGGGATCCAGTCAGCAGCTCGTAGCGGAAAGGAGGACACAAGATGAGGACTCCCGCCGGTCATAAAGTATACGCGATGGCGGCGGAATATCCGAGCGCGCCAGCGCTTTACGAAGCAGCCAAACGCGTCCGGGACGCGGGCTTCAGACGTTGGGATGTGTATTCGCCGTTTCCCATCCATGGAATGGACGAAGCCATGGGATTGGGAAAATCCTGGCTGAGCGGATGGGTTTTGTTTGGCGGAGTTTCCGGCTTGCTCACGGCTGCCTTAGTCGAATTTGGCCCGTCGTCGTTTCTCTATCCGCTCGATGTGCACGGCAAACCGACAAATTTTTTCACCGTCCCAGCATTTTTCCCGATCATGTTCGAATTGACGGTACTTTTCGGAGCGTTCGCTGCATTTTTCGCGATGCTCACCATGAACGGATTGCCGCGGTGGTATCATCCCATGTTCAACTGGCAACGGTTTATGCGGGTGACCAACGACGGATTTTTCCTGGCGATTGAAGCGCGCGATCCGCGGTTTACCGAAACGGGCGTGCGCGAATTACTGGAGAAAAGCGGGGGGCAGCACATCACGATCGTCCACGAAGACTAATATGTTGCGCGGATTCCTATTAATTTCGCTTTTGTTCACCATCGCGATCATTGCGGTGTTCGGATTTCGTGGACAAAAAAGCACCGGCTCGCCCCTCGAAATTTTTCCGGACATGGTGCGCCAGATGAAAGTGCGCGCACAAGCGCCACTCAATTTTTTTTCCGATGGGCGCGGTCCCCGTCTGCCGGTCACTGGCACATTGCCGATTGGCTACGAAATGCCAACACCCAAAACGATCGCTACGCCGGCTGCCATCACCGCCACAGTTGAGGCGCTCCAGACGCATCCGCGTGTCGGCTTTAGTGTCGGCACGGATTATTACGACACCGGCAAAATGGCCAACAATTGGGGAACAGGTATTCCGCTGGAGCTCACGCGCGAGTTGATGGAGCGTGGCCAGCAACGGTTCAATATCACTTGCGCGATGTGTCATGGCGCCACCGCTGCGGGCAACGGGATTACTAAGCAATACGGCCTCGCGACGGTCGTGACTCTCCAGGACGAACGGATCCGCAAAATGGCTGATGGCGAGATTTTCAATACGATCACCAACGGCAAAAACACAATGATGGCCTACGGGCCGAACATCGTTGTCGCTGATCGTTGGGCGATCATTGCTTACCTGCGCGCATTACAGCGAAGTCAAAACGCGGCAATTGCGGATGTTCCCGAGGACCATCGCGCCGAATTGGAGAAACAATGAGCGAGCGTTCGCAGGCCGTGCCGACGCCAGAGGGCGAATATTTAGAAGGCAACCGTTTTGCGGGCCTCTCGTTCCTACTCGGATTGATTGCCTTTGTGGCTCTGGTGCTCTGCCTCGTGGGTGCAATCGTGAATCCGCATCAGTTCAGTTATTCATGGCTCTTTGCTTTTGCATTTTTCTTCACCCTCTGCGTTGGCTGCTTTTTCTGGACGATCGTCCATCATGCCACCGATGCCGAGTGGTCGGTGGCGGTACGACGCCAGTTGGAGAATCTGGCGGCATTGCTGGCGGTCCTGGCACTTCTCTTCGTGCCAATTCTTCTCCTCCGTCACCATCTTTACTCTTGGATGGATATTCCACCCGGAGCAGAGGCTTCGCTTGATTCGAAACGCGCTTATCTGAACTGGAATTTCTTTCTCGGGCGCGCGGTCTTGTTCTTCGCCTTCTTTATTTTCGCGTCGCTCTCTCTGCGCCGCCTTTCCGTGCGACAAGATAAGGACGGAAATCCGCGCTTCACGATCTGGATGCGCAAGGTCGCGTTTATCAGTCTGCCGATGTTTGCGCTTTGTCTCACTTTCGGCGCATTCGATTGGCTGATGAGCCTGAACTACCGCTGGTTTTCAACCATGTTCGGCGTTTACATCTTCGCGGGCGCGGCTGGCAGCTCGATGTCGCTGCTGGTGCTAGTAATCACGGCTCTGCGTCAGGCTGGTTACTTGAAGGATGTCGTCACGCTCGAGCATTACCACGTCATGGGAAAGTGGATGCTGGCCTTCTGCGTCTTTTGGGCCTACATCGGCTTCGGCCAGTACATGCTCATCTGGTATGCAAACATGCCGGAAGAGACGCAATATTTTATCACACGAAACACCGAATCCTGGTGGGCGCTGAGCATGCTCCTGGTGGTTGGACGTTTCTTCGGGCCATTTGCGATTTTACTTTTGCGCTCGATTAAAAAGCAGCCGCACCGGCTCTGTTACGTCGCGGGATGGATTGTCTGCATGCAAATGCTCGACATGTATCTCGTCGTTTTGCCCGCGTTACATGGCACCGGCGTGCATGTAAGCATCTGGGATCTGGTTTCGCTCATCGCTGTCGGCGCAACCCTTGGTTTCGTTTATCTGCAAGTCGTGCCGAGGACTTCACTCTTTCCCATTCGAGATCCCCGGTTGATTGAGTCCCTGAAATTGACGAACTGAAAATGCCTGAAGCGGAATCTCTTCGCCAAGTTGCGCACTCGCGCGCCCCGTTGTCCACGTGGGTTGGCATCGTGCTTCTTTTTGCGCTCTTTGGCATAATCGTCCTCGCCGTCATTGGTCCCGCACCACGTGGAAGCACTTACGAAGAAAAGCGCGCGAAAAAACGCATGGAGAATTTGAAAACCGTTCGCGACGAGGCTGCAAAGGCGCTCACGACTTACGGTTGGATCGACAAGAAGAAAGGCATCGCTCATATCCCAATTGATCGCGCCATGGAATTAGCTGCCGCCGAATTGGCGCAGCGAAAACCAGCGCCAGCTGGGCCGATCGCCACGCCGGAACCCCAGGTCGCAGCCGCTCCGGCAAGTAACGCTCCCGCTTCACCTGCACCCGGGGCCTCCCCGCAGACCAGCCCGGCGCAGCCGGCTGCATCGCCCCCGGCACAAACCGCCGTCTTATCTTCCCCAGCGGCCTCGCAGCCACCACCTGGAACCGCTTCACCAGTCCCGGGCAAGACTCCATGAGCACGCCAATTTGCTGCAAATGAAGATGTCGATTTTTCGAAACAGAACATGAACGCTTCGGGAATTCCATTAAAGGAACCATCCGTTTCTCCCGCCGCTGCCGACGCGGAGCAGGTGGAACGCGCACTGATCGACGCCTCAACCCGCGTGCCAGTTCTGATGTTTTACACGTCGGCGATGGCGTGGCTAATCATCGGCACGCTGCTGGCCGGATTTGTTTCGTTCAAACTGCACTCGCCGGACCTGTTTTCCGACATCAGTTTCCTGACCTGGGGCCGTGTGCGACCCGCGCACATGAACGTGATGGTTTACGGCTGGGCATCCATGGCCGGAATGGGTACCGCAATTTGGCTTATGGCACGACTGTGTCGGACCGTCCTTCGATATCCTCTTTTGCTCGTTGCAGGTGCAGGATTTTGGAATTTGGGCGTGCTGCTAGGCGTAGGCGGAATCCTCGTCGGCGACAGCACCGGTTATCAATGGCTGGAGTTTCCTCACTATGCCGCGATCGTTCTTTTCGTCGCTTACACCCTCGTTGTTTCTTGGGCGGTGCTGATGTTTCGCTTTCGGCGCGGCGAACAAATTTACATTACGCAATGGTACTTGCTCGGCGCTTTTCTCTGGTTTCCATGGCTCTACGCGGCTGGCCAATTGATGCTCTTCGTCGTGCCGGTGCAGGGAGTGCTGCAAGCGGCGGTGGGCTGGTGGTACGCAAATAATCTCCTTTTTCTTTGGTTCGGCGCGATCGGGCTCGGCACGGCTTATTACATGATCCCCAAAGTGATTGGTCGCCCGGTTTACAGTTATCATTTGGCGACCATCGGCTTTTGGACCTACGCGCTTTTCTCAAGCTGGACCGGCATGCAGCGGCTCGTCGACGGACCTTTTCCGGCGTGGATGATTACGGCCAGCATCGCTGCGACTATCCTTACAATAATCCCCGTCGCCACTGTTGGCCTCAACCATCACATGACGATGCAGGGTTACTTCCCGCTCTTGCGCTACAGTCCAACACTGCGCTTCACCGTATTCGGCGCGATTTCTTACACCGTCTTTAGTGTGGTTGGCGTGCTCATTTCCCTCCGATCTGTAGCGCGCTACGTAAACTTCACGCAAGCGAGCATCGCTTATTCGCACCTCGGGCTTTACGCGTTTTTCATGTACTATATCGTGCCGCGACTGGTTGGGCGCGAATGGCGCTATGCGTCACTGATCAAATTGCATTTCTGGGCATCGGTCTATGGCATTGGACTGATGACGCTCATGCTGCTTGCAGGCGGTTTCCTCCAAGGTGCGAACATGGAAAACCCCTCGCTAGCTTTCAGCGAGACTACGGAAACCGTGCTTCCCTATCTTCGCGGGCGCAGCCTGTCCGGCCTGTTGCTGACCGCTTCGCATTTTATCTTCGCCTATCATTTCGGGCTAATGCTTTTGGGATTGGGTCGAACATCGACCGTTCCGACATTCCTCAATCCGGTGGAGGCAGAGGGTTCTGAAGCACATTTATGAAAGGACTCGCCCCGCTTTTTCTCGGAATTTTCGGCACGTTCGCTTTCTCCTGGGTGGGATTGACGATGATCCCGAATTGGCAAATCGGACATCTCGATCCACAAATGGAAGAGGATGGCACCGATGTTTACCCCCAGCCGCAATCCGGAATGGTCGAACGCGGCTCGCGGGTTTATGCTGCGAACGGCTGCATCTATTGTCACAGCCAGCAAGTACGCGCCGATTACGCGGCCGACGACATCGAGCGCAAATGGGGCGACCGCCGGAGTGCACCGCGCGATTATATTTTTGAGCGGCCAATATTCCTCGGGAAAATGCGTATGGGCCAGGATCTTTCGAATATCGGTGCGCGCGCGCCGGCGGAACAGGAAAACGTTCCGCCCGCCGGAGCTGCAAGTCCTGCAGCTCAGGGAGGCGCCGCCGCTGCACCGCCTGCAGCGAGTGTTGCTCCCACTGGTGCAAATCCAAGTCCTCCAGCAAAAGCCGGTTCGCCACCGCCAGGCGGACCAGCTCCCAAAGCAACTACATCGCCTCCGCCAGCGGGCTCTCCTCCGGCAGGCGCCGGATCGCCAGCAGTGCATTCCGCTTCGCCAGCGCCAACTGCGTCAGCAGCTCCAAATCCGAAAGCACCGCCCGCTTCGCCATCTCCCTCAGCCGTGGCAAAGGCAAGTCCGGCCGCATCACCAAGCCCGCCAGCGGGTTCTCCTGGAACATCGCCAGGAGCTTCTCCAAGTTCGCCTCCGCCAAAGGCACCAGCTGGCCCGGCTCCAAAGGCGCCTCTCGCTTCGCCGTCTCCGTCAGCAATCGCAAATGCGAGTCCTGGAGGGACGACCTCTGTGTCGTCCGGGACGCCAGCAGCGGAAGCACGGCCAGTGCAGACGACCGGCGAACCGCCGATGTACTCCGCTGCGTGGCAGCATGTGCATCTTTATTCGCCGCGCAGGATCAACGTCGACTCGAACATGCCGTCTTATCGTTTTCTTTATCAAATGCGCCGGATCAGTGATGTGCCTTCGGATGACGCTTTAAAGTTTAGTGGCTCCGAAGCGCCGCCGGAAGGTTGGGAGATCGTCCCTACGTACGACGCGAAATGTCTCGTCGCCTATTTGATATCGCTCAATCAATCGCATCCTCTGAAAGAAGTCAGATCAGCCGCGCCGGCAGCATCGCCGCCAGCCGCGCCAGGAAAATGACAACGCAATGAACGAGGAAACTCCGAAATCGGCATCCTCCGTTGGTCAGGGAATGGATTACGGGGAACAAGCAGACGTACAGCAGGTGCACGCTGCCGTTCAGCGCGAGAAACGGGAGCCTCGCGTCGGCGCCGAACCACTCTCAATTTGGCTGATCGCAGTTTACGGGCTGGCAGTGTTTTTCGGCGGTGCCTATCTCGGTCGCTACTCCGGAAACTTTAGTGGTGAGGCGCTTGACCCGTACGGTGGCGAGCCACAGGCGATGAAAAAAGCTGCCGGACCCCAGGGCACACAACAGGTCTCGGAACTTTCGCCGCGCGATCGGGGCAAAAAGATCTTTGCGGCAAATTGTCAGACATGTCATCAAGCCAACGGTCTCGGTGTCCCCGGCCAATATCCTCCACTTGCGGGCTCAGAGTTTACAACCGGCGGCTCACGTCGGCCGGCCATGATTGTCCTCAAAGGTCTGCAAGGGCCAGTCACGGTGAAAGGCCAGAAATTTGGCAGCGCGGTGATGCAACCCTGGGACAAGACATTGACCGACCAAAAAATCGCCGATGTCCTCACGTATGAGCGGAGCGAGTGGGGGAACAGTGCGAGCGCGGTTACGGGCGAACAAATTGCCGCTTTGCGCAAAGAGCTGGCCAACCATCCAGAATCATTCACCGAGCCTGATCTGCAGGGAGTTCCGGCGGATGCTGAGCTTTCCGGCGGCGAAGCTGGGGCGCAGAAACCTGGCGAAGCCGCAAAGCCGGGCACGACTCCAGCACCGCCCGCTCCCCCGAAAACGTAGTTACGTGATCGCTTCCGCGATTAATTCGACCATGTGCTTCGGACGCGCGCTTGTTAGATCGCTAATCTGATGGCGGCAACTTGTCCCTGAGGCGACAACGACGTCCGGATGTTGTTTGTCGATCTTGTCGAGCAAATCCGCAGCGACTTGCACGGAGAGGTCGTATTTCTCGGCGAGCGCGCCAAACGCGCCGGCCATTCCGCAGCAACCGCTGTCGAGAACCGTGGCTTTTCGGCCCGGCAAGCGCTCCGCGAGTCTCCTCATAAACGCGGGATTCATGAGCGACTTGGCGTGACAATGCGGGTGGATTGCGACCGTGGCGGAACAGCGTTTGAATTGAAGCGCGTCCGGTTCTTGCGCGAGTAAATCATCGACAAATTTTTCAAATAGGAAGCACCGCTTCGCCACCTTTTCTGCGTTGTTGATCTTTAGCTCGCAATAATCTTCAACGAACATCGAGTAACATGATGGCTCGAGGAAAAGAATTGGCATCGAGCCGCCGATGCGATTCAAAAGATCGACATTGTGTTTTCCGACCTCTGCCGCGGCATCGAGATTTCCCTGACTGAACGCCGGCCGCCCGCAGCATCGTCGTTTTTTTGCGAGCGACACATCAAACCCGAGCGCTTCCAAAACCTTGACCGCAGCAATTCCGATGTGCTGCTCGTGATAACGCACAAACGTATCGTCCCAAACAATCACTTTGCCACGGTTGTAGCCGCGATCGTTGATCGCGGTGCCGGAGTCAGCGACCCCGGTTACAGAATGTCGCGCGAACCAACGATCGAAGCGTTCACTCGTGTAACGCGGCAAGGAACGTCTCGCGGAGAGACCGAGGGCTTTTTCCATCAGCAGCCGTAGTGGCCGGAAATTCAGGGATGCATTTGCAAGCGATGGCACGGTGCAACCCATTCGGCCAAGCAGATCGATGTCGCTAAAGATTCGATCGCGCAGCGGCAAACCATCGCGCCGATGTCGCGCATACATCAGCTCTGCTTTGAGGAGGGCGAGGTTCACGTTCGACGGGCATTCCGGTGTGCATCCCTTGCAGGAAAGGCAATTGCTCAAGGCCGCATCCAGTTCCGCCGAGCGCAACGGATCGTGTCCGTTCACGCGCAGTTCGAGTGCTGCCCGGATGATGTTGGCGCGCCCCCGGGTGGACATGACTTCTTCGCCTGTTGCGATGAACGTCGGGCACATAATCGGGGTGTCCTTACGGCAACCGGCGCAGCCGTTGCATTGCTCGAGATTGCCGATGAACGAGCGGTCCTTGAACGTGAAGGCGAGCACCGGCTGAAATGGAAGCTCGAGTGGGCGTGTGAAATTTTCGCGCAAATGATTGTCGATTTTATGCCGCCCATCACTGAAGATTTTTCCGGGATTAAAAATGTTTTTCGGATCGAATGCATTTTTGATTGCGCGCATCACCTCGAGCAACTCGTCGCCGAGCTGTTCGCGCATGTACTCTGTGCGGGCGATGCCGACACCATGCTCAGCCGAAAGCGAACCTTTGAATTGTCGCACCAGGGCGGAGGTTTGATCGGCCACCTGTCGAAATTTTTTCAAGTCAGACGCGCTGTGGAGGTCGAGCACCGGTCGCACGTGAAGCAATCCACTAGCAGCGTGACCGTAATAACTCGCCTCCAGCCCGAGCGGCTTCATGATCGATTGCAAGCCGCGCACGTAAGCTGGCAATTGTGCAGGGCGAACGGCAGCGTCTTCGATAAACGCCACTGGCTTGGCCGGACCGATGCAACCCGTCAAAAGCGAGAGGCCAGATTTGCGCACCGACCAGACCGAGTTCATCTGCGCAGGATCCGTGAGGATTTTCGTGCGTAACCCGAGCTTTTTCGTTTGCAAGATCGACAATCGCTCAGCCACATCGTCGTAGAACTCGACGATCAAAACCGATTCGCACGGCTTCGTTTCCAGTTCGAGCAAATCGCGCGCGGCTTGAAAGAGAAGCTGGCCCTTTGTTTGATCGAGCAAAGGGCGATCGATGTGTTCGATGGCGGCGGGTTTGAGATCGAGCAGCTCGACCGTGGCTTGCATCGCTTCGTCCACGGACGCAAAAAAGATCAGACCCAAACCTTTCTCGTGCGGCAGGGGCGAGATTTTTAGTTCGGCGGAAAAAATCGCAGCCAGCGTGCCTTCACTACCAGCGAGAATGTCCGCGAGATTGTTCGGCGCGCGCAGGAATCTCTCGATGCCATAGCCTGGCCAGCGTTTCAGCAATCCCGGCGGCCAGCGCTCAGCCATTTCCGCGCCCTTTGCGCGAACGAGATTATCGATCTGCTTTCGCTCGGCACCCAACGTGTCGTGCGCGCGGCCGATCTTCTCAATCCGTCCATCAGCCATCACGATCTCAAGTGAAATCACGTGATCGGCCGTCGTTCCATAGACCGGGACGCGAGCGCCGGACGAATTGTTGGCGATCATTCCGCCAAGCGTTGCGCGGGCGCTGGTGGCGACATCCGGCCCAAAACAAAATCCGCGCGGTTTTAAAAAATCGTTGAGCTGATCCAGCACAACGCCGGCGCCGACACACACGCTGCGTTTTTCGAGATCGAAATCATTGATCTGGCGGTTGTAACGCGAGAACTCGACAATCAACCCATCCCCAATTGCGTTCCCAACCAAGCTGGTGCCCGCGCCACGCGGTGTCACCGAAACGCCTGCATCGGCGGCAGCGTGAATGACTGCGCTCGCTTCCCGCGCACTGCGTGGAAAGGCAACAGCTGCCGGTTCGATCTGGTAAATCGAAGCGTCAGTCGCGTAAAGCTGTCGCGTCAGGTTATCAAACCGAACGTCACAGCCGGTTTGTTTGATTTTCCTTTCCTGGGCGGAAATCATTCCGATTACTTAACCTTAGCTCGCCGATGCGGATTAGAAAGTGCGGAGCCGCCGCTTGCTAGGTCGTGAAAAACTGCGGCCCAAAAACCTGCTTAGGTGACGCGTCGATCTGGCCTGCGCCTTACTGGCAATTGACTTCGCGCGCGCATTCTTCTAAACGACCAGGATTGGAATCACTGACCTTCTCGGGCCAATTCAAAAGCTGTAAAGGAGTTCGCATATGAAACACATTGTCTACGCCGCAATTCTCACCGTGGCTCTGTTATCGGTTGGACGACAGCAATCCGTAGCTCAAGGCGCGGATACTGCTGCGGAGCAGGAAGTCAGGCAGACGATCGAGAAGTATCGAACGGCATTGCTTCAAAAGGACGCAGCGACGCTGGAGCGAATCTGGGCCGATGATTACACGTTCACGAACGGCGCGGGAGAGATACACTCGAAAGCTGATCGTCTAGCCAACCTCAAATCCGGCGCGACCTCGCTCGACTCAATCAGCGAAGAGGAGGACATGAAGGTGCGGATCCACGGAAACGTGGCTGTGGCCACCAGCCGCGTAACCATCAAAGGTCAGTACAGCGGCAAACAAACAAGTGGCCAATACCGCACCATACATGTTTGGGTCAAAGGTGCGACAGGCTGGCAGTTGGTTGCCAACCAGCTAACTCCTGTGACGGCGAAGTAGTAATCGGCTAGCACTTACAGTTCGACGCGAATGAGTCGCGTCAGGTTGTCGAACCGGATGGATGCGATAAAGTTGCGCGAGTGAACCGCCTGTACTTCGGCGACAATTTCGAGTGGCTGCGCGACAAGCCGTGAACCCGAAGAACTTCTTCGCCGAGCTAAAGCGGCGCAACGTTTACAAAGTTGCGATCGCTTACGGTGTCGTCGCTTGGTTATTGATCCAAGTTGCGACGCAGGTCTTTCCGTTCTTCGAGATTCCGAACTGGGTCGTGCGGCTCGTCGTTCTCGTGATTATTATAGGATTTCCGATCGCGCTGATCGTCGCTTGGGCATTTGAACTGACGCCGCAAGGTTTAAAGCGCACCGAAGTGGCTGATGCAATGCCGACACGACCCTCGGCGCGTCGCGCCTGGATTTACGTCGTGATCATCGGCGGTGCGCTCGCACTTGGATTATTTTTTCTCGGGCGTTATACAGGTTTGAGGCGAAGCGAAGGCACCGCATCAGCAGAGAAATCGATCGCAGTGCTGCCATTTGACAATCTGAGCCGTGATCCGGACAACGCCTACTTCGCGGAGGGGATCCAAGACGAAATCCTGACGCGACTTGCAAAGATTGCCGATTTGAAGGTGATCTCGCGTACCTCAACCCAGCAATATCAAAGCAAGCCGGGGAATCTCTCCGAGATCGCCAAGCAACTGGGCGTCGCTCACATTGTAGAAGGCAGCGTGCAGAAAAGTGGCGACGCCGTGCGCGTAAACGTGCAGCTGATCGAGGCGGCCAACGATTCCCATCTTTGGGCCGATACCTTCGATCGCAAACTGACCGACATCTTTTCGGTCGAGAGTGAGGTGGCCAAAGCCATCGCCGACCAGTTGCGGGCGAAACTCACCGGCCGAGAAGAGCAAGTCATTGTCGCTAGGCCGACAGACAATCCTGATGCTCACGATGCCTACCTGCGTGGCCTGGCTTATAATCTGAAAACAGCAAACTCACCTGGCAACTCTCTTGGCGCACAGAAATATCTCAGAGAAGCGGTACGGTTGGACCCGGAGTTCGCCCTTAGTTGGGCGCTGCTGTCATACGTTGAAGCGCGCGGCTACCTCACACAGACTCTTCAACCAACGGTCGCCCTGCGTGAAGAGGCGCGGCAGGCAGCCGAAACCGCGCTCACTCTTCAGCCCAATCTCGGCGAGGCCGTACTGGCTAAGGGCCAATACCACTACGCCTGCCTAAAGGATTACGACACCGCGGTGCGTTACTTTGAGCAAGCACGTCAGTTTCTGCCGAATAGCAGCCGGATTCCTGAATCGCTGGCGTATGTCGCGCGGAGGCGAGGTCAGTGGGACCGGAGCGAGTCGTACTTCAACGAAGCCGAGCGGCTCGACCCGCGCAACGTTTTACTACTCACCCAGCGCGCGCAATCCTACAATGCACTCCGGCGCTTTCCGGAAGCTCTGCGCAAGCTTGATCAGATTCTCGACATTACGCCGGACGACCAGGGTACGGTCATCCTAAAGGCGGCTATCGCACAAGCTGAAGGCGACCTGCCACGGGCCTCGGCACTCCTCACTCCGCTCCACCCGAACGCCGACGACACCGCGGACTTGGAAACACAAGTTTACCAAACGATCCTAGAGCGCCAACCTGCGCAAATTATCCCTCGGCTAAAGGAAGTACTGGCCAAGCCTAATCCGGAGTTAGGTTACATCAACGGGGAACTGCGCTTTTGGTTAGGCTGGGCGCAGGAAGTTGACGGCGATCATGCCGCCGCCCAGCAAACCTGGCGACAGGCGCGCAGCGAACTGGAACCTTTCCTCAAAGAACAGCCGGAAAATTATCTCCTCATTGTAGATCTCGCGCTGACCAATATGGGCCTCGGTGACAAAGCCGCGTTGGCTCTGGTCGAAGGCGCCATCGCCGCGAATCCGATCGAGAAAGACGTGTTAACTGGCCCCCGGCTGGTCGACATCTTCGCCCGGGTGGTGGCGCGCATGGGGGAACCCGACCGCGCCATCGCCGCTCTACAGAAACTACTCTCGATACCATATGAAGGCCCACTGGCTTCAAACGTACCGCTCACTCCGGCGCTGGTCCGGCTCGACCCGATGTTCGATCCGCTCCGGAACGATCCGCGTTTCCAAAAACTCGTCGGCTTGCCCGCGTCGAAATAGAAAGGGGTCAGCTTCCGTCGAACCGGAATGACTCCCAAGGAACAAAACAAAGCGCTGGACGCGTGGGAAACCCCTGCGCGGCATTGGGACAAGCATCGAGTGCTGATCGCACAGATGTTCGCGCCATTAACGTCGGGCCTCAGAGACGACCCGAGTGACGTAATCTCGCAGCTATGCTCTCGACTATCGGCGGATGAATTGAGATTATTTTTCTGGCGCAACACTTCTCCTCCGGGAACCGACATGTCCGAGATCAACAAGCAGGCCGAGCTGGAGATCGCACATGTCCTGTTAATCGACGTGGTCGGTTACTCGAAGTTGCTGGTCAATGAGCAGATTGAGTTACTGCAAGATCTCAACCAAATCGTCCGAAGCAGCGAATGTTTTCAGGCCGCCGAAACAAAAGGTAAACTGATCCGGGTGCCGACCGGAGACGGGATGGCGCTCCTTTTCTTCCACAGTCCGGAAGAGCCGGTGCGATGTGCGCTCGAGATCAGCAGAACGTTGCAAGGGTATCCGCATATTCAGCTGCGGATGGGAGTGCACAGCGGCCCGGTGAATCAAGTCACCGATGTTAACGACAAGACGAACATCGCCGGACCGGGGCTCAACGTGGCGCAGCGCGTCATGGATTGCGGCGATGCCGGGCATATTCTTTTATCGGGACATATAGCGGAAGATTTGACCCAATACCGGCACTGGCAGCCGTACTTGCACGATCTCGGCGAGTGTCAGGTGAAGCACGGGCTGAGGCTGCACCTGGTTAATCTCTACAAAGACAGTGTCGGCAACCCACATCTTCCGGACAAACTCAAGCGAAGAAGAAGATGGAAGCAGACGTCCGGTGTTAGCGTCCGTCCGGTCATTACGCCTCGTTGGCCCAAGTACGTGCTTACAGCTGTTTTGCTCGTTTCAGCTGTGGCTTTGGCGATCAGCTTTTCAGTCTTTTACCGACGCGGCTCACCGGCGGTTGCACGCTCCTCTTCGGGGAAAGCCGCCGACGTAGGACTTCCTATTGTGGAAAAGAGCATCGCCGTCTTACCCTTCGAAAATCGCAGCGAAGACAAAGCGAACGCCTACTTTGCCGAGGGTATCCAGGACGAGATTCTAACGCGCTTATCCAAGATAGCCGATCTGAAGGTGATCTCGCGCACGTCCACGCAGCGTTATAAAAGCGCGCCGGAAAACCTGCCTGAAATCGGCAGGCAACTGGGCGTCGCTCACATCCTGGAAGGAAGCGTGCAGAAAAGCGGCGACGCCGTGCGCGTAAACGTGCGGCTAATCAAAGCAGCCAATGATTCCCATCTTTGGGCCGATACCTTCGATCGCAAACTGACCGACATCTTTTCGGTGGAAAGTGAGGTGGCCAAAGCCATCGCCGAGCAGTTGCGAGCGAAGCTTACCGGTCAGGAAGAGCAAGTCATCGCCGCTAAACCGACTGACAATCCTGAGGCCTACGATGCCTACCTGCGCGGCCTAGCTTA
>Ga0209801_1000650_pt1 | contig 22627 bp, 26 predicted proteins | sample GraSoiAngelo_127_FD_185884 | JGI IMG/M metagenome (GOLD analysis project Ga0209801, IMG submission 185884) | Grasslands soil microbial communities from the Angelo Coastal Reserve, California, USA - 14_0927_09_40cm (SPAdes) (version 2) | ecosystem: Environmental > Terrestrial > Soil > Grasslands ... | reverse complement strand
CATTGTCAACCAAACTGGGGAACTACATCCTTTCCACATACACCAGGTCCATTTCCTGGCTTATGCAGAAAATGGCGTGCGGCTCGCGCATCCTGCGTGGCTGGATACCGTGAATGTTCCGTATGGCCGCTCCGTTGATGTGATCTTGGACTTCACGGACCCCGTCATCAAAGGCATGTCAGTATTTCATTGTCATTTACTAAATCACGAAGACAAGGGAATGATGGCCAAGATCCTGTTCAAGTAGTAGGAGAGCAGCAGCCTTCAGCCATTTCGCCATCGAACATGCGACTTTGATTCCACCGATGCCGCAGGAGCGCACTTTCGACAGACCAATCGGGCTGATTATGACCCTCCCCTACCGGCGCAGCTTCCCCGAAAGCCAGGGCGGGGTGCGAATGAACGTCGATGATCTCTGATTAGTCCAGCCATAGAAGAAACTCCTTAATAACCAGTAATGGAATTAGACCGTTCGGACAACGTCAAGCCTTGAGCCACGTCTGCCCCTTTGCCTTTATCGCCTTTTTGAGATCGCTGCCAGGAACGTCCTAAGATGCGTGCCCTTGAAGCCGTCAATGCTGGTTGACAGCAGAGGGCGCATTCTGCACGATGCGAACGTCCATCGACTCAGTAACCGCTACTCCGACCGTCTCTCCTGTGTCGTCATTGATGAGACGCGAAGGACCTTTCGAAGAAGATATTGCTCGGGTTCTCGAAGACATCGAGCTTGCTAAACGGCTCGAGCGTGTAGTGGCTGCCCTCCACCTCGACCGGGAATTTTAGCGGCGCAGAAATTCTCCATTAATACCATTCCGTTCCCACCCGTCCACGGGGATGTGTCTTCGGAGATGTGTTTGTGGACGGGTCCTCCGTTTGTCACCCAAGCTGGTACGGGACGAAACTTGGCATCTCGGGCAGGAATCTGCCGCACTGCAGTAAGCACTTCCTCCTGGCGATAACGCGCGACCAGCGCGCCTAGAATGTTGTAGACGGTTTCAAGATTTGCTGGCGGTCGCGGGGCTAAGGACTGGAAAGCGGACATGAGGGACTCCGGTCGTATTCGCCTTTTGTTCGCCTAGACTAGCGTCTGAGGGCACAATACCTAGGTGCTCCCTCTTGGTAATCTCTCCGGTGAGGTCCATCCATGGCGAAGAGGAAAGAAAGAAAGAAAGCGATCTTAAAGAACGGCTCGAAAGATACCGACAGATCAAGCTCACCCATAGTCGGCCGGAAGACGGGCAACGGATCTCAAATCCGGTCTGGTTTGTGTCCGAAGACGAAAAGCTCTACCTGCTTCCGGTGCACAGTTCCGACACTCAGTGGTACCGCAACATGCTTAAGAACCCATCGATTCGGGTCGACGCACGATGAGGGGAGGCCCGGTTTCGAGCCATTCCCATTAGGGAAGCGGACTCAGTCAAATCCGTCATTGAAAAGTTCCGTGAGAAGTACGGAGCAGGTGACGTGAAGAGGTACTATTCTAAATTCGAGGTGGCAGTCCTGGCCGAACCGCTCTGACTATTCACGATCTTTGGCGCGAATAAACTTTTCGGTAACCCCTCGGGCGTTTATCAGTACGAATGCAACGGACGACCCAATAACTTCCGGCTTGACAGTCATCAGGGAACGAGCCCACAGATCACTGACGAGCGGTGGACGTATGACAAGAAGTGCGGTGTTTCCTTGTCATATGTACCTTTTCCACGCTCCCTCCTTCCGTTCGGCGTGGTGAAAGAAGGCGAGCAGCTCGGCATTGATCTGGTCTTTCAAGGTCGAGCACATGCCGTGCGGCCCGCCGGGAACGATCTTGAGCTTGGCGCCTTTCACAAACTTGGCGGAAGGTAGCGCCGAATCACTCACACAACATTCACCGGCGTTCCGGCACGAAGGCCGCGAACTGGCGCTCAAGCAGCTTAGCTGCACCGCTGCGCCAGCTGTCAGCGATAGACGCTGACATCGGATCAGGGAAGATGTCCTCCTCCCCTTTCTCCACTCCCTCGAAGATGGCTCGCGCGACGGACTCCGGAGACGCTTTCGATATGTCAAGGTCTCGAGTCATATCCGTGTCCACGGGGCCGGGCAGGACCACATGTACCTTAACGCCCCGTCCGGCCAAAAGAGCGCGCAGCGATTGTGACAGGGAGAACGCGGCCGCCTTTGAGATCGAGTAGGCCGGAGAGAATGGCACGGCGGCAATGGACGACAACGACAGAACGCTAATAATGGCGCCCCGAGAACCAGTCAGCAACGGCAGGAAAGCCTGGGTCACACCATACGGGCCATAGAGATTGATGGCGAGGCTCTGTTCGAGCGCGGCACGATCGCTCAAGTCGTCGTAAAGTGCCAAGCCGGCGTTGTTGATGAGGATATCGAGAGATTCGACTTTCTCCACGGCCGCCTGAATTTGCGCAGTGTTGGTTACGTCCAGCGTGAGGGGCGTCACGCGGCTGTCAGCGTTTTGCAGTTCGCCGCTTCGAGTACCCGCGTAAACCCTCTTCGCTCCGCGTCTGAGTGCCTCGGTGACGAGCGCTCGTCCGATGCCGCGATTGGCGCCGGTGATCAAGATTGTCTTGTTCTGAATGTTCATACCGTTTCTCCTTTGGAACCTTTCTGTTGAATTTCTCTTCTAGTTGCCTGTCGTGGCCCGTCGTTGCAGTGGAGACGACAGGCCACAGGGTCGTTGAGACTTGCGAACGACGAGGGTTAACCAGCTGCCTTGGGCCAGTACGGCCGGTCGGGATCGGCCAAGTAGCCGGTCTCATAGCGATCATGGTGGCGGAGCCAGGCCATCGTGAACGGCAAGTTGTCTTCATCGCGGCCTTTGGGAACGAGGTCGAGATAGTTGTACGTGTTGATCGTGTTCTCGCTGCCGCGAGCGTACGCGGAATAAGTGTGGAAGATGTTGCCATCTTTGTCCTTGTAGAAGACGCTGACGCCGGGCGCTTCCGCACTGGGGAATTGCACGAGATCGTAGTTGTATTCGACTTTGCCTTTGGCCAGTTGCTCCGGAGTGAATGAGGCCTGGAAGTCATAGTTGAACTTGGTTTCGTAGGACGAAACCCATGGGAACTTCCAGCCCATTCTTGTCTTAAAGGCTTCGATTTTGGAAATCGGCGCCCGGGAAACAGCGGCAAAGGAGACGTCGCGTTGCGCCAGATGCACAAGTGCGCCGTCCGTGTGATCCATGTTGAAGGAGCAACTGGGGCAGCCCTCCTGCCACTCCGGGCCAAACATGAAGTGGTACACGATCAGCTGGCTTCGGCCGTCGAAGAGGTCGGCTAGCGTTTTCTTGCCGCTTGGCGAATCGAAGGCATAGTTCTTTTCGACTTTGACCCAGGGAAGCTGGCGGCGTTCGGCGGCAATGGCGTCGCGCTGGCGTGTGAGCTGCTTCTCTTTGGCCAGGAGCTTTTTGCGAGCCACGAGCCATTCTTCTCGGGAAACTACTTTCGGGTTCTCGACTGTGCGTGTTGACATTTTCATTGCTCCTTTTCATTTGTGTTTGGAATCGTTTCTGCTGTGTGGTTCTTTTTGCGCGAGACTTTAACGGCGAGTGCGGCCGCCAGCCCGCCGGCCGAGACCGTTTTGGCCACCACTAGTCCGAGAGTTGCCAGACAGAATGGGCACATTGTTCACCTCTCAGGCGGCGAAGTTTTGATCGTTAAGCCGCTTCTATGGAGGTGACGGGTGAGGTGGGGTGATTTCTACAGGGCCGAAGAAAGAAATCAGCCCCGTTTTTTGAGCAGGAACTGCCTTATAGCTGGATCTTCAGCCAGGCCGATGGCTCGGTCGTAAGCGTCTGAAGCGTCAGCAGTTCTTCCCAGGCGTTGTAGCAGATGCGCGCGAACCGCCCAATAGGGTTGATAAGCAGAGACTACATCCCGATCGAGTGCATCCAGAACTGCGAGGCCCTGTTCCGGTCCACTTGCTTCGGCAAGAGCGGCGGCATATCCAGTTTGCCGGCCGATTGTCGGCGATATGCGGATCAGCTGTGCGTAGAACTGAACAATCGCTTTCCACTCAACACGGCGGCCGCGTGCCCGTTCAGCATGTACCGACTGAATTGCCGCTTCCAGTTGAAAACGTCCTGGGCGCCCATATTTGGACGCCTCTGCGAGATAGCGCTCCGCCTCTTCTATTACAGGGAGCGACCACAGTTTCGGATCCTGCTCGGAAAGAGGAACGTAACGGCCATCTTGATCGCGCCGGGCGGCGCGCCGCGCTTCACAGTGGAGCATGAGCGCCAACAATCCTTGAACCTCTGCTTCGCCAGGCATTTGCTCAAGAAGAACTCTCGCGAGCCAGATGGCTTCTTCGGCGAGACCGCGGCCGTGCTGATCGGCGCCCGCCATGTCGTCCCAGCCAATGCCAAACGCAGCGTAAATCGCTTCAAGGACCGCATCCAGCCGCCGCCGGAGTGCACCTCGCTCCGGCACTTCGAAACGGATACCGCCGTCACGGATCTTGGTCTTGGCACGCACCAAACGCTGTCCCATAGTTTTGGGTGAAACCAGGAAAGCACCGGAAATGCGGACGGCATCGAGGCCCAGAACGGCTTGCAGCATGAGAGGCGTATGCATAGCAGGATCAATCGCCGGGTGCGCGCAGACGAAGAGTAATTTCAGTCGCTCGTCGGGATAGTTCGTTTCCAAAGGGTCCTTCGCTGAGTTTTGGGTAAGGAGCAGGAGGTTAGGTTCGCTGTCTAACACTACTCGTTGATGACGGAAGAAATCGATGATCGAGTTGCGCGCTGTCGTGAGCAACCAAGCTTCAGGATTTTGGGGCACGCCGTCTCGTGGCCACACGGTCAGCGCCTTGAGCAAAGCCTCGCTCAGTGCATCTTCGGCGCCCGCCAAGTCCTGGGTGTGCACGGAGAGATAGGCCACAAGGCGCCCGTATGACTCGCGTGCCACTCGCTCGACCGTTCGTTCAACCTTCTCTCCATCACTTCCACTCATTCCACGATCCTGCGCCTGGTTTCGGGAGCGAGCGGACGCACCTCGACAGCACCGTACGAGGCGGCCGGGCAGCGCGCTGCCCACTCGAGGGCTGCGTCAAGGGATGGCACCTCTATGATCGTGAATCCTCCCAGCTGTTCTTTGGTGTCAGCATACGGACCGTCCTGCACGCCGCGCTTTCCGTCCTTAATTTTTATCGTGGTTCCCGTTTCCGGTACCTCCAGCGGATCGCCTCCGACGAACACGTCTGACTCGACGAGAGCCTTATGGTAGGCGCGCCAGGCGCCGGTGTAGGTGTTACTTCCATCGCCTTTCCGTGACGCGAAAGCGTCCGGCGACTCGTAGATCAACAATGCAAACTTCATCATCTTTCTCCTTCTGGAAGACAGTTTTACATGTACCTGATCGTATGACGTACAGGAAGCCGAGATTTCGACAGGCGGATTATGAAGAATCTGACGATGAGTTCGTAATGGGCCACCTCGGCATGTGGAAAGAGTTCAAAACATTCGCCGGGATCCAAGAGTCGCGCTGTCAATGCTCGGCCCCAACACCAATGCCCAGGGGCTAAGGGAGTCCCTGGTGGTTTAGGTGGCGCGCGCATCACTGAAGGCGGAGCGCCCATCCTGCTCCAGCGCTTAGCGCACATTTACGTGGGGCCAGACTGCGAGTTTCCTCCACCGGGACTGCAGGTAAAGCCGGGTTACATCACACATGTCGCTCCCGCACAGATGCGCGGAATCGGACCCTGGATCGAGAGCGGACGCTGATTGGTGCACGAGCGTGCATGATCTTTTCAAAAATACCAGGAGTGGCTGGCCGACACGCCCCTGCACGCCCTGCTGATTCCGGGGTGAGCGAATCCGGTTCGAAGTCGGAAGAGGGGCGCTCCAAATTTTGATTCTCAACTCAACACGATAACTCCCCTATGGTCGCTAGCCTTGATCGGAAGCGCCTCGGGCAGATTTTGGGCGCGAGCGGGATCTCGAATCCGAGGCGTTTTCGATGAGGAGACTAGGAGGAAGCCGCTGGTGTTTGCGGCGGACGCGGTGCGCTATGGGATTTGAACGGCAGTTGGTCGCCGAATCGATAACTGGGAGAGCAGTGGCGAACTGGAATGGTGTCGTGGTGATCGTTGAGCGCATCGCTGGTGCCAGTCGAGGTGTGCACGGACCGGGGTGCGGCAACGTGTCGCCGTGGGGTAGGCACACGAATGCGTTGGCGTGCCGGAGCACATCCCCTGGTCGATAGGGGTGGACAGGCTAGGAAGAATCGAAAGGCGCGTCGAAGTTGAGACGGCAATGTCGTTTCTGAGTGGATGGTCGGCAACTCTTACCTTACCGGATTACGGAAGGTTTGCCCGTGATCAACTTTGCGATGGGCGGTCCCGGAAGTATCGGGGCCCGCTCAAGTTAAGAGAGATCTCAAGTTAGATGTTGATGGTCCCGTGTAGATAAAGCTTCACTTTACCAGCGACCTTTACGCGGTCGCCAACTAGCGTGCACCACATTCGGGCGCCGCGAGAACTGAGTTGCTGCACTCGAAATGTTTGCTTGCCAGTGCGTCCGGCCCAGTATGGGACGAGTGTGCACTGGATTGATCCGGTCGCAGCATCTTCGTCGATCCCCTCGGATGGAGCGAAAAACCTGCACACATAATCGACGTCATTGTCACCGGAAGCCGTAACAATTGCTCCACCAGTGATGCCCATATCAATTTTCGCCAACGCAGCTATATCCGGTTTGAGGTTTCGCACGATCTCTGCGTGATCGACGACAAGGAGAAAGTCGCGAGGGTCACGCATTACCTCTGCCATCTCCAGACCCAGAGCGGACAGCAGGCCCGTTGGGATTTCGCACGATACCGCCGGCCTGGACGGGAAATCCAGTTCAAAGCGCTCGTGATCACGATTGACCGTCAATAAGCCACTGACTGTATGGAAGCGAACCGGCCAGGTGTCATGTCCACACAACGAAAGTGCATACGCAGAAGCCAAGGTTGCATGGCCGCACAGGTCGTCTTCCACCACCGGCGTGAACCAACGCAGGTCAAAATCGCCATCAGCACGGGCGACCACAAAAGCTGTTTCGCTGTGACGGTTCTCCGCTGCGATTTTCTGCATGACATCATTGGCAGGAAATGCGGGAACGAGGCATATACCCGCAGGATTGCCCGCGAACAGTTCGTTCGCGAAGGAATCGATGTGGTAATACGGAATTGGCATGCTCAACAAAGTATCACGGGGCCAAAACCGCTTACTGGGCGGTTGGTCGACAAACAGGAAACTATGCGGTTGGTTGTCGCAAAATCACCTTCACGCTACGCCCCCGTCGCTTGGGTCTATGAATGCCGGGCGAAAATCAGGATGTACCTCGATCCGGCGCCCGACCGGCAGCACCACGGCTAGCCCACAACTCGGTTCGTGCTGCGTCGGCGACTTCCTGGCGGCCAACTCCACCGGCACCAACCGGCCGGCCGCAGAAGCTGCTCTACTCTTTCTTTTCCAGCGTCGCTTCTTCAGATGACGATCCAGCGTGCCGAAACTCAAACCTCGACTCCGGCAAAACTCGCTGCGTCGCATGCCGCTACTCACAAACTCCGCCACTAACTTTTGAACTTCCGCGCGGGTGCGTCGCTTGGGGGCTGACAACTTGTCTTCTACGGTCATCGAGCTACTTCAACACGAGACATTCCTCCGCCAACAGATGTGTTGGTCAGACACTTACCCATTCAAGCGATAACCCAAACACAGCCGAAGTCACGTCTGCCCGCAATTTATGACATTAGGTTATAGCCAAACAGATAAAAAGGTCCATGGTAAGTTGTGATCTCGCCGGGACAAACTATCGCGCATCCACTCTCACCTTCGTCGGCCCGCAGCGTCTGGGCAAACTCGGGGGCATGCGGAAACAGGACAGGCTAGCAAGCCACCTACATGATCATCTGCTTCCTGTTCTCGACCTTCTGACTTGGGCGCCCGGACTCGAAGCCAGCCGCACTTCGGGAATTTCCGCCAGCCAGGTTGGGTTCATTTCTTGGCTTCGTAGCGCTCAATTACCAACTGACCTGATGGGGTAGCGAGACTGCCAAACGGTGAGTTCCGCAAGGTTTTTGTAATCGATACGCCACTGGGCGCGGACAATTCAGTTTAGGGGGTGCCGAAAAGGCCTGCAGATGAGTCGTTCCCCAGGCCGAACGATCACCTGGACCAACAACCCCAGAGAAAGGTTGTGCAGGTGTGCGAAACCCGATCGTTTACATATCCGGATCGCCCTGCGGATATCAAACGTCACGCGCTTTTATCTAGCCTGATATTAGTATGATGCATTGTCGATACCTTCTGCTCCGGGAAAAAGACGGCGAAACAGGTCCCGCTTCGCCCGGGCTGCGTGCTGCTGCGCACCCGAAGCCAGCCTCCATATTTATCGACAATCCCACTTGCGACCCACAGGCCAAGACCAGTACCATTCTCACCTTTTGTGGTGAAGAATGGCTCAAAAATTCTCCGCCGATTCTCAGCAGAAATACCCGGTCCGTTGTCTGCAATGAAAACACGGACGCCGCGCCTTGCCGGGTTTCCCCAATCCCGGGAAGCTATAACGTGCAACTCGAGTGTTCCTTCCGGGGTCAAAGCTCCCAGCGCATTCCCCACAAGATTGGAGAATACCTGGGTAATCTCGCTGGGAAAGCCGTGTATCACGTCCTCCGAGTCGTATCGCTTCTCGACGATAATCTTGCCGGACCGAATGGCTGGGCCGTAAAAGTTCAGCACGCTATCGAGTATTTCGCAGATCTTGAGATCCACTGGTGAAGGGGAGGGGCGGTAGAAACCCAACATGCTCGTGGTTAGGTGCGCCACACGTTCCAGTTCGGCATGCGCCGTGGCCAAATGTTGGCGCTCCGCTTCCCCTAGTCCGGTACTTTGACCGAGCAGATACAACACACCACTCAGCGTCTGCAGCGGATTGTTGATTTCGTGGCAAAAAGAAGCTGCCAGACGTCCAGTAGCGGCCAACTTTTCTGTGGAGCGCAGCACCTGTTCAGTTCCTTTGCGATGCGTAAGATCAAAAAAGGTAATCACGGCTGCGGTGATACGGCCTTCGCGGTCGAGAATGGGGGCAGAGCTGACACTTAAAAAAACCGGGGTGCCGTCCCCGCGCACGTACTCAATTTCTTCATCTGTGACCACCTCGCCTCTGGTGAGAGAACGTGCGAGGGGCCACTCTTCAGGTTTGAATGGCTGCTTATTGAGATGGAAAGCTTTACCTTGGGCGTATTCCTCAACGGTAGCGGCATGAGGGAATGGGTGACGCAGGATCTCTTCTATCTGTTTGTTCGTGAGGATCAGCCTGCCTGATGGGGCTTCCGCGATCATGACCCCACAGGGCATCTGTCGAAGCACCTCTTCTAATTTCCTCCGCTCCCTTACCAGTTGATCGTGCGATAGTCTGATCTCCTCCAGGTTGTTCTTGAGGACATTTATATCCACCAGCGTCAGGACCGCGCCCTCCGTCATGCTCTCCGTCTTATAGGGCAGTATGCGAAGCGAATACCAATGCCCCTCTCGGTCCCGAACCTCTCGTTCTTGAACCGTTACCGTCTTGATTACCTTCACAATCATTTGCTCCAGGTCGGGCACGTCAATATTTGGCCTGATACTGGTGATCACGCGTCCAACGTCCGTGGGGATCAGCCCCAGCAACTTTTCCGCCTGAGGAGTGACACGTCGAATTCGCAGGTCGCCTCCCAACATAAGCATCGCGATATTGACGCTGCTGAGCAGATTAACGAAGTCATTGTTGGCTTGGGTCAATTCGAAATTTCGATTGTGCAGTTCCTCGTTGACAGTGTGTAGTTCTTCATTCGTTGACTCGAGCTCTTCTTTGGCGGTTTGCAGCTCTTCGTTTGTGCTCTGCAACTCTTCGTTGCTCGACAGAATCTCCTCATTGGCGGCTTGGAGTTCCTCGTTGCTGGCTTCTTTGTCCTCGACAAGGGAGTGCAGATAGCGTTTGGTGGCAACAAGTTCCTGCTTCAAGTGGCTGCTTTGACGATCACTGCGTTTTTCCTTTCCTCCTTCGCTAAGTTTTGCCTCTCCAGCCATGGTTCCCGCTGATTCAGCCCTACCCGCGGGTCTCGAATCCTCGAACACGATCAAGAAATTGCGTTCTCTGTTGGAAGCGACCTTGAAGCGGGTTACCTCAAGATTCACATCCTTGAGTTCACCGTCGCGTTCGACCGGTACATTTTCCTTTCGGACCGGAACTCCCTCCTTCTCCGTCTTTGCTTTGTTAATCGCGGCTTGCAGATCGAACAGCAAGCCTTCTCGAGCCATCTTCAAAACGTTGAAGCTGGCTCTGCCGGACGCGAGCTCAAGATAAAGGCCCACGTGTCCACGGGATTCAAGGACTTCCATATCGTCATTAATCACCACTGCGACGGGAGCATATTTCGTTAAGAGGATGCGATCAGCCTCTTTGCGTAAGTCCAAGAGTTGCACAACCCCCTCGCGCTTCTGTGTTTGCTTGTCGCTCGCAAGGTGGGTCGGGTACTGGCTAGCGGCGAAGTCGAAGTGCAGCCCGGATGGGGTAGATTTTCGGCAATAAATCTTGTGCTTCCTATCCATCAACTCAAACAAATCCGAGCCCGTGCCAATTATGCCTTCCGCGCCGCCCAACATCAGAAATCCTCTTGGCTTCAGGGCATAATGAAAGATGGGCATGATCCTTTTCTGCAAAACCGGCCCGAGGTAGATAAGCACGTTACGGCAACTGATAACGTCGATCCGAGAAAAAGGCGGGTCTTGGAGAAAGTTCTGCCTGGCGAAAACACACATATCACGGATCGTTTTGTTGATTCGATAGCCAACTTCCACTTTGGCGAAAAAGCGTCGCAGCCGTTCCGGCGAGACATCGGCCACAATACTCTCCGGGTAGATCCCGGCGCGGGCTTTCCCAATGCTTTCCTGGCTGAGGTCCGTGCCAAAAAGCTGGATGGGAATATCAGCGCTTCTATGGCCCAAGAACTCGAGCAGTGCAATTGCCTGCGAGTAGGTTTCTTCGCCTGTTGAACACCCTGGCACCCAAACTCTGATGGGCTCCTCGGGTGACCTGTGCTTCAGAATGCCAGGAAACACCTCGGCTTTTAGCGCTTCAAAAGCAGCGGGGTCGCGGAAAAAGCTGGTGACCTTGATGAGGAGGTCCTCGTGCAGTGCCTCCACTTCAGCCGGATGGTGCCGAAGAAGCTGGACGTAATCTTTCAACGTCCCGATCTGGTGCAAAGCCATGCGGCGTATAATGCGCCGCTTAACAGTAGCGGGCTTGTAATCGGAAAAATCAACTTCGTTTGCCATCCGTAGTAAATGAAGAATGTTCTTTAGTTGGGGATCGCCGTCGGGCACTAATTCAGGTGTTCTTGAGGACGAAGCAGGGGCCAGATACGGATGAGCACGAATCCTCTCCAGCTTCCTGCCAATAGCTTCAGGGGGGAGAACGAAATCCACGCAGCCGGCAGCAATGGCGCTCTGTGGCATGCCATCGAATTTGGCCGATTTTTCATCCTGGGCGAAGGTAATGCCTCCCTCTGCCTTGGTCGCTGCTAACCCCAAGGTACCGTCAGAAGCAGTTCCTGAAAGAATTACGCCAATCGCGTTGCTCCCCTGGTCCTCCGCGAGCGAGCGTAAGAAACGATCGATAGGCATGTGGTAGCCACGTGTCTCGGTACGGGCTGTGAGCCGCAATATTCCCTGTGAAATGATCATGTCCACGTTGGGCGGAATAACATACACATGATTAGGTTCCACCGGCGTGGCATCAGTGACTTGCCTGACCGGCATCTCGGTCGCCTTCGCCAGGAGCTCAGTCAGTGCGCTCTCGTGGCTCGGGTCCAGATGCTGAACCAGCACATACGCCATCCCGGTCCCCGGCCCTAAGGCCTTGAGCAATTGTGTGAATGCCTCTAAGCCACCGGCCGAGGCACCCACACCGACGATAGGGAATAAGCCTCGTCTGGACTGCTGAGGTTCCGGTTGTTGGGCGGTATGGGACTTCCCGTTTCCCGGTCCGCGAGGATTCATTTTGGGCTCCTGGGGAAAACCCCCTTATCCAAGAAAATGCACATTCATCGTCCTACGAGGGGGTGGAACGCACTAGCGTATTCACCGAGACTGTGTGTCTGCTTGGTCAAACGATTCTGGCTTCAGAGTCGTAGCTGGCCACCCGAGACTGAGTAACGGCTCTTACGGGCTTTCGCTTTTTGCCACGACTCAATACTTGCTGAACTGCTAGGAGCATGAACTCGACCGGGTCTCCTTTGGCGACATATTCGTCCACCAGTTGAAGCGCGCTTTCTGGCAGTGACACCCAGCCGGACAGCATGAGAATGGGGACTCGCGGCTTCGTTCGTCTCATTTCTGCAGCAACCAGTTCGCCGTTCATCTCCGGCATTTGATAGTCGAGAATCACTGCATCGATGACATGCGACGCAAAGATTTCCAGTCCTTCGCGTGCGCTACTGGCAGTTAAGACCTTGTAGCCAAGGTCTTCCAGAATTATTTTGCAAATGTTGAGGCTGCTCTGATTATCGTCGATACAGAGGAGGGTTTCTTGCCGCCTGGCCATCGCAAACTCCTTGCGCTGAGACCGAGACTCGGGCACGTAATTCTGCCTTGCGATTGCGTACTCTCCGCGCGGGGCGGAGAGCTGCACGCTTTGCTTGTACGCCCCCTCGCTCTTGAAGTCGACCAAAACATCCGCGACTTTTATTTGCCTTGTTTTCCACTACATGCACATCCCCTCCACAGCCCTATGACGAGAAACTGTGCAGTCGTTTCGATGGCTGCGCGTATCGAGCCGACCCTAGCGTGATTTTTCGCGGTCGTTCCATCTCCTAAATCCGCTCACGACACGGTTCCGGGCGCAATCTGGGAATGTGCAAATTGAGGCAAAATGGCGTCGCTAGCGGACTTCACTTCGGTAACGGAAGATTGTTTTCAACACCGCCGCACCATTCCGCGGAGTCGCCTCCACGTGCGCAGCACTGGTGCGGATCGACAAGGCCATGGCGAGAGCCAAGGCTTGCCCGCGCACAATCCACATCGGCGCTCGCACTAACCCACATGTACGACTCCAACACCTCGCCGAAGGCTCTAGACGGCGCAAATGTATACCCAGGTTGCAACCGTGAGCATGATGAATGCGCATGATGAACATGTACAACGTGGCGTATCCTCACGCCACGCGTTCAGAGAACAACGAATGGAGAACACTCCGATGAGCGCACTGGCTGGAACTCACGTCACGAGTCACGGCCTCGCGGGCGCCCTGTTTTTCATCGGCCCAATGCGATGATGGCAGCTGCAGATGATCCAAAGAGCGAAGGTTTGAGCTCAAGAGTGAATTTCGTTGCATCTTCTGGAACGTCAAAGACTACGACCCATTGCTCGGGAGGGCCGTGCAGCGCCGATTCCGCACACGTCTGCTTCTTTCTTGTTCTTGGCCTCGACGCTAGGATTAATCACCCGGGAGTCTTCATCGTGGGTGTAAGACTCTTGGTAAGCAGTTCGATCAGCGCGATACATTGCTGCCCACACTTGTCCAAATTACGATTGTGGAAGAGTTGCTGAGCGAGGCGGTACTCCGCGGCGATATAGTGTACTGCTGAACGGAGTGGACTCCTGCTTTCGAGAACAAGCCACATGGACAAGGAAGAGGCAAAGAGAACGGGTAAGCAGTCGAAGGAATCACGTGGAGGGATGAGGCAGCAGGTAAGCGGTTCTCCGCTGTCTTCGCGCTTGGTGACCGAAAAGGTAATGCGCGATGTTCACAGAGTCATGCAGGGGCGGGAGTTCCAAAGCATCGAAGAAGCCAACGCGTTTCTCGCAAGGCTCGCTGGGCCGGGCTTAAAGGAAGCGTTGAAAAAGGTTCCCAGCCTTTCGCCGCAACAGGAAGCGCAGGAGCTCGCCTATCGCGCCATGGAGGCTCCCACCCACACGCGGGCCCTCACTCTCGCCCAACAGGCGCGGGCGAAGGATCCCGATTGCGTGGATGCTCTCGTCACCCTGGCAGCGGCCAGTGCGCGCTCGGTGGAGGATCTCATCGCTGGACTGGAAAAAGCTGTCGAGGTCGGCGAACGTTCGCTCGGAGCCAAGTGCTTCGAAGAAAACAAGGGCCATTTCTGGGGCATGCTCGAAACGCGGCCTTACATGCGCGCCCGGCAGCAACTGGCCGACTTACTGCTGGACGCCGGGCGCGTGAGTGAGGCAATCGGTCACTTCGAGGCCCTGCTCGCTCTCAATCCCAACGACAACCAAGGGGTGCGCGACATCCTACTAGGTTGTTACCTAGCCGGCGATGATCTCGACGGCGCCCGCCGCCTGCTCCGTGTATACGACGAAGACGCCGGCGCTGTCTTCGCCTGGGGACGAACGTTGGAGCGCGTTCTGTCTGGGGACTTTAAGGGCGCGGAACACGCCCTTAAGTACGCGCGCAACCACAACCGCTTCGTCGAACTCTACCTAACTGGCAAGAAGAAGCTCCCGCGAGCGATGCCGGACTCCTACAGCTTCGGCAGCGAGGAGGAAGCCCTTATTTGCCTTGAAACAATAGGTGAAGCCTGGGCCATGCATCCTGAAGCGCTAATCTGGCTCTTAATGCAAGTTGAAGGTGTTCGGGAAAAAGATCAAACGACCCAAAGAAAACTGAGGGGAAATCTAGGCCAACAGCTGCTGTTCTGAGCCGCTCGCCGCCTCTACTGATGACTGTGCCACGAAAAGGTTGAGTCTCTGATAGGTTTGGTTCCAAGAATCGATCCCAAACCTAAGGAGGCTCCGTTTTGACTCGAGTCTGGCAGTATTTTCTCGCAGATTTTGCAGCTAATTCCGCGCGTCGAGTTCGGGATGTGGCACGCACGGGCCATTCCATTCGGGTGGGCTAGACGCATACCATAACCTGACATCAAATTTTTCATCGTGAGATGTTTATGCATTCACAATCGGTTCGTGACGGACTGCTGCTCGCGTTAATCGCAGGATACGAGGAAGACCCGCTTCAGTTCCTGATGTTGTCAAAGCCAACCGTCGATTCTTCCTTAGCGCGTGAAGTCGTTGCAGAGCTAAGGAATGAAGGCCACGTCGAGGAGCAAATCCGGGGCGTGATTCGGCTTACCGCGCGAGGGTACAGAGAGTACGGCAGCAAGTCGTGGCCGGGTTTTAGAAAGGCTGAGAGCCAGGCTTTCATTTTTTGAAGCTGCGCCTTGTTTCCGCACAGTGCGGCATGTGCTCATCGCGCTCATCGCACCGCCTAGCACAGTCGTGCAATTGACCTCAATCCGGTTGGAACGGGAGTTGGTTTATGTTCAAGAAGCAGCATGGCGGCTCGGTTCTCTACGCCCTACACGTTGTGCAGTTGCTGGCTGAAGCAGTCTACGAAGAAGAACAGGAAGGTGTACGTGCGGCTTGTGATCGAGTGGAAGAATTCTTAAGCAACACGGGGACAGAGATTCGAGACATCATCGCTATTGAAATGTTAGAAAGCTTTCCCAATGCTGAATATCCCTCGGGCAGTGATACTTTCGCTCAGTTCCTCGGCCCGGAAACAAAGCATCTTTGGGTGGAACTCCAAGCCATCTGGAAAACGTCCGTCAAGTTGGATTTGCAGGATCGGACGGTGTTGGAAGGGGAAGTACTGATTTCACGCATTCTCCGGCAACTCTCTTTCGAGCACTGTGACGCTGGTTACGCCGATCTCGGCCGTTAACGATGGAAGGAGCGTTCGAAGGATTGGAAGGTGCCGCACTTTACCGCACTGACCGCGGCGACTTCGAGGCACTGTTTCTGCCGAAGCCGCAGACTTTTGCCGGCATGATTGTGATCGAAGAGCAGCAGAACGGCCGGTATACATACTCGTTTCACGGTACGCCACGGCCGTGGCCCGCCAATCGCGTGGATAGCCCGCGCCCGATCTCCTTTCTTTGGCATGCCAACCACTTCTTGGTTATCCGGGATGATCAACTCCAGGTGAAGCTTGAAGAAGTGCTTAATCCCTAAGCGGAGACTCCACGGATATGAACCTAGGCCAAGTAGTTCGGATGCCCCCTACCTCAGAAAGTGCTGTAAACGCCGCGGGAGTGCGTAGGCTGGGTGTGCATCTTCTGCAATGAGCAATTTGAAACTTATGCAGATCCTATGCAGGCCCCCAGGACGCAGTCCATTGCCCCTGGTAGTTGTGAGCGTGAAGCGGTCCGCCTTTGGTGTATAGCAGGTATTCGCCGTCGGGAATCGCGGTAGCTTCAAGAGCATGGATCTCGAGCAGAGTGATGATCGGTGACGTGGGCGCCAAATGCGGCTCGTCGGTGGTTTGCTCAAGGCGATAGGCGACTCTGTACTCCTGACGCGAGCGCTTGGACACGAGCTGTGCAACGCCCTCCTCTTTCCCGGTGTGCAGAACGGCATTCACCGACGGAAGGCTGCACTCGAATTGTTCCAACTCGACCTGAGCGTCTTGTTTAGTCAGGTGATCGCAGGTCCGGCCACACCTTACGCAGAACCATTCGCTAGTGGCTGGGTTCCAGCGAGGTTCTTCATGTTTCACGGTTAAACAGAATAGCGCATCAGCTGGCAAGTGTGATGAAGCTCATGCTGTCAGGGCCGTCCGAACGAGGCCCGCAACAGGAGCCGCTTGGTTTTTTTTGTCCTATGTGGGTGGCGTGCATTGCGCACTCACTAGTCGTAATGTTGGCAGTCGTGCTCATCAAACGCGAGTTGCACAATCTCGATGGGCGACTCTCCCTCAGAAATGAAACTCGGAAGGGGATGGAACCACTCGCAGGCCTTGCAGCCCCAAGCGAAACCGTACGGGGATTCAACCAAGGTCAATTCGCGCGTAGCCGGCTTCTCTGGATCAGGTTGTTGTTCGCACACCATGCTCACCACCTAGAAGAGGGCTTCCGGGGTTGCGTTCGCCGGCAGAGTGGACAGAAAACGTGAATGTGGCGGTTGGGCCGTGCCCAGAGCCACTTCTTTGCAAGAGGCGGACGCCGTATTGCCGCTCAAACTTAGCGGTATTGAGAGCGGCACAAACGAGAGACATTCTCCGGCTGTCGAATTTCAGTGCCTGATGCACGTCCCCGGCTGTAACCGTGACCGAGGCTGTTTTGTTCTCCCTCGCCGGCACGATGTAATTGCGATATACGTAGTCGCGAACCTGGTCAGACAATGTAGCCATGCCCATTCCGGAGTGAACCATGGGCAATGAGCGCCCCGGATTCGGTGTGGACCAGAGCGCCCACGCCGAGCAGTCCCAAGGGAGGTCACGAGGCTACTGCAGGAAGCCATGCGGGTAAATGGCCCGTCAGTGGCTGAAAGACACTGCACACTGGCGAGGCTGAGCGCTACCGTGGTTAGGTGCTACGGAGGTGAGCACCTCGAGGGCATGAGTGTAACAGAGCAGAAAGACTAAAAAGGGCGTAATCCCAAACACGCCCCCCGAGACAATTGTGAATCATCGTAATGAGCTGAAGACGGCGCGTAACCCGAGCGCGGGTTTGCCACCCACCACGCCACGGCAACCTAGCCCGCGGCCCTACTCTCGGTTGCCAACGACTTTGCCGATCGCCCAGAGACGACACCCTTCACTGGATCGCACTTCCTACTGATGAAAACACATTGTTGGCATGGGCGCCGAGCAATCGCACCGTGCCCGCCACGAGCACGATCGCAATTGTCAACATTATGGCGTACTCGGCGACGTCCTGGGCCTGGTCATCGAACCACAGTTGCGAAAGCAATGCTGGCATCGGCATCTCCCGGCAAAGTACCGCGGTCTTTCTAACGAAACTGCCTAGCTAAGCTAGCTAGTTTGCGGGGAGATTAAGCAGCATGGTAACGCGGTTCGGCGGTTTTCCAATGGCCCGATTGGGTGTAGCACGATCGTGCCTATACGCCGGCGCTATCCTGAAAGAGTGATATACGTCTGCCACAGACAGTAAGCGACGGCGAGGGCGGAAATTGCAGCGGTGCAATGGAGCTCCACAGCCACCAATCAAGACGCAAATTCTGTATACGACAATTCACTTCGCTGATCCCGGTTTTGAGCCAGAAAGCGGACCCAAACAGGGATGTCTGAGCTGGGAGTGCATTTTCTGCAATGAAGGATTTGAGATTTATACGAACGGCAATGCCAAGGCGAGCGCTGCTGAAATCGCTCGTCATTGTGAGGTAACCTGGATGATATGGTTGCGAACCGCATAGAGGACCAGCTCGCTCCTGGAGTGGAAGCCGAGTTTACGCATGATGTTTGCTCGGTACCTCTCAGCGGTCTTGATACTCAAATCCAACATCGAAGCGACCTCTTTCGTGCTCTTACCCTCGGCCACGAGCTGCACGATCTGACGCTCGCGCGAGGTAAGGCTTGATGAGATTGGCACATCTTCAGAATGATCCTGCTTCTGGTTCAGGTATGTTCGCAAAACCATTTCTGCAACCCGGGAAGTGAAGAACATTGTTCCTGCTTGGAGCGCTTCAACCGCCGCCACCAAATCTCTCGCGGCATCGGATTTGAGCACGAACCCACGAGCGCCAGCTTCCAATATTTCGCGAATGACTTGCTCTTCGTCGGTGATGGTGAGAATCAGGATCTTTTGATGGGGCTGAGCCTGTAGAATTTGGCGTGTGGCGGTCAAACCATTCAAATTTGGCATTCCGATATCCAGAATGACGATGTCAGGCTTGAGCTGTTGTGTCTTGTCGATTGCCTCCCGGCCATCAGCCGCTTCAGCACACACTTCCCACCCGGTATGAGATTTCAGCAGAGCGCACAGACCGCGGCGCACGATTTCATGATCGTCAGCGACCAATAGCCGAAGTACTGACACACTCCATCTCCGTTACGCAGGCCTACTTCTTGACTGCGCAAACAGCACTGAATTGGCGGGGGAGGTAACTAGGCGCAGGTCACCGCTTTTGTGCCCAGGAGTACACAAGGAGCAGTTTTGCTGCCAACTAGACTGCCTATAAGACATGGAAAATTGAGAGTTGCAGATAAGACCGGCCACGTGGTGGCGCAAGGTTCTGCACTTTTGGCGCACCTAAGCGCGCGCGTGCGGGTGCGCCGCTCGGAGCGTCTGGCAATTGAGTTTGGCGGGTTTCGATTATCCGCTCTGAGGCAAATGATCGGTGGGAAATGAAGATTTTTTGGGCAAATGCATTTGAGCGATCGTACACGGCGGCTGAGCATAGGGCGGGAGGTGATTCGGAATAGTGTTAGCCGGTTGGTCATGAAAATCGTGAAACAAGGCGAGCCGAGAGGCTCGCCTTTATTCGATCGGCGTCGCTTCAGGCGGCTTTGCCGGCTGCGATTTTGTGGCCTGTTGAGGTATGGACATCAAAGGTACGGATGACGGGCTCGGCGTCGATCAGGTGCTGCAGCTTCTCGCGCACGGTATTGTATTGCTCCCGATGATACCGCTCGGCGTCTTCCCGGGTTTTCCAAAAGCTCAGAGCCAGCACGCGATCGCGCTCCGCGTCAGAGACGAGCACGATCTCATCCACAAAGCCTGCCTGCTTTTTTAGCATGGGTACGACCTGCTCATTGATGGCGTTGGACAGATCTCTCGATTTTCCTGACTTGCTGGTGAGCTCGACTGCTCTGGTAAACATGTGTGCTCCTTTCGTGGTTGAGGGGTGAAAGGAACCGCCGCTGGCGCGACGACGGAAAGGAACTTCTCGTTGGGTGAACGTACCTTACGTCTCGTCGGAGTGAGGGTCAATTGCCAGAATTTGGTGCAGCCTCTTAGCAGGTGACGTGAAGGATCGCGTTCGTGTCTTTCGGGTTTTGGTTTAACAGCTCGATGGCTTCGATGGTCGGCAGCACCAGCAATTTGATCTTCCGGCGTTCGGCCTCGCGCCGGACTTCTTGCATCACGGGTAATCTGCCGTATGCACCATTGCCGATCACAAGTTGGCGGCATTTCCAGGGTATGTTTTCTTCAACGGAAAGTGGCGTGTGGCCGAACAGCTCGCGGAATTTCTTGGACGGCTTCTTCTTGCGTTTGGAGATCTCCCCGCGATCGATCAGAACGTCGTGTTCGTAGCTGCTACCGTCGATTTCGAGCGAGCCGAAAGAAAATTTGTCGAAACGCATACGCGAACTCCTTGACGCTGGCTCCACGCGCTCTTTTTGGATGTGAGAGCGCAGAAGGCACAACGCTGCTCGATGTTCTTGCTGCCGTAGTGCGGGCATAAGATTTCGATACGCGAAATTCTAGACCCGTTGATTGTCGGGTTCAACTTGAGTCAGAGCATGAATTTTTGCGGATTAGGTCTCGGATCTTTCAGCAAGTCAGGGTCACGGATTTTGCGAGGTTCGGTGGCCCGGATTTGGCTTACAATGCGCGTGAATTACGTTTATGTGCATATTGGGCTTCCCAGGCAAAGGAGGCATATTGCCATCTCAAAACCGCCCCGTCGTGCTTTGCAGGTAGCGTTCGTGGACATCGAGCGGATCTATCCTACCCACCTCGTTTGGGGGTGTTCGTTGGCCAGGCTAGTATTCGCGGCGTTCTTCTTCTTTCTGCGGCCGCGACGGCCGCACTGGAAACCAGCGAATTTTTGAACCATGATGAGCGTTCACTTTTGCCATGACCGACAACCGCAATTCTGAGGCAGCCTGGGCCTACCACGAAGCTACGAAACATTCCTACCTCAGCATTCGCGCGAACCCACATTTCCTGGACTGGGCTAACCAGCCATTGCCGTTCAAAATCTATCCTACGCTGGAGCGGTTGCGTTTGCCCGGCGAGGTACGCCCAAGCGGAATCGCCGCATTGTCGGCGATCGCCAAGAGCATTCCCGCCGAGACAGTGGCGGTACCCGACTTGGGGCCCGTGGCTCAACTGCTCTATCTCTCCGCCGGCATCACTCGGCAGCGAAAGTATCCGGGTGGCGAGATTTACTTTCGCGCCGCGGCCTGCACCGGCGCGCTTTACGAAGTCGAGCTGTATCTGGTTTGCGGTGACCTGGCGAATCTCGAGGCCGGTCTCTATCACTTTGCTCCTGCGGAGTTCGGCTTGCGCAGGCTGCGCGTTGCAGATTATCGCGCTGTGCTAGTTGAAGCGACCGCGGATGAGCCCGCCATTGCTCACGCGCCGGTAGTTATCGCCTGCACCTGCATCTACTGGCGCAATGCTTGGAAATATCAAGCGCGCACCTATCGCCATTTCGGCTGGGACAACGGCACTGTGCTGGCCAATCTTCTCGCGGTCGCGACAGCCTTGCGACTGCCTGCAAAGGTCGTTTGCGGCTTCCAAGATGCGGAGGTCAATCGCCTGCTGGACGTTGATCCGCAGCGCGAGGTGGTCTTTTCTCTCGTGGCCCTTGGCCACGTCTCGGCTCTCCCGCTGCAACCGCCTAGTGAAATCTCCTCTCTCGGGCCAGAAACGGTCCCGCCCTCGCGGCGTGAGGTTGACTATCCGCTGATGCGCGAAATCCACGCTGCCTCTTCCCTGCATACGACCGATGAGGTCCACAGGTGGCGCGGCGGCACGCCGCTGACCAGGTTTCCGCCACCTACCGGGCAGGTCGCTCACCTCCAGCCTCTCTCGAATGCAGAGATGCCTCACGACCCGATCGAGCAGGTCATCTTGCGACGTGGTTCTACCCGCAAGTTTGCCCGAGCGCCGATCAGTTTGGCGCAGCTCTCCACCATGCTCGACCGAGCCACCCGCGGCGTGCCCGCAGATTTCCTCGATCCGCCTGGAACTCAGTTAAACGACCTCTACTTGATTGTCCATGCGGTCGAAGGGCTTGATCCGGGAGTTTACGTGTTCCATCGCGAGCGCAGGCTGCTCGAAGGCCTGAGGCGGGGGAATTTCCGGTCCGAGGCTGGTCACCTCGGATTGGACCAGGAACTGGCCGCGGACGCCGCCGTGGACATATTTTTCTTGGCAGAGCTGCGACCTATTTTGCAGCGCTTTGGGAATCGTGGATACCGCGCGGTGCAGCTCGAAGCCGGCATTCTGGGAGGCAAGCTGTATCTTGCGGCCTACGCCCAGCACCTGGGCGCTACTGGCCTGACTTTTTATGACGACGAGGTGACCCGGTTCTTCTCCCCTCACGCGGAAGGCAAGAGTGCCATTTTTCTCGTGGCTATTGGCAAAAGTGCCAAACAGAAACTCCAGGAGACTTAGAAAGTGATCCTAGCGCGAACTGGGCTTAGCTTCTTTTTCTTCGTAATTTAAATCCACCATTCAACGTCTTCTAATTCCACATTTTCCATAAGGAATGATTGGGATTGCGCGCTAGTCGCATGCGCAGGCTTGAAGCTAATTTTCGAGTTCGGGCACGCCTTGTCCTATAGGCTCACAAACCACTCCGTTGTCATCAGCCGAGAGAGCTTTTATGGCATATCAGCAGCACGGAATTGAAAAAAAGGACCGGGCGATAGCAGCTCGGGAAGAAGAGAAAGGACTATGCGGATTGGTGTATAGGTCGGTGGCACAGGCTGTCAACCTGCAGTGTCTGGCGCTCGTTTCCCAATAGGGAGGCTAAGTGTGTAGTATGGAGCGCTTATAGGCCGTCTATAACAACACTTTTGAGGGGGATCTGATGGCGAATATCGCCGAGATGGTGAAGGAGCTTCAGCAGGAACGAGATCGGTTGAATCAGGCTATCGCAGCCTTGG
>Ga0209801_1000646_pt1 | contig 22665 bp, 16 predicted proteins | sample GraSoiAngelo_127_FD_185884 | JGI IMG/M metagenome (GOLD analysis project Ga0209801, IMG submission 185884) | Grasslands soil microbial communities from the Angelo Coastal Reserve, California, USA - 14_0927_09_40cm (SPAdes) (version 2) | ecosystem: Environmental > Terrestrial > Soil > Grasslands ... | reverse complement strand
CCCGCGTCAACCTCGCGTCGATCCGGGATGGGTCGTTTCGCACCGACGCGGAGGCACGTCTCGCAGGCCTCCTCCAAAGAGCGGACGCCCTGGGCCATGCCGTTATGGCATATGTCGAAGGTCGGCTCTAGCGCTCAAGCGCCAACGCCGACGGCCTGCTGGATCACGCTCTCTGGCTCGACCAAGTGGCATGCGACGGAGACGTTTCCGGTGATCTGGAGGAGCGGAGGCTCGACGGCTTCGTGCAGGATGAGCTCCAATCTTCCGGCCTGGATATTCGCCCGGCGGATCGCGCCGAGGGCGGGCCGACCGAGTCCGACCGCTTGGAGCCGTTTCCACAGATACTTCTCGACCTGTGCCGGATCGGACGTCGTGAGGGTCAGCCCGAGCGGCCCATTCGTCTCAACGTTGGTGATACGAGCGGACTCGGGGAACTGCTCCCGGTCTTCGTTGAGCAGTTTCTTCAACTCTTCTTGCACTTCCTCGGAATTCCAACCACAGACGCCGACGGCCATGGGACACCGCGGATGGAACCGGCAGCCACCCGGGATGTCCACGGGATTCGGGCGCTCGCCGTGAAGGATGATCTTCTCTCGCTGCACGGAGGGGTTCGGGGATGGAACGACGGAGATGAGGGCCTTCGTGTACGGGTGGCGCGGATTCCGGATGATCTCCGGGCCGTCCCCCGTCTCAACGATTTTCCCCAGGTACATGACGGCGACCCGGTCGGCGAGGATCCACGCTAATCCGAGGTCGTGAGTGATGAACAGGTACGTCAGGTCGCGTTGTTTCTTCAACTCCAGAAGGAGCGCGAGGATTTCCGTCCGCACGCTCGCGTCGAGCATGCTCACCGGTTCGTCGGCTACGATAAAGTCCGGGTCCACGACGAGCGCCGTCGCAATACCCACGCGCTGTCGCTGGCCGCCGCTCAGCTCATGTGGGTAGCGGAGCATGTATTCGCTCGCGGGCCGGAGTCCAACGTCCTCGAGGGCTTTTGCGACGACGGCTTCGGCCTCGGATTGGGTAGAAACGATACGGTTGGCAAGGAGCGGCTCGGCGACGATGTCGTAGATGGAGAGTTTCGGGTTCAGCGATTCGTATGGGTCTTGGTAGATGATCTGCATCCGCCTCCGCAGCCCACGCATCCGGCGTCGCAACCGCTTTCGGCGACCGGGACGGATGCCGACGAGCGCGGTCCCTTTCGCGCCCCAGGTCGCGAGATCGTATCGATCCCGGATTTCGTCGATGGCCGCGCGGGTTTCCCATGCTTCGAGTCCTGGGCCACCCTGGGACCGAACGCTCGCAATGGCGGTGTTGAGGGACCCGATTTCTTGTTCGGACACTGAGGACCGTTGATTGGTAAGTTGATCGAGCAGGTCCCGGACCTGCTTCTGCTCCTCACGGACCCGACCGAGCTCCTGCTCCGTAAGATGCTTCTCTTTCTCCGCGAGTTCCCGACGAAGCTCTTCCGTTCGATTCGGCACCGTCGGATCGGTGGTCCCCGCATGTTTTCGCATCGCCTCAAGCCTTCTCTCAAGGCGTCGGACTTTGCGCTTGTTTGTCCCCGTCCGGGTGTGCAAGGACTCTGAACGGGTCAACTGATATCGTGCCTCTTCCAGTTCCTCCTCGAGGCGATGGAGTTTTCGCACCCGTGTCGGCTTGAACCAGGGGCCAAGGGTTTGCGCCACCTCGAGCTTATTCCGCTCCTTGGACGTCAACCGTTTGATCATCGCGTCGGCCCCGTCTCGGAGCCCCTGCTCGCGCTCGTTGAGGAACGCGATCGTCTTCTCGTATCGTTCGCGCCGGACGACGCGCCCCGCACTGCCGCGAGGATGCCTCGTCGACTCGACCTGATTGGTGAGCCCCTGCACCCGCGCCCAGTCGGCGTACGCCTTGCGGATCTCCCCGGGGCTCAGCGCAGAGGCGTGAGGATACAACGCTGCGAGTCGCGCTTCGAACGCCCCGAGCCGATTCCATCCATCGTCCGGCAGGTCAAAGAAAATGTTGCCCCCGGTGGGAGCGTTGAGCCGGAGGAGCGCCTTCCCCGTGGTTGTCTTCCCACATCCCGACTCCCCGACCAAGCAAAAGATCTCCCCCCTCTTGACATCGAACGAAACCCCGTCCACGGCCCGAACGTGTTTCGTCTTTTTCCCCAAGGTGCCCGCGATCAGGCCCATGCGGACGTCAAACCAGACCCGTAGGTTCCGAACCCGGAGAAGCGGCTCCAATCGATCCCCTCAAGTCGATGGGGCCCGCAGGTGGCACGACGCAAGGTGACCCGGTCGGGTCTCGTAGAGAGGCGGTTCTCGGACGAGGCATTCCGCGAAGGCAAGGGGACAACGCTCGTGGAATCGACACCCGTCGGGAGGTGCGAGGAGGTTCGGGGGCTGCCCCGGGATCCACGGAGGCAGGTCCCTCGGACCGTAGATGTCCGGGAAGGATCGGAGCAGCCCCTGCGTGTATGGATGCTGCGGATCGAGGAATACCTCCTCCGCCGGCCCATACTCGGCGATCTTTCCGCCGTACATGATCGCGACGTTATTGCACGTCTGCGCGATGACCGAGAGGTCATGGGAAATCAGGATCATCGACAGGTCGAGTTCCTTCTGCAGCTTCGTGAGGAGTTCGAGGATCTGGGCCTGGATCATGACGTCGAGGGCGGTGACAGGTTCGTCCGCGATGATGATCTTCGGTCGGCAGGCGAGGGCCATCGCGATCATCACGCGCTGACGCATCCCACCGGAAAATTCGTGGGGATACTCATCCTTTCTCGAGGGGTTGATTCCCACGAGTTCGAGGAGCTCCACGACTCGACCCTGCGCCTCGTCGAACGACATGTTGTCGTGCAGTGCGATCGCCTCGGCGATCTGCCAGCTGATGCGCTTGACGGGATTGAGCGCGTTCATCGCTCCCTGGAAGACGATCGCGATGTGCTTCCAGCGAATCCTCCGGAGCTCCGATTCCTTGATCGTCGCGAGGTCCTTCCCCGAATACCGAATGTGGCCATCGATGATCCGGCCGTTCTTCGGCAGCAGGCGAATGATCGACAGCGCCGTCGTCGTCTTCCCGCAGCCGCTTTCCCCTGCCAGTCCTAGGCTCTCTCCTTTCTCGAGCTTCCACGAAACGTCATCAACGGCCCGCACGGTCCCGGAGCGCGTATCGAAATACGTTTTGAGGTGGTCGACCTCGATGAGGGCCGTCCCTTCACCTCTCGCGGAGTTTCGGGTTCAGGATCTCGTCGAGGGCGTAGCCCAGTAGCGAGAAGCCCAGGATCACGATGACGAGGGAGAGCCCGGGCATGACGATCCACGCCCACCATCCGTTGAGGGCAGCGCCGCTGGCCTCCGCTTCATGGAGGACGACGCCCCAGCTCAAGGTGCCGACGTCAACTTTCCCCAGGAAGGCGAGAGTCGCCTCAGAGAGGATCGCGACCGCGACCGTCAGGATCGTGTTTGCGAAGACTAGGGGGAAAACGTTCGGGAAGATGTGCTTCCGAAGAATCGTCGCGTTGCTCGCCCCGGACGCCTTCGCGCGTTCGACGAAGACGCGCTCCTTGACGGTCAAGACTTGGGCCCGCACGACCCGGGCCGTGAAGTTCCAACTCGTCAGGCCGATGGTGAGGATGATGACATCGAGGCTCAGGTGCCCTCCGAGGATCTGGGCCAAGACGATGAGGAGAGCGAGCCAGGGAAGGGAGAGCAGGATGTCGTTGATCCGCATGAGGACCTCGTCGTGCCATCCGCCGGAGAAGCCCGAAACCAAGCCGACCGCGGTTCCGAGGACGCCGGCGATGACGCTCGCCAGAAATCCAACGAGGAGGGACACACGCGACCCCCAGATGACGCGGGACAAGATGTCACGCCCCATCTGGTCCGTGCCGAACGGGTGCTCCCATGAAGGCTGAAGGTACTGCAATTGGTTCCCCTGGCTGTCGAGGAACGAGTGTTCCGGCGGCGGGATCGGGAGGAACGGTGCGATGAACGCCATCGTCACGAAGAAGCCAAGGATCGCGAACCCGATTCCGCCCATCCGGTGATGGACGACCGAATTCGTGATCTCCTTGAGGCGGTTCATCGTCAGGACGAACTTCTCTCGTCGCACCTCGGAAATTCCAAACCTTCGCCGCAACCAATACGAAACGGAACCGGACGGGAACGCCATGGGGACCCCTCACGCCACTTTGATCCTCGGATCGATCTTGATCAAAATCAGGTCGGCCAAAAAGTTCGCGATGACCACCGCAATCCCTCCAATTACAACGACGAATTGGAGGACCGGGAAATCGTAGTTGTTAATCGCTTCGATCGTGACCCATCCGATTCCCCGGTACGAGAAGACGTATTCAACCTGGTAGGCGCCGCCGAAAATGAAGGCCATGTCCAACGCGATGAGCGTCACCATGGGCGGAAGCCCGTTGGGCAGCACGTGCCGCCGCAGGATGATCCTCTCCGCAAGGCCTTTGGCCCGCGCCGTGACCACGTAGTCTTCGGTCATCACATCGATGAGCGAGTTGCGCATCACGAGCGATACCCCCGCGACGGTCCCGAGGGCCAGCGTCGCCGCCGGAAGGATGAGATGATAGAGCGCGCTCGCGATATTGGAAGGGTTCGTCCAATCGAAAATCGCGATCGAGAAATCGTATTCTTGGCTCGATGGGAACACGGGCCACCAGTGGAGGTTGAACTCTGGTTTCGTGAACGAGAGCTGCATCATGAGCGCGAGCCAGAAGAATGGCATGCCGTAGAAGAATAGGCTGAAGCCCGTTGTCGCCAGATCGAGCGGCTTGCCTCGGTGCTGGGCCGAGAGGGCGCCGAGCACCATCCCGATAAGGATCGTGATGACCGTCGATGTGCCGATCAGGAGGAAGGTCCACGAAAGCGCCGGACCGATGACGTCTAACACGGCCGTGTTTTGCCAATGGAAACTTGTTCCCATGTTCCCCGTGAAGAAGTCTTTCATGTACGCGAGGAACCGCTGGAACAGGTCCAGTTCGTAGACCTTGCCATTTATGTCCCGAGCGCACAGGCCAAGCCGAAGACACGTGTTGTCCGTGACGTCGGGCGAGGTCCGAGGAGAGTGGCCGATCAGGGTCAACGGGTCTCCCATCACGTTAATCAAGAAGAAATTCAGGACGATGATGCCGAAGATCGTGATCAGGGCGTTCCGCAGGCGTCGAAGGACCATCCTCTGAATCTCGGTCATCCACCTCGCCCTCTCTTCCCCATCAGAGGCCCGCCACCCGCGTCCCGCTCAACCACAATCGGCCTCAAAAGCCTTCGGGAGCCTTCCGCCTCCGTCCCGGTGGCGCGCATCATTCCTCCATCCGCTCGCGCCGGACCTTCCACGCAAAGCGGGCAATCAGGAAACCGGGGATGCCGAGCACGAGGGAGAGGGTGCTATAATCCCACCACGTCCAGGGGGTCGGTCCCACCGTGTGGAGGTCCGTGATGAACACGACAAGCGGCAACTGCGCCGTGTGGTTCTGTGTTTCCCACTTTCCGGTCGTGAAATTGTAATTCATGAAAACCTGATTGTCCGTGGTCGTCACGAGGACCGTGTAATTCTTGCTTCCCGCTGAGCCAATGCTCGCGTAGATGTGGGAAAACGAGACAGGACAGACCTTGCGGATCTTGCCGCCGAGATTGTCGAGCGTGCAGCTCAACGCGGTCTTCAGGTCGATGGTCTGGTTCGCCCTCACACCATCGCCCCAGTCAATCGATGTATTGAGGGTGTCGTTTTCAGGGTCGTAGACCATCGCGGTGACGACGACGGTCTCGTTAATTCGAAAAGTATTGTTGCCCGCCGCGGTCCCGTTCAGGCGGGTGACGTGCCCCGAGAGGAGGACCGGCGGTAGGTTGAACGATTGGATGATGACCGTTCGGCTCTGATTGACCGTCAGATTTCCGTCGGAGACATCCAGCGAGAAGTTGTAGGAGCCCGCCTGGGGATAGATATGCGCTTGCGCGACCGCGAACACCAGGGGGGAAACCCGGGGGGAGCTGCCGGTGAAGTTGGTGGCGTTCGGGCTGCCGTCCCCGAACACCCAGGTGACGGTCATATTGTCCCCATCAGGATCGTAGACATGCGCCAGAAGCAACGTCGGCGTTCCGAGCTGGGTTGACACGTTCGATACGGTTACAAACGGAGGCAGGTTAAATCTCACGCTGATCGGGATTTGTTGGCTCTGCCAGTGTGTCTTGAACGTCGTGCAGTTCGCGTCGAGGCATAGCTCCTTGTCTCCGTCGGTGGCCCAGAATGTGATGTTGTAATAGCCCGGCACGGTGTAAATGTGGCTCGCTGTCGTTCCGTTCGCGTCGCGATTCTGTGTGGCGTTACCGGTTCCCGTGCTATCGGTGAGTTTGTCGAAGTCCCAGTACGCGGTCGTCGGGTCGCCTTCGAGGTCCGTGACGTTGCCCACCATGGGCACCGGCTCGCCGACCTTCCAGATGCTTCCCGCGATCGGGCTTTCGACTCGGAGGCTCGGTGCGGCGTCGAAGTTGATGTAGAATTCCGCCGTCGAGTTGTACGACACGTTGTGTCCGAGTCCGTCGTCAATCCATACCCAGACCAAGATGTCCACGTTCCGCGGGCTCTCGTTGAGGGGGAATTGACTCGCGGCGTATTGATGTGGGACGTGGAGTTCGAGTCGAGCGGTCAACGGCCCGGTTGTGTTGATCGTGACAGTCCCGTCTCCCCAAAACCAGGTCACCGTGATCGGATCGGCGTCTGGATCTCCGATAGAGACGTTCTCGTAAAGGACTGGAATCACGGGATTCTGGTAGCTGATGCCTTGCGTGACCGAATTAACTGATAGAAGACCGTCGATGAACGGAGCAGAGTTCTGATTCACGGTGAGCGGGAATGGGCCGGTGCTCCCGGCGGACGGGTCGAACCCTCCCGATTCATTGAAGACCGAGATGTTCACCCAGTACGCCCCGTTCGGAAAGGTCGAGATTGCCACGTATGTCCACGTCGTATTGACCGGGACGACGGAACCGAGAGCCGGGGCCGAGACGTTCATGATGCGCGAGGAGGTGTTCGTGTTCACGGTTGGCGGGCCGGTCGAGTTGTACTGGTAGTAGTCGAAGTAGAAGATGACCGTCATGTTGTTGTCTGTCGCGTCGGACACATTCACTTGAAACGAAATGGGTACGTTGACGAAAGCGGGAGGTGCGTTCTGGTCGCCACATGAGAACGAAGCGTTGAGGCGGGGATCAGGGACGAAATGACACGCCTGCAACGTGGGCGCGTCCAGTGGCGTCGGGGGCGGAACATGGGAGGCCGATCCGGGCGCCAGGACAAGAAGCGCGGCCAAGCAAGTCACCGCCATAAGCAGGAGCGAACGGAACGGATTCCTGGAGGCGGCCAATCCAAGGCGCGGCCGAATTCGAATCCTCCTCCGCAGTCGATCCCCTCGCCCGCCGGCAGTGTTTGCGACCAAATGCACTTGGGCGTAAATAGATGACGAAGGAGGGAGTCGGATTGCTGCCGTTAGAGGTTCGTCGCACTTTGAACCGTCTCGACGACTGCCCGAGCAAGTGCTCGACTCTGATTCCGGTCGCCCCCGAAATCATTCGTGGGAAAGACAGCAACGCTTAAGGCGCATCCACTCCCTCCGGTATTTGGGTTGCGGGGTTTGAGGGTCACCCTCTCATCTCGCGTTTAGGAGGCAGTGAAATGGACGAGTCATCGGAGGTTTCAACACGTCGGCGTCCGTGGGCGGCTTATCTGAGTGTCTTGGCGATCGCGGTGCTTGTCGCGTCGAGCTTCGCGATTACGGCTCGGGACAACGCAGCGGGGTCGGTTCCGCCAACGCCTGTACCGTCCGCGGTCGGGCCAAGGCACGAGATGTTTCTGGGCACGGTCGCGCTGACGATTCAGACGACGAATCCACTCCAGTATACGCTCGTCGACGAGTACTACATCGTCGGAAATGTGTACAGCTTCTTGCTCAACTTCGGCCCGAATTGGGAGCTGGAACCGGATCTCGCGGTCAGCTGGGCCCAGACGAGTACGAACCCAACGACCTACGAATTCCACCTGACGCCCAATGCGTACTTTGTTGACCCGCGTGGCTGCGACATCAAGGATGCGCAGGGTCACATCACCGACTGTCAATCGACCGGCTCCTTCGCGAAGACGAACGTCAAGGCCTCGGACGTGAAGTTCACCCTCGATTACGTGAAGGCGAACGCGAACGCGACCTCGTACTTCTCCTCATGCGTCGAGGGGATCTCACATGTCGACCTCAGCCCGACCGACCCGTATTTCGTGCGCATCGTCTTCCAGGGTTCCTACGCCGCCGCCATCGCGGCCATTACGTGCGTACCGATCCTCCCGCAATACATTTGGGCGGCCCAGAAGGTTACTTGGACGAATGCGTTGCCGATTGGATCCGGCCCCATGATGGTCCGGCCCGTCGGGACGACGTTCGCGATGGTTACCCCGCCCCCGCTCATCTTGGACCGCAACCCCGACTGGCATGGGAAGGAAGTCCAAAGTCGTCAGGTGTTCTCGGACACGCTGTTCGTCGAGTCCTACACGACGTCGGGCGCGATGTCGGTCGACCTTGCCTTGGGCAAGATCGATTTCGCGATCGGCCCGAATTCGCAGGACTACACCGGTTACCTCAGTCAACAACCTGGCATCTTGCGTCAAGCGGTAGGCGACGGATTCGAGGCGGAGCAGGCGATTAACGTCTTGCCCGACAGCCTGCGCGCGAGCTTCGCGGCGCACTCAACGCGTCCGCTGCAACTCGGCCACACGAATCCGGTGCTTCTGAATCAAGTCGTCCGCGACGCGATCCACATGGTGACCAATCGGACCAAGATGATCAACAACGCGCTGAACGGCTTGGCGACGCCCGGGGACACGCTGTTCCCGATCTCCCATCCCTTGTGGCTGGACATGCCTGCGTACAGCCCGGACGATAAGGATGGCAACGGGAATCCGTTCGATTTCCCGCCGTTCTCCCCCACCGCCCTCGAGCAATTCCCGGATGGATCGTCTCCGGCGTCGTACGGCGCCCCGCAAATGGCGCGTAACGTGCTCGTCCAGGCGGGATGGGCGTACGTGTGCGCGACCGGACAGCCCCAGACGGGCACCGAGTTTCCCCTGTGCCAGAAGGACTCGTCCGGGAAGATGGTGCAACCGTTGTCCTTCACGTACTCGACATTCAACACGGAGCCATGGTGGCAGACCGCCGCTCAGGGCGTGATCGACGACGCGGCCAAGGCTGGGATCCAGTTCACCCTGCAGTTGCTGAACCCGTCCCAGATGTACAGCCTCTGGTACCGGCTCGATTACGAGGTCTGGCTTTGGGACTGGGTGTGGACGCCGGTAACGGACACCTCGCAGTTCCTGATTGTCCAGACGTGTCATGGCATCCTCACTCTGGACAACGACAACGGGTTCTGCCAGGTCGACGCGAACGGCCACTGGTCATTCGACAACATTTACAATGCGACGCTGACCACGACGGACCCTGCCGCGCGGAAAGTGCTCTCCGATCAAGCCCAGGACGTTGTCTACGGGTTCGCTTCGTACAACTTGCCGTTCTATCGGGACGAGCTGTACGCGTACAACCAGCTTCACTTCACGAACTTCGTCGACATGTCGACGTACCGAGCAGTCCCAATCGACGTCGGGAACACCCCAATCTTCGCGCAGACGATCTTCCCGGTGGACGACAAGCCGCCGCAGTTCACGCTCCCGGCCTTCTCAGGCGTCGTCAACTCGCCCGTCCAGTTCTCCGTAGCCGCGATCGATCCGCAGGGCGGACCATTGAACTATCGGTGGGACTTCAACGCGAACTCGGAACCCGGCGGGACCGGCGTGAACAACGACGGGATCACTTGGAACGACGACCAAGGCGGGAACATTGCCACGCCATCCTTCACCTACGGCGCGGTGGGTACCTATACCGTCACCCTGCGCGTGAGCCAAGCCGGCGGTGACTTCTTCACGGTGCATCGGACGACGGTCACGATCAGTTCCGCGGGGACAGGCTCGCCGAAAATCAACGGATTTGGGTTCAGCCCGTCCGATCCCACAACGTACGCGGGCGACGCCGTGACCCTCGCCGTGTCGGCAAGCGATCCGGCGGGCCTCACCTTGACCCAGTACACGTGGAACTGGGCCGATGGCTCGGCGGCAACGACGACGACGCTTCCGACGGCGACGCACCAATACACGACCGCCAGCACCTACACCGTCCAGGTCACCGTGAGGAACTCCGCCGGGACGACCTCGACCTCCTCAACGATCGTTCCAGTTGTCGCCAATGTGGCGCCCGTGCTCGCTCCGCTCCAAAGCCAAGCGGTGCAGGTGAATACAGCGGCCACGTTCGCCGCGTTCGCCTCGGACGCGAACTCCCGCGACGTGTCGACCTACACGTGGAACTTCGGCGACGGCTCGCCGACCGGGAGCGGGAATCCAGTCACGCATACGTACACGACCTCGAACGTGCAAGTGACGCTCCAGGTCACGGTCTCGGATGGCCATGGCCATTCTGTTTCGTCGAGCACGACGCTCAACGTCGTGCCCGATCGGAACACGGCCCCGTCCATCAACAGCCTCACGTCGAGCCCCTCGTCAACGTACACGACGCAGCCCGTGACGCTGACGGCGGGCGTCTCGGACCCGCAGGGCAACGCCCTCCTCTGGCAATGGGACTTCAACAACGATGGGATTATCGACAAGACGTTCACCACGCCACTGACGCCGCCGAACACGCCGGTGACCGATACGGAGACGTACCTCTACACGGTGGCGGGCACGGCAAAAGCGAAGCTGACGATCACGGACCAGCCTCCGTCCGGGCAGACTCCGAAGACGGTCTTCACGACCGTGACGACCAGCGTGGCGGCGAATAGCGCGCCGACTTTGACGGCCCTGAGTACATCTCCGTCTTCCTCGATCCCAGGGCAGGACGTGACGTTCTCCTCGACGTCGAACGACGTGAACGGCGACAAGGTCTCCTACACGTGGAACTTCGGCGACGGGACGACCGCAAGCGGCCAGACGGGCTTCTTCGGGGGCACGATCACCGGGACGCACGCGTACTCGGCCGACGGGACCTATGAGGTCGTCCTCAATGTGAACGACGGAAAGGGAGGTACCGCGGGCCAAGCGACGTTCGCAACGGTCTCCGTAGCGGGCCTCCTGCGCGTGACGACGAACCCTGCATTGCCGGGCAAAATCCTCGTCGACGGCGTGCCGGCCGACGAGTGGGGACTGACCTGGATGAAGATCGCGCCGGGCACCCATACCGTGTCGTTCGGCGGCCTGAACGGGTTGGCGACCCCGGCGGACCAGACCGTGACCGTGACATCCGGCGCGACGGCGACGGCCCAAGGGAACTATGGGGTGAATGGATACCTCAGGGTGCTCACGAGCCCCGCCGTGGTGTCGACGATCTCCGTGAACGGCGTGCCACGCGATGATTGGGGCATGTGGACCGCGTTCGCGCCGGGTACGTACACGGTGCACTTCGGCCTCGTCGCCGGATACAATCCGCCGCCGGACCAGACCGCGATCGTGACAGCCGGGGCGACGACGACAATCACGGGGACCTTCACCTCGAATCCGACGGCGCCCGGACCCGACCCGACGACGTTCGGCTACTTGCGCGTGACGACGAACCCCGCGACCGCAGCGCAGATCCTCGTGAACGGCGTGGCGGCCGACGACTGGGGTCTCACGTGGGTCAAGCTGGCCCCGGGCACGTACACCGTGTCGTTCGGCCAAGGCTATGGCTACACGCCGCCCGCGCCGAAGACGGTCTCCGTCGCCGCGGGCGCGACGACGACGTGGGACGCGCCGTTCGTCCGGCACGGATCCCTCCGGGTGACGACGGACGCCCCCTCGGCCGCGACGGTCTTCGTGAACGGCGTACCACGCGATGATTGGGGCATGTGGCAGTCGATGCCGCCCGGGACGTACAAGGTCTCGTTCGGCCCCGTGCCCGGATATGTGACGCCCCTGCCGCAGACCGCGACGGTCACCGTGGGCGTGACGACGCCAATCACGGGCCACTACATTGCGGCGGCAATCGCGACACCGCTAGGGACGGCGACAGACTCCGCGTCCCCGTCGACGCTAAGCGCGGCTGCCCCGTCGATCTCTGGCGCAGCAATGCCATCCGTGAACAGCGTGGCGTCCTCGACGCCGCGGGCCACCTCCGAGCCGTACGCTGCGGATGGACGCGTGGCGGTGAGGAGACTCGAGTCGACGTAGGAGCGCAACGCGAAACGGTCCCGCTCCGGCGGGACCGTCTCTCCCTTTGTCTTGATACCGCAGCGCTCTGCTAGTTGTGGCCATTCAGGTCGACGGCACGAAAGCCGTGAGACCCGACGCCTTACATATGGACTCCAGGACGGCAATCGTCCGACGCCCTTCCTCTGCTGGTACCGGGACGGGAGCTCCCGCTACCACCGCGTTTACGAAATGCTCGACCAGCTCGCCGTGCCCGTAGAGCTGGTGACGTGCGGCATAGAGAGCCCCGGATTTCACCGAGCCCGCGATTATCTGGGCAATCCCTCCGATCGTCTGACTGAGGACTTCGCCCGGAGTGTGAGCTCCGCCGTGGCCGAGCACCACGAGCTGGTCTCGGAAGAGGTCGATGAGGTAGCTCTCCTCCGATCCGACGATTCCGAATCCCCACTCCGCGCGGGATGCGTTGAACGTCATCGTGAGCACGCCGATACCGGCGTTCCCCCGGAGGATTGCCACCACGTTCTGCGTCCGCTGAACCGCCGCGACATCCGCAACGAGAGATTCGGCGTGCACGACCTGCGGCTCCCGAGGGCCGAGGAATCGGCGACTCAAGTACGTGAGGTGCGGTGCTTCATCGAAGAACAGTTGGCCGGGGAGGGACTCGTACCAGTCCGGGAGCCGGCGACGCGGGGTGCTCATTTGGAATCCGATGACGGACTCGACCCGGCCGGCGCGTCCGGAATCGACACGTCGGGACGCCTCCGCCACCGCGCGACTGAACAGGAAGTTGTGGGAGACGCAGAGCTGCCGTCCGCTGCGCTCTGCGGCGTTGCACATCGCGCGGCAGTCTGCCTCGGACATTGCCATCGGCTTCTCGACGAGTACGTTCGCGCCGGCTTCGAGCGCCAGGATTGTCTGAGAGGCATGGAGCCACGGTGGGGTGCACACGCTGACGACATCGAGCCGCTCTTTCGACAGCATCTCGTCGAGTTCTCGGGAGTACGATCGAGCGTGAGCGTACTTCGCAAGCGCCTCGGCTCGTTCGGACTTTCGGTCATACACCGCGGCAATTTCCGCGACCCCGGAGCGTCGATACGCGGGCACATGACGATGCCGAGAAACCCAACCGCAGCCGACGATCCCAACCCGGAGCCGCCTCAGGAGGCGACCTCCTCGTACACCCGCTGGTACATGCGGCTGACGCGCTCCCAGGTCATTTGACGTTCCGCCCATTCTCGCGCACGCCGTCCCATCGCTGCGGCCTGCCCTCGATTCGTAAGCATATGGATGAGCCCGTCCTCGAGCGCTTCGACGTCCCCGGGCCCCATAAGTATTCCCGTTTCACCGTCGGCGATGAGATCCGTGGTTCCCCCGACGCGGGTCGCCAGGATCGGCCTCCCGCACGCCATCGCCTCCATGACCGCCAGTGGCATCCCTTCGGTCAGCGACGGGCGCACTACGACGCCGGCCCGCTGGATCATGGGCACCACGTCGGGAACTTTCCCGAGAATTCGCACGCTCCCATTCAGTCCCAGTTCGCGCATCCGACGTGCCATCGAAGCTCGAAGAGGCCCCTCACCGACGAAAGCAAACGTGGCCTCCGGGATTTCCGACATTACTCGCGGAATCGCCTCGATGAGGTATTGAGGACCTTTGTTCCTCGACAGACGCCCGAGGAACAAGACGGATCGATCGGTCTCCGGCTCTCCCTCCAACGCGGCGGCGGGACGAAATCGCTCGACGTCAACCGAATTCGGAATGATTTGAATCGGCGCGTTGGCTCCGAGGTCCGCTGCGTGTTCCGCGACGGATGGCGAGACGACGGTGACCGCCTTTGATTTCCGTAGAATGAACCGTCCGACGGTCCGCTCGTACAAGCGCCCGACGGCACCCGTCAATCCGCTGAGATTGGCGAGGGACCCAACATGCATCGTGGTGATGATCGGTGCCTTCGGACGACTCAGTGCGGTCAGAAAACTCAGAAGGAAAAAGATGTTATGCGTATGGATTACGTCTGCATCCTCAAAAAAACGGCGAATGCCCAGGCCCGCGTTCACGGCCGCGGGAACCCCGACCATCGGCTGGAGATTAACGGATGGGATGCGGACGATTTCGATTCCATCGGTCACTTCCTCCGAGGGCCAGCCATCCGGATTGAAGGTCACTACTCGGACTTCGTGGCCGAACTTCAGCAGATTGTGGGCGAGTTCTTCGACGACACGTTCGACGCCGCCGCCGACATGCGGGAAATAGTAGTCACTCACGAGGACGATCCTCAAGGGCTCCTCCTCCGTGCGACGCGGCATCGTTGCATGACGAATCGGCGCGCTGAGTGTTCCGTGCGCTCGGAAGTACTGAGTGAAACTTCGAGGCACACCGACAAGGCGAACCGAGGGAAGACGCCGCGAATCGATGGCGGATTCGGCTCCGCTGTCTCACCGGGTAAAGCTCGCGCCTCGATCGAACACCGCCCAAGCCCACTCCTCCCTCATCCTCCTTGATGAGACGCACTATTTGGGCAGAATCGGAGTAGCTGACGACGTATTAAATCATTCGCCGCGTCCTCCGAAATGTTCCTGCAAATGATAACGCGCAGGTGATCGGACGATGGAAAACTCTCTGTACGCAGGTGAGGCCGCCTACATCGGAAGCGAGCGAACCGGGGCAACTCCACACGGTCAGGAGTGTCCGATTGACGAAAATCTCGGCAACGTTTCATCCGAGACATTTCGTCGGAAGGTTCACGTTAGCGAGGGCGCGTGCCCTCGAGATGCGATGGGAGTTGCGAAAGGTTGCTCGAAAGATCCGTGAGTCGCCTCCCGCTCCCCTTGCATCCCTTGGTTCGGAGCCTTGTATCACTTTTGCAAATAAGCAGGGCGAAGCAGAATCGTTAAAAATATGGAACCCATACGCGTGCTCGGGAAGGAGGAGGCATCAATGGCATTTAAATCTTCCAAGGTGGCCTGGGTCGTGGTAGCCGTCAGCCTCATCGCCGTTTCAAGTTTCGCGTTCCTTCCTTCGTCGGGAGATCCCACAACATTCAAGGTCAGCGCGGCCGGGGACGCCTACGTGTCGACGGCAAACCCGACCGCCGCGTATGGGAAAGACGTCGACGTCTGGGTCTCAAAAGTTGGATCCGTCGAGAACTGGGGGTATCTCTCCTTTGATATCGCGTCTAAGCTACCCGCCGGCGTCGTCGTCGTAAAGGCTCGGCTCAAACTGCTCGTGGACCAAAGCTACGGGGTCTTTCCGGCGCAGACGGTGGCCGGTCGGCTTCTCGCTGACTTCAACGAGGCAACCCTGACATACAATACCGCCCCTGCGGCGTCTTTCGACATATCCACGAACACCCTTTTCGCTAAGCGGCCGATGCTTGGCTTCACGGTCTTCATCGACGTGACTGGGCAGCTCATGACGTGGCGGAACAGCGGGCAGAGGACGCTCTTCGGACTCGTGTTGACCATGGACCACGCGACCGCCAATGCGGGGATTGCCTTCGCGAGTCGCGAAAACACACTGCTAGAGGGGCCCGTTCTCCAGGTATTCACGCTGCCACCGGGGCAGTACGGATATAGCATTTCGCCGGGCGAAATCTTGGCCGTCCGAACGTCGAACTAAAGCGGAAACGCCCGGCTCGGCGGCTGGCCGTAGATCCAGTTCGCGCAGGTTAGCTCGCCGAGTTGCGGAAAAAGAATTGCGCGAACCCTTGGTGGTTCGCTCCCCGGTCCGACCGCGATCGATCTAGCCTTCCCAATTGCACCGCGAATCGATGCATTAGCACACGGCTCGTCGGTGCCGCCGGCGAGCAGGTTCATATCTTGTTTCCTCTTTACGTAAATAAGGCCCGTTTGTTCGAGTTTCATATGGAGAATCTGCAGCGAGACAGCCATCACTGGTTACTGCCCCCGATGTCCTCAGTCGACCCGGGCGACACTGGACATCGGAGCCGACTTCTGGTCGCGCTCGATGACCGCACGGCGCTGTTGGCCATTCTCTTCGTCGCTACAGCTGTCGCGGCCGGGACCCTGTGGATTGTGTCGCAGACGATCGATCTCTATTTCCCTGCGGATGCGGGAGAATATGTTGCAGATGCGAGGGCCCTCCTCGGTGGGGGTGTTCGGGAGATACGCCACGCCCCGCTGTTCCCGCTACTCGTCGCGCTCTCCCTTGGACCGCTTGGCCCTGTGTTGTCTACGCAACTCAGCATGGCAATCGCGATATTCCTGCTTCCGGTCGGTCTGTTTCTCATGCTCCGTCAATGGCTTCCGGTTGTCCCGAGCTTGACTGCCGCCTCCGTCGCCGCCCTTACGCCAATGACCGCAGATCTGGTGGGATGGGGCGGCGGGGCCACATTCATCGGATTGGACATGATGGTGTTGGCCATTGCGACGATGGAGGCTTGGCTGCGCGAGACAGGAAAGCAAGGGCCCTACGTCGGAGTTTTCGCGGGGCTTGCCGTGATGGCGCACCCGTTCATGGCTGCGGGGATGTTTCTCGTCCTCGCCGTCCGATGGCTTGAGCATGCGCTATCGCGCCGACACTTTTCGACCGACTGGAGCGCCCTGGGACTTCGGGGTTTCACTTCCTTCTTCGTCGTTGTCACACTCTTGTTCGGCACCGCTGCTGGGTATTATCTCAGTCTGCGAGGGACAGTCGCGAGTGTTTCTCTCGACATTCTCCGGGCCTGGGACGTTCTCGTCTGGGGAACACGTGGCAACCTTGCGATCCTTTTCTTCATCTTGCTCGCCTTGGCCCTTCCACTGCAGGTCGTCCGGTCCGTCATGTTCTTGGTGACAGTCCCGCTTGGCGCAATTGCGTTTCTAATCCCTCTCCTGCTATCATGGGATATTACCTACAATCTCAGAGTTGTCTACTTTCTTCCGATCTTGGTGGCTGTGGGGGTTGGCCTCCTTTCGCAGCTGACGCTCGAGACGTTCCAGGACCGTGGCGTTTCGAGAACACTCCTATCCATCGGTGCGGCCGTCCTCCTAGTTGCCGCGCCGATTGCCGCGACGTACGGCTTCGGTTACATCGAGTGGACACAGGTCGATTCCAGTTACTATCAGCGAATCCATTCGGACGACCTCCCGGCGTTCGAATATCTGCGCACGGGGCAAGGGACGGTTGCCACTTCTTGGTCTGAAGGGCTCTATGACGAGGGGAAAGTCAACGGATGGTTCGTGGAAGGCCTGAGCAATCGGCCCGCGATAGGACCGGGTGCTCCATGGACATGGACGCTCGCGAACGTTGGAGAATCGGAACTGGATCTTCAGCGTTTCTTTTCCGGGACCGCGGGAATCGAGAACGGAGCTATCCAAGCTTCGGTGTCCCCCACCGGGCATCTAGCGGACCCCGCAATCCAGGTCGATGTGGCGGGCTTCTACTATCCGCTGGCGTACCTCAACAGCTTGAGCAACGGTTATCCAACGACGGTCACTCCGGGTGTTGTTCCGACGGTGGGCTCCGACACAATTGAATTCAGGCAACCTTCGACGAACTCGAGCGGAGTGGTCACCGAGCGCATTCAACTGAATGAAACCCGTGTGATCGTGAGGTTCAGCTTGACAGGAGGCTCGCCGAGTCTTGGCGACTGGGAGGTGTGGATTTGGCCCGCGTACTTCGTCGACTGGGCGATCATCGATGTCGGCTTGACCAGCGTCACAACTCACGTCGATTACCGGACGGGCTCGATCTCCGCGAACTATTCCGTTCTGGATTCGGGATCAACGTTGAGGTACTACGAGTCACATCCGATTTGGGGAATCCCGGCGATCGCGGTTCGGCGTTCCCAAGCCACGTCGGTCTCCTTCGAAATCACGGTAGCAGGTACCGATCCTGTGAGAACCTCTCGTCAATTTGATGAGAAAAACATCACCAAGCAGTTGTCCATTACAACCGTCCTCCTGTGGATGGACACCGGCTGGATGTTTCGGTTTGACAATCAGGCATGCTATCGACGCTCGTTCGTGACTCCGAATCTTGTCGTGTACGAAGTCGAGCCGGCGTGTCGGATTTGAGCAAGGGACTATCGATCCGTCGCCTAGACACATGGAAGGCGCATGCTGGCCACGATCCTATGTGGCCGCCACGCGCTTTCGACCAAATATGTGAATGTATGCGGCGTACTTCGACAATCCCGGGAGCGCGCGCAACAGCCGTCGGTCAAACTCATCGAAATGACGAAGCGCTGTTTCACTCGCAAGCCTCGAAATTCGTACGCGCGGGACAATGAATGGAACTGCGTACGTTAAGAGGAAATGTGGGCTGACCTCGGAGAGATCCCAATAGTCCTGCACAGAACGCCGATACTCCTCCCATCTCAGAGGCCGTTCGTTTGCATCGTGCCACGTCGTCGGAAACAGTCTTCGGGCCATCGCGTACACCGGATTTCCGGCGAGTGGTTCCTGAAGTAACAGAAGACCCGCTGGCCTCAGGATCCGACTGATCTCGGCCAACGCCTCGCGGAGGTCATCGGGCACGTGGTGCAGGGTAGCGCGGGCCGCGGCCCCGTCGAAGACTCCGTCTTTGAACGGAAGGCGGCGGACGTCGGCTCGAACAGGATTCGCTTCTGAAGGGACGAGCCTCAGAGCATCGCGATTGATGTCCAAGACGACCACCCGACAGCCTTTCTCGGCAAGTGGAGCTGTAAGATTCCCGTCATCCCCGCCGACATCGAGGATTGTTGGCCTCGGAGCGCTCTCGAGAAATTTCAGCGTCTTGCTGTCCAACACCGCCCAGAACAGCGCGTGGGCTTGCTTATCCCGCATCCACTCGAGTTTCACCGCATCAGCATCCCATATGCAACGCGTCTTCTCCTTTTATCCATCGCCCCCGTGAAAGCCATCTGGCACGGTGGAAGGCAGGAGTGTCGTCGTCCGACATCTTCTCCAAGATCAGAGCGATGAGACCCCGGGCACAGGATTCGGGCTTTAGGGACTCACGAGGTTTCAGGCCAAGACTCAAGTATTCAGAAACCCCTAGCACGACCGCGGTGGGGGAGACGTTACGTTCGCCTTCGGCAATCGCCCTTTGGCTTGGATCCTCGTCGCGGCAAGCGTAGCGACCGTCTTCGCGATTGGCGTGGTACCGGCGCTACAATCAACATCTAAGACGTTCAACGCGCCGGCCTCGGGTGATACCTACCTCTCGAGTTATGCGTCGTCGAGCACGTATGGGACTGCGCCGGTCCTGTGGGTGTCGCGGGGCGGGGGCCACGAGAACTGGACGCTGATTCAGTTCGACATTGCTGGAAAGCTCCGTCCTGGCGATCTCGTCGTACAAGCGAGGATGCGGCTTGCCGTCAGCGATGCGAATGCCCCCAGTTGGCCCGTCGTCGTCACGACCGGACGGTCCCTGACGGCCTGGCAGGAAAATGCTACGACGTTCGGGACGGCTCCCCACCTCTCCTTCGACACGAGCACCGCGTCCGTCGTTGGCACTGGAGGGACGCCATCCCGGGGAACCACCGTCTGGATTGATGTTACGAAACAACTGCGGCGCTGGCACTCGTACGCCGGACCTTCGAACTTCGGGACCGTGCTCATGATGGGCCCGACGGTGGTGAACGGGGCAGTCGGGTTTGCAAGCCGAGACAACGTCAATCTTGAGAAGCCGTTGATTGAGGTGACCTTTCAGCCAGGCCCAAGGACCTACGGGTATGCCTTAGAATTCGGATTCGTCGCGGTTGCCACAGCTCGGCCTGAGTAAAATCCTTGGCGACGTGCGAAAGGGTTTAGCGCTCGAAACAGCTGTGCTGTCCGGATGGAGCGTGTCAAGGCGGCCCGCGGCACGTCGTTGCGCTGCCGGGGATGGCGGCAAGAGGCGGTCCTGCGAATGCTCGAGAACAACCTGGAGAACGCGGAGAAGCCGGACGAGCTGATCATCTACGGTGGGACCGGAAAGGCAGCTCGGAACTGGGAGTCCTTCCATCGGATCGTCGAGGTCCTCCACACCCTCGGCGACGACGAGACCCTGATCATCCAGAGTGGCAAGCCGGTCGCGGTGTTCACGACCCATCGGGATGCCCCCCGCGTCTTGATCGCAAACGCCCACCTCGTGCCGAAGTGGTCGAACTGGGAGACGTTCTACGAGCTCGAGAAGCTCGGCCTCACGATGTACGGGCAAATGACCGCCGGCGGTTGGTCGTACATCGGATCCCAAGGGATCGTCCAAGGGACGTACGAGACGTTCGCGGCATGCGCGCGAAAGCACTTCGGCGGTTCCCTGAAAGGTCGACTCGTCCTGACGGGCGGGATGGGCGGCATGGGTGGCGCGCAGCCTCTCGCCATCAAGATGAACGAAGGCGTGTGCCTCGATGTGGAGGTCGACGAATCCCGAATCCGACGTCGGGTGTCGAACGGATATTGCGATCGAATCGTGTTCGAACTCGACGAGGCTTTGGAAATGTCCCTCGATGCGAAAGCGAGCGGGACCCCGCTCTCCATCGGCCTCGTCGGGAATTGCGCCGACGTTCATCCCGAGTTGGTGCAGCGCCGGATCCGTCCGGACATCGTGACGGACCAGACCAGCGCGCACGACCCGCTCGGGGGATACATCCCGCGCGGCCTGTCGGTTTCGGAGGCTACCGCCCTGCGTTCCAAGGATCCCAAGGAGTACGTGCGTCGCTCCCGAGAGTCGATCGCGATCCACGTCCGGGCAATGCTCGATTTCCTCCGGGCCGGGAGCGTTGTCTTCGATTACGGGAACAACATCCGCGGTCAGGCGAAAGAGGCCGGGGTCGAAGACGCCTTCGCCTTCCAAGGCTTCGTGCCGCTGTTCATCCGCCCGCTCTTCGCGGAGGGCCGCGGTCCGTTCCGGTGGGTCGCGGTGACCGGCAATCCGGACGACATCATCAAGACGGACAGCGTCGTGCTGCGGGAGTTCCCGCGAGACGAGACGCTCGCACGGTGGATCCGCCTCGCGGAGAAGTACCTCCCCTGGGAAGGCCTCCCCGCGCGGGTGTGTTGGCTCGCCTACGGGGAGCGGGCGCAATTCGGGAAGGCGATCAACCGGATGGTGGCGTCGGGCGAGCTGAGCGGGCCGATCGTGATCACGCGGGACCACCTTGACGCGGGGTCGGTGGCCTCCCCGTACCGCGAGACGGAAGGGATGCGCGACGGCTCCGACGCGATCGCCGACTGGCCGTTGCTGAACGCGCTCCTGAACACCGCGGCGGGCGCGGACCTGGTCGCCATCCACAATGGCGGCGGCGTCGGCATCGGGTATTCGACCCATGCGGGCGCCCTGGTCGTGTGCGACGGCACGGAGGACGCGGAACGCCGGATCGGACGCGTCCTGACGACGGACCCGGGGATGGGCGTGGTCCGCCATGCGGACGCGGGCTACGAGGACGCCATCCGATTCGCGGACGAGCACGGCATCCGGATGCCTTCCCGCGAGTGATGCCATGGCGGCGGGCGCCCATCCCTCGGTGGCGGTGGACGGGATCGTCCTCCAAGGCGGCAAGCTCGTCGCGGTCCGTCGCAAGAACGAACCGTATCGGGGTATGCCCGCCCTCCCAGGAGGCTTCGTCGAACTCGGCGAGACGACGGTCGAGGCGGTCGTCCGCGAGGTCCTCGAGGAGACCGGTCTCGAGACGCGCGTGAAGCGGCTCGTCGGGGTTTTCTCGAATCCGAATCGCGACCCGCGGGGCCACGTCATCTCGATCGTGTATGAGCTCGAGGCCACCGGCGGGCGCCTGAAAGCCGGCAGCGACGCCGCAGCGATTGAACGGGTGAATCTGTCCGCGGTCCCCGTGATGGCGTTCGATCACAACGAGATCGTGCGGGTGTGGCGCGGGCTCTAGAGCTCCGCCCGCGGCGCGGACCATGCCTTTTTCGCGGTGCCGGGAATCCATCCGAGGAGCATGAGCATCACGGACGCGGACACGAGCAGCGCCAGGCCGGCTTGGCTCGTCTCAGCACCGGCGAGCGTTGCCACCACGACGCCGAAGGCCGCGAACCGCGAGATCATCGCGGCGACGCCGGCCAGGATCCCGGCCCGCGATCCGGCCGCCACGCTCACCCACAGAATCCAGACGGCCACGACGATGAGGAAGAGGATCGACAAGGCATACGGGGAAACGCTCTCGGGGCCGGCGGCGAGCACCGGCACGGACGGGATCGCCAGCACGAACGCGATGATTCCGAACAGGATCTTGTACAACCGGCCAAAGCCGTACAGTTCGCGGTAGCGACGGCCGACCTCGTCCGGTGAGCCGATCGACCCGAGGGAGGCGGTCACGTTCCCGCCGTTCGCGGCTGTGGATTCCGCGATGTGACTCCGGAGTTCGAGGAGGATGTCGTCCCGCACCTTCGGCTCCATCCCCGCCATGGCGCGTCGGACCTGACCGAGGTACTCATCTGGCGCGGTCATCGGGCGTCCTCCAGCACGCGCTCGGCGCCCGCCGTCATCGCGTCCCAGATTGCGAGCGCCTCCCTCAGCGCGGTC
>Ga0209801_1000645_pt1 | contig 22667 bp, 17 predicted proteins | sample GraSoiAngelo_127_FD_185884 | JGI IMG/M metagenome (GOLD analysis project Ga0209801, IMG submission 185884) | Grasslands soil microbial communities from the Angelo Coastal Reserve, California, USA - 14_0927_09_40cm (SPAdes) (version 2) | ecosystem: Environmental > Terrestrial > Soil > Grasslands ... | reverse complement strand
CGTGCCGAGCGCGGCGTTAGGCAGCGGACTGGGCAACTATATTATCAGCTATCACGACGGCAGCCTGACGGTGAACGCGATTGCGCTGGACATCACGGCCAATAATCAGAGCAAGAACTACGGCGACACGTTCAGCTTCACGGGGAGCGAGTTTACGGTTGGGGCTGGACAGTTAAAGAATAGTGACAGCGTGACCAGCGTGAGTTTGACCAGCACAGGTGCGCCAGGGACGGAAACGGTCGGCGGGTATCCGATTGTGCCGAGCGCGGCGGTAGGCAGTGGACTGGGCAACTACAACATCGTTTATCACGACGGGACTCTGACGGTGAATGCGATTGCGCTGGACATCACGGCCAACAACCAGAGCAAGAACTACGGCGACACGTTTAGCCTTATGGGGAGCGAGTTTACGGTTGGGGTTGGGCAGTTAAAGAACAGTGACGGCGTGACCAGTGTAACGTTAAGCAGCGCAGGTGCGGCGGCTACGGCGACAGTGGCGGGCTCACCCTATGTGATCACGTCCAGTGTGGCAGTGGGAAGTGGGCTGGGCAATTACACGATCAATTATCACGATGGCAGTCTGACGGTGAATGCAATTGCGCTGGACATAACAGCCAACGCCCAAAGCAAGACCTACGGTGCCACGTTCGCCTTCACGGGGAGCGAGTTTACGGTTGGGACTGGGCAGTTAAAGAACAGTGACAGCGTGACCAGTGTGACCTTGACCAGTGCTGGTGCGGCGGCGACAGCGACGGTGAGTGGGTCGCCGTATGACATCACGCCGAGCGCGGCGATAGGCACCGGCCTGGGCAATTACAGCATCACGTATCATGTTGGGCATTTCACCGTCAACGCGAAGGCGCTGGATATCACAGCCAACGATCAAAGCAAGACTTACGGTGCCACGTTCACCTTCACAGGAAGCGAGTTCACCACGAATTCCGGGCAGTTAGTTAATGGTGACACCGTAACAACCGTAATGTTAGCCAGCGCGGGCGCAGCGCCGACAGCGAGCGTGAGTGGGTCGCCGTATGACATCACGCCGAGCGCGGCGGTGGGCACTGGGCTGAGTAATTACGCGATTACGTATCACGTGGGGCATTTCGCGGTGAACGCGAAGGCGCTGGATATCACGGCCAATGACCAAAGCAAGACCTATGGCGCCACGTTCACCTTCACAGGCGCGGAGTTCACACCCGGCGCAGGCCAATTAATCAACGGCGACACCGTAACGAGTGTAACCTTGACCAGTGCGGGTGCAGCAGGGACAGCAACTGTAACTATCCCTGGCCCGACTTATGACATTACGCCGAGCGCGGCGGTAGGCACGGGAGTAGGCAATTACGCGATCACGTATCATGTGGGGCACCTTAGCATCTACCCGAAGGGGCTGGATATCACGGCAAATAACCGGACCAAGACTTATGGTGACACGGTGACGTTTGCAGGCGCAGAATTCACCACTGGCGCGGGCCAGTTGGTCAACGGCAATACTGTGACCAGCGTGATGTTGACCAGCACAGGCTCAGCCGCTACAGCGACAGTAGCAGGTTCACCGTATGCCATTGTGGCGAGCGCGGCCGTGGGCACAGGGTTGGGGAACTACACAATCAGCTATCACAACGCACCGATTGGGCTACCGGTGAACAAGGCGAATGCGACGGTTACGGTCACGGCGTATAACGTGACATATAACGGTCAGCCGCACACGGCGACCTACACGATCACGGGTGTGAATGGCGAGACCGGAGCCACTGTTGGAACTGTCATCTTGAACACCACGCACACGAACGCCGGGACATACGTCAGCGACAGTTGGAGCTTCACCGGCGCGGCCAACTATAATGACATCTCTGCCACGACCATCACCGATAGAATCGCCAAGGCCAACGCGACTGTCGTGATCACGGCATATAACGTGGCGTACGATTACCAATCGCACATGGCCACTATTACCTCAATCACGGGCGTGAATGGTGAGATGGGAGTCACCGTCGGCACCGTTGATGTGAGCGGCACGACCCATACCCTGCCCGGCGATTACGCGAGCGACCCCTGGAGCCTCACGGCTACCGCTAACTACAACAACACCAATGGTACCGTGCACGACGTCATCGGCTATCACAGCTGCACTGGCTCGAACCCAGGAGGCGTCATTTTGCAGCCGATCAACGCCGACGGCAGTAGCATATTCCCCCGCAGCGGCCGCACAGTCCCGGTGAAGTTCACTGTGTGCGACGCCAACGGCAACCCCATCTCCGATCCGAACGCGGTCTTTGCGGGCACTGGCGGCCAGTTGACCATGCTAAGTGCGGTACGCGGCCAAATTCCGAACCCTGACGAAAGCCAGTATAACGATATTCCAGACGTTGCCTTCCGCTATACCGGTGGCATGTGGATGTTCAACATGGCCACCAGCAACCTGCAGTCGGGTTACAGCTACATGTTCCGTATCAACCTGAAGTACGGCAGCATCACTTTTGTGATCGCCATAAAGTAAGGCCGGAGACGATTCGCCCCAGAGAAACAGCGCCGAGAGCTAAAAATTCCTCTCGGCGCTTCCTCTTTTCTGGGTGTTAACCACGAATCAGCACGAATTAACACGAATGTTGTAGAGGCAGTTGTGCCGACCATCTGACTATTGGGTTCGGTCCTCCCCGCGCGGCGAGTACCCCTACAACGGCCGAAGGCGATTGAGGTCAATCGCCCCAACTAGTTTGGCGGATACGTTGCGCGTTTCGAATTGGGGGAGCACACGCGCCTCGCGTGCTGCTGCCAGACCTGTTTTGAGTTTCGGCGCCCTCGCCGAAAAGTCCTCTCTATAAGGATTCGCGTCTATTCGTGTGATTCGTGGGTAAAAAAGCTTTTTCTGTAGTTTTTGCTTTCCCAAACTCCTAGACGCTGTTCTTTGTTCGCCAATGACTGCAGCGGACGATCGGCGAGGAAGCACACGCGCGGCAGGAATCGTTGGCATGGCGATTCTGTCGAGTAGGCTGCTCGGCTTGATTCGCGAAATGGTCTTTGCCGGTCTTTTCGGCGCCGGAAGAAATCTCGATGCGTTCCTGATGGCGTTTCGATTGCCGAATCTGCTGCGCGATTTATTCGCTGAAGGTGCGCTCTCGACTGCATTCATCACGACGTTTTCAAAGAAGATCGCGGTCGAAGGCGATGAATCAGCATGGCGTCTGGCGAACAAAGTCGCAACCCTCACGGCCGTTTTCATGAGCATGGTCACGCTGCTCGGCATCGTGTTCGCACCGCAGCTGGTCGACCTTTTAACATGGTGGAGCTGGTCGCCCGACAAGACCGCGCTGACTATTTTGCTCACGCGCATCATGTGGCCATTCATGTTGCTCGTGTCGCTTGCCGCGTTGGTGATGGGCATGCTCAATGCCAAGCATGTTTTCGGCCCACCGGCCATGGCGTCGAGTTATTTTAACCTCGGTTCAATTATTGCCGGGGTCGCAATTGGCTGGTGGCTGGATCCACATTTTGGTGCGCGCTCGCTCGTGGGATTGGCAATCGGGACACTGGTTGGCGGAGCCTGGCAATTAGCTGGACAATTCCCTTCTCTTTGGCGCGTTGGTTACAAATATCACACCGATTTTCAGTGGCGCGATGAAGGCGTCCGGGCTGTGCTCACGCTGATGGGGCCCGCCGTGATCGCCGCCAGCGCCGTGCAGGTGAACGTGCTCATCAACAGCGGATTTGCGGCCAGCCTTGGCAACGGTCCGGTGAGTTGGTTGAACATTGCATTTCGCCTGATGCAGTTGCCGCTCGGAATTTTCGGCGTCGCGATTGGTACAGTTACGCTTCCGCTGGTATCGAAAAGCGCGGCCGTTGGTAACGTGGACGAGTTCCGCGCGATTCTCGCTCGTGGGATCAGGCTCGCATTTTTGCTTACCATTCCATCGGCGATTGGATTGGCGATGTTTGCGTCGCCGATCATCAGCGTGATCTACCAGCACGGACGGTTTAACGAACAAATGACGCGCGAGACTGCCGGCGCACTGGAATTTTACGCAGTCGGGCTTGTTTCCTATGCGGTCCTGAAGGTGTTAACGCCTGCGTTTTATGCGATCGGCAAACGCAACACGCCAATGATCATCAGTTTCTTTGCGATCGGCGCGAATCTTTTTCTGAACTGGCTTTTCACATTTCGGCTCGGGTGGGGACATCGTGGTCTGGCATTTTCGACGAGCCTCGTCGCGACGATCAATTTCCTGTTGCTTTACGCGTTAATGCGACGCCATGTGCGCAGGCTGGAAACGCGGCAGCTGCTAGTTGGTCTCGGAAAAATGTGTCTTGCCGGGACCGTGCTGGCATTGGTCTCCTGGGCGGCAAATTACTGGTGGCTTGGTGCCTGGGCGCACTTGCGCTTTCTTCCAAAGTTATGTGAGCTGCTGGTCGCGATCGCGGTCGGTGCAGCGGCATTCTTTGGCTGCGCTTACTTGTTGCGCGTGAGCGAAGTGCAGGACATTGCCGATGTTTTTCGGAGGCGATTTTGGTAATTGCGAATTATCGGAGAGCCTCATCGAGGTCCTCGATTAGATCGTCGGCATTTTCGAGGCCGATCGATAACCGCAAGAGGCCTTCAGGCGAAGTTGTTCCTGCGCCTTCGATCGATGCGCGATGCTCAATCAAGCTTTCAACTCCGCCGAGACTGGTCGCGCGAGTGAAGATTTTTGTTTTAGCGGCGACTGACATTGCAGCGTCCCGTCCATCCTTGACCTCAAGCGAAAGCATCCCACCGAACATCGACATCTGCTTTGTAGCGGTCTCATGTCCGGGATGTGACTTCAATCCGGGGTAGTGGACACGCGCAACTTTTTGGTGTTCGGAAAGGAAATCGGCGACTTTCATGGCGTTCTCCGAATGCGCGCGCATTCGCCACGGCAGCGTGCGCATTCCACGCAAAATCAGCCAGCAGTCGAAAGGCGAGGGGACAGCGCCGCCCTCGTATTGAATACTGCGGATACGTTGGAAAAAATCATTTTCAACGTTGGTGACGACGATTCCTCCAAGCACGTCACAATGACCGCCGAAATATTTTGTCGTCGAATGCAGGACTAGATCCGCACCCAAGTCGAATGGGCGCTGCAGCGTTGGCACCCAGGTGTTATCACAAACGCAGATCGCACCCGCTCGGTGGACGATCTGCGCAACAGCGGCAAGATCGACAATTTTCAACAGCGGATTTGATGGCGTTTCCATCCAGGCCAGCTTTGTCTTTGGGCGCAGTGCTTTTCCAACGGCACGAAGGTCGCTCATATCGACGAAGCTGACGTCGAGTCCCCAGCGCAGGAACATTTCGCGCAGTAATCGCGACGTTCCGTAGTAGGCATCGACGTGCGCGAGAACATGATCGCCCGGCGCAAGCGCCTGAAAGATGGACATGCTTGCTCCGGTTCCGGAGGCGAAAGCTGCCGCCGCCGGGCCGCCTTCGAGCGCGCTGATTCCCTGCTCGAGCGCCTGGCGGTTTGGATTGTTGTTGCGCGTGTACATGAACCCGCGCGAATACGTGCCCTCGGGGTCGCGCTCGAACGTGGTTGAAAGATGAATCGGCGACGAAACTGCGCCAGTCGCCGGATCAATGATATGGCCCGCATGAACAGCTAGGGTTTCAATTTTCATTGTAGTTGATTTTTCGAACGGACGCTACGGGTTGCAAATGAGATTGTCGATCTTATGGTGTTGCGGCTTTTCGGGGTTGACTTACGAATGCTTTCGGAGTTGACCCGCGAAAGCTTTCGGGGTTGACGGCTCTATTTGCCCAGCGCAAATAGCAACCTGCATTTGGCGACCGACAGGTCTAGCGTGTTTATTTCATGAGTATTTACGACGACGACGTGTTTCGAATGGCGTGCGACCAATTTCAGGTCATCGCCGATTATTTGAGCATCAATAAGAACGATCGCGAGCGCCTGATGTATCCAAAGCGCGCCATCGCTGTGACGCTGCCTGTGCATATGGACGATGGCAGCACGAGAACGTTCCAAGGCTACCGCGTCCAGCATCACTTGACTCTGGGTCCAACAAAAGGCGGGACGCGCTTCGCTCCATCTCTGTCCATGGGCGAAACGGCGGCACTGGCCATGTGGATGAGTTGGAAATGTGCGCTGTCCAATTTGCCGTATGGCGGAGCAAAAGGCGGAGTCACCGTGGACCCTGCGAAATTATCACGGACGGAATTGGAACGGGTTTCACGCCGTTACATGCAGGAGATGATTCCGTTTGTCGGGCCACACACCGACATCATGGGTCCTGACATGGGCACGAACGAACAAGTCATGGCGTGGTTCATGGACACCTATTCGGTGCATCAAGGTTATTCCGTCAGTGAAATCGTGACCGGCAAACCGGTCGCTATCGGCGGAACGGAAGGCCGCCGGGAAGCAACAGGGCGCGGCGTCGTTTACCTGGTCGAGCGCGCGATGAATATGTTGAAAATGGATCCCGAAAAATGTACGGCGATCGTGCAGGGATTCGGCAACGTTGGATCAGTGGCCGCTCTTTCCCTCGCCTACAAGAGTGGGGTCAAAGTTATTGGTATTAGCGACGCACACGCGGCGATCTACAATCCGAAAGGAATAGATATTCAAGCCGCCGAACAGCACGTTTTTAAGAAAGGGACTTTGCGGGCGTTCGCCCAGGATAATCATGTCGATCCAAACGAACTCCTCACGATGCCGTGCGATATCCTGGTGCCGGCAGCAGTCGATCGCGTAATTAACGGAAAGAACGCCGGGCAACTCAAATGCCGAATCCTCGCCGAAGCCGCTAATGGGCCGACCACTCCGGAGGCGGATCTGATCCTGGAAAAACGGTGGGACGAAATCTTTGTAATCCCTGACATTTTATGCAACGCCGGCGGCGTAATTGTTTCTTACTTTGAGTGGGTGCAGGGTCTGCAATCCTATCTGTGGACGGAAATGGAAGTGACCGACAAGCTTTTCCGCATCCTGGAGCATTCATTCGCCCAGGTGATCAAACGCGCCAAAGCGCACAAAATTTCTCATCGCACCGCGGCCATGGCAATCGGCGTCGAGCGTGTCCTCAAGGCTAAGAAGATGCGCGGCCTGTTTCCGTGAGACGCGATGAAGTTTTCGCATACTGAAGATCAGCGAGAAAATCAGCATCTCGATATCCTGACCGATGAGGAGAACGGCATGCGGATTGTCGTTTCCCGTCTGGGTGCGGAATTAGTCAGTCTTGCCAGAGTTAACGAAACTGGCGAGTGGACCGGTTTTCTTTATCGCGACAACGACCTATCGGCGCCGTCTCAGGGGTGGGCGAATCATGCGACGGTGATGGGTTACTATCTCCATCGGCTTAAAGACGGACGCAGTTTGTACCGCGGACGTGAAATCAAGGGCGGGAATCACGGTTTCCTCCGCTCCAAAACATGGCACTTCGCCGGAACTTCTCTTCAGGGAAGCGGCGCCTCACTGGAATATCGGATAACGCCGAATGATTTCTCGGCAGATGAATATCCGCTGAATGTCAGTGTGACCGTGACCTACAGGATCGACGCGAACAAAGTGGTCACGCTTTTCGAGTTTCGAAACGACGAGCCTGAACTGGATGCGCACGTTTCTTTTGGATTGCATCCGGGATTCGCGGCGACCTCGTTCGAAAGCTTCCACCTTCAAATGCCCAGAGGACTTTACCGCCGTCACTTTTCGCCGGGAAATTATCTTTCCGAACAGACGCGCGATATCGAGTTCGCCGGTGGCGAAATGCCGTTTTCAAAAACGGAACTGCCCGGCTCCATCATTCTCGAGCTTCTCGACGTTCCGAGGCGTCAATTTTCCTATGTTGATCCGCCCAGCGGCCGCTGGGTCACCGTTGATTTAACGGGCGTCCCTTATCTGACTTTGTGGTCGGATGGCGGCCCATTCCTCTGCATCGAACCATGCTGGGGACTCACTGACCATCATCAACAGCGGGCCTTTGAAAATAAGGAAGGAATCCAAACAATCGCACCCGGCCGCATACTGCGTGCGTCGTTCGGCATGGCCCCGGAACTTGCCTCCTGCGATTAGCCAGATAATTGACGATTGATGACGGACCACAGATTCGCCATGCGAGATTCAAGATCCGAGAGTCGTGATTCGAGATTCGTGACTCGGTACCGAATTGCGATGTGACGATTCAACAAATTACTCAGCCCATGCCAGTTGATTCACTTCGCGCTTTGCTCGCCCACTCAATCGATTATGCGGGAATGTTTCCGCCCTGTAATCTCGGGCTCGAACCAGCGTTGAAAAATCAGGCTGAATATGTCCGCTCTCCGGACGCATGGATGCTTGGTGCGTTCATTCTCTCCGTTGAACAATTCGATGCAGCTAAACAACTCCTTTCGCAATTTGATGCTCAGCATCCACTTCGCGTTGCTGCGCTCGGACCGAAGACTGCAAACAGGGATGCTTTTCTTGAAGCGCTCGATGATGCGGAGGCGGCGAGTCGCTCGTTATCGAGACATAACGTCGATCTAATATCAATCAGTCACCTTGAGATGTTTCTGCCGCACGACGTCGATGTCGCGTCGCTGCAGGAGGCGAAATCGATTCTCGGCGATCTGCCGGTTTTCTGGGAAGCGCCGCCCGATAGAGCGGAGGAGACTATCGCGTTGCTTGCCGGATTTAACTCTGATGCCGACTTGGCGACCTTCGGTTACAAACTGCGCACGGGCGGAGTGACCGCGGATGCGTTTCCGACTTCGATGCAGATTGCCAAAGCAATGGTGACCCCGTCTACGCATCAACTGCCGATCAAATTTACAGCCGGTCTTCACCATCCGCTGCGACAATACCGGGAAGAAGTCCAAACAAAGATGCACGGTTTCCTGAACGTATTGGGTGCGGCCGCGCTTGCTGCCGAGCATCGTTGGGATACGAAACAAACCGCGATGATGCTCGAAGACGAAAATGTGGATTCGTTTTCGTTCACTGACGATTTTTTCGCGTGGCGCGAATGGCGAATCGACACCAAACGGCTGCAATATCGCCGGCGATTCGTTGTGTCGTTTGGCAGTTGCAGCTTCGATGAGCCGCGTGAAGATTTGCGCGCCCTAAATTTGCTGTAGGATACGGACTGCGCTGCGCTCTCCGGACGGTCCGAGCCGGACTGGCACTACAGCGCGGCGTCCCTACCATCATGTCACTCAAATCATTCATCGACGTTTCGGCTGATTCGCATTTTCCCATCCAAAATCTTCCGTTCGGCATCTTTCAGCCCAGAGGAGGCAAACCACGCGCTGGAGTCGCCATCGGCGATTTGATTGTCGATCTTTCCGCGCTCGAAGAACTCGGCCACTTCCGCTCGCCGGAATTTCAAGGCCGAAAACCCTTTTCAGAGGACTCGCTGAATGCGTTCCTCGCGCTTGGTCGTCCGGCATGGCGCAAGGCGCGCGCAGTCCTTCAGCGCCTTCTATCGTCCAAAACACCGATTCTGCGTGACAACGCGAGGCTGCGGGCGCGCGTTTTCCATGCGCAAAAGAGCGTCACCATGAAATTGCCCGTGCGCATTGCGAATTATACCGATTTCTATTCGTCCTATCACCATGCGCACAACGTGGGCACAATGTTGCGCGGGCCGGAAAACGCGCTGATGCCAAATTGGAAGTGGTTGCCTGTAGCGTATCACGGACGCGCCAGCTCGGTTGTAATCAGCGGCAGCGATGTGCGGAGGCCACAGGGCCAAGTCAAACCGCCCGACGCTTCGGTGCCGACTTTCGGTCCGACAACGAGCCTCGATTTCGAGCTTGAAATGGCGTTCCTGATTGGCCCGGGAAATTCGTTAGGCGAACCGGTTCCGATTGATCGCGCGGTCGATCATATTTTCGGCCTGGTTTTAATGAACGATTGGAGCGCGCGGGATATTCAGGCGTGGGAGTACCAGCCGCTCGGCCCGTTCCTGGCGAAGAATTTTTGTACCAGCATCTCACCATGGGTGGTGACACTGGAGTCCCTTGAGCCTTTCCGAAAACCGCTTCCGGCGCAGGATCCCGCGCCGATGCCATACTTGCGAGCAAAGGATGATTTCACGTTCGACATTCAACTCGAAGCGAGCTTGCAAACTTCATCGATGAATGCGGCGCACGTCATCACGCGCACCAATTTTCAAAATTTGTACTGGAGCATTGCCCAACAGCTCGCCCATCACACGATTAGTGGCTGTAATCTGCAGCCCGGCGATTTGTTGGCGAGCGGAACAATCAGCGGCCCGACAGATGAATCGCGGGGCTGCATGTTGGAATTGACCTGGCGCGGCGCGAACCCCTTGAAGCTGCCCAACCGCGAAACGCGCAAATGGCTCGAAGACGGAGATATTCTTGCAATTAGTGGCTGGTGCCAGGGTGACGCTTACCGCGTCGGGTTTGGTGAAGTAAGCGGGCGCATTGTTGGAAGTAACAAGTGAGTCGCGACAAGATCGACCTCAAGCCGACTGTTGTCTTTGCACGATGGGTTTCCTGGATTGGGCACCCGTTGGTTTTCATCAGTCTTTCCGTGGGCATTATCATTGCCCTGCGCCTCGCTAACCGCGCCGGTCTGGCACTTTCACTGACTCTGTTGGCGACCGTAATTCTGCCGATGGCACTCTTACTGTTTCGCGGGGTCCAATCAGGCCGGTGGAGCGATCCAGATGTTTCCATTCACGCTGAACGCGTCCGATTTTATCCGCGGGCGATTTCAATTTCGGCGGTGGCCGTGCTCGTACTCTTGCTATCCCGCGCGCCGGCTTTCGCATTGCGCGGGGCCACGATGACGTTGTTTCTTCTGATTATTGCTGCGTTAATCAATTTTCGGATCAAGCTGTCATTGCATGCACTTTTTGGTTTCTATAGCGCGGTCATTCTGTTTGTGGTCAATCCGGTTGTCGGCGCCGTAGCCTCGGCGGTGGCTCTCCTCGTTTTTTGGTCGCGCCTTTATCTAAAGCGCCATGATCTTCTGGAAACGCTCGTTGGCGCTTTTCTCGGTTTGCTGGGCGGGCTGGTCACGGCTTTGTAGCCCCGCTGAGGTGGCGGCGCAGCGCCCAAGGAATAGTAGCCAGAACGTACGTTGCCCGCGGTGAAGATGCGGAATCACAACGGTTCCCGACCCCCCGGCCTGACGTTGAACGAGGCAACATCCATCATGTTCCTTTTCGGCCCTGACAAATAAAGTAGGCACCGAATAACTCTTCTTCGACAGTGACCTCGTCGGTGAGGCTTCTTAGATCTGCGCAAGCATTGTGGTCAGGGTCACCCAGGACGGTGGCTTTCATCTCCAAAGTCACCAATGGATGAAGCAAACGCCCCGCGATACCGGGCATGGTTTTGCCGTCTACAATCACAGCGCAGCCTCCAGCACGAAGCTGTGACCAGGCATGATTCAATATTCGTTTGCCATTCTGCATAACAGCATAAGAAAGACCAAACAAAACAGCATCGAGCATCCGAGGCGCGTGATAGTCGAGCGCGTCCGTGCGAACGAGAGTCACATTCTTCCACCCTGTGCGCTCGCACAACGCCTGCGACCGAGCCAGCATCCTTTCGGACACATCGACACCAAAAATGTGGCCATTCGATCCGACGGCGTCCTGAAGGTATGGGAGATTTCGTCCAGTTCCGCAACCAACCTCGAGGACAGTGTCGCCTAGTCGAAGGTCAAGCTTTCGAATCGCCCGACCGCGGATTCCTCGCGGAAGCCAGAAGATCCATTCGAACAGGCGGTACCAAGGAGCTAATCGGTCATAGCGCCGCCTAACAAGTTCAGGCGGGTACGGAAGTGACGCGTTGTGACTTAGCGGACCCCTCTTAGCGCTCATGATCTGCTACACATGCGCGCTCTGCCGACTGTTGCTAAGCCGGCCCAGGCCCAGCTTAGTATCCTCGCGCAACGTAATGGCCGTGTATCCAGACTCTCTGGCCGTATCGATACCTCCAATGTCCTGGCCTCCAAACGTAATACACGCGGCCCGACCAGTAGCCAGGACCACGAACATAATACGGCCGATCCCCAACGTCGACCACGACAGCCCCTCCTCCGTAGTAAGGGCCGGGACCGTAACCATAATTAGGTCCGTAATATCCTGGATTAGCGGTGTAATAGCCTTCACAGCCTCCAGTCCAGAACAGGGCTGAAAGCAGAAGAACCAACAGAATCAATCGTCTCGATCTGGTTTCTGTTTCATTCACAGTTGCTTGATCAACAATGCTCGTCTTCATATAATAATATTCGGTTTCGGCGGAGTTTTACGCGCCTGCATTTAACCACAGCGAAATTGTAGAGACGATTTCCCGGTCATCATGTTTTCCCGGACCCCGAAGGCTTTCGGGGTCGTTCCTTGCGGCTGGGACATCTACACAACGCCTTGATCCAGCATTGCGTCAGCGACTTTGACGAATCCGGCGATGTTTGCACCGACTACGAGGTTGCCCGGGTATCCGTATTCTTCGGCGGTTTCCCATGCGTTCTTGTGGATCGTGGACATGATGTGACGCAAACGTGAGTCAACTTCTTCGCGCGGCCATGGTAAACGCATAGAGTTTTGGCTCATTTCCAGCCCAGAAGTCGCCACGCCACCTGCATTCGCAGCTTTACCAGGGCCGAAGAGAATTTTTTTCTCGAGGAAAAGATCAACGCCCGCCGGCACAGTTGGCATATTCGCGGCCTCGGAAACGAGATAACAACTATTGTCGATTAACTTCTTGGCATCATCCTTTGTGATCTCATTTTGAGTAGCACACGGAAAGGCGCAGTCGCACTTGACGCTCCACGGCCGCTGGCCGGCGACATACTTCGCGCCGCGGAAGTGATCGGCATATTCCTTAATGCGCCGTCGGCGCACGTTCTTGAGGTGCATGATCCACGCCAGTTTCTCTTCGGTGATGCCGTTCTTGTCGTAGATGAATCCACCGGAGTCGGACATGGTCACAACTTTCGCACCGACCTGATTTAATTTTTCGACGGTGAACTGCGCGGCGTTGCCGGCTCCTGAGACGATGCAAATTTTGCCCTCAATGCTCTGGTCGCGAGTTTTAAGCATCTCCTGCGCGAAGTACACTGCGCCGTAACCGGTGGCCTCCGGTCGGATGAGCGATCCGCCCCAATTCCGTGCCTTTCCCGTCAACACGCCGGTAAATTCGTTAGCAAGCCGTTTGTACTGGCCAAATAGATATCCGATCTCGCGGCGGCCTACGCCGATGTCGCCTGCAGGCACATCGGTGTTGGGGCCGACGTGGCGGAAGAGCTCAGTCATAAATGACTGACAAAAACGCATGACCTCAGTGTCGGATTTCCCTTTTGGATCGAAATCGGCACCACCCTTGCCACCGCCCATCGGCAGACCCGTGAGCGAGTTTTTGAAGACCTGTTCGAACGCGAGGAATTTGATGATGCTGGCGCAGACCGTTGGATGAAAACGCAGGCCGCCTTTGTAGGGGCCGAGCGCGCTGTTCATCTGCACCCGGAAACCGCGGTTGACCTGAATCTCGCCTTTGTCATCGATCCAGGGGACCCGGAACTGAATCATCCGCTCGGGCTCGACGAGGCGTTCGAGGACTTTTCCATCTCGATACTTCTTGTGACGCTGAATGACCGGACGGATCGACTCGAGCACTTCAGTTACTGCCTGAAGGAACTCAGGCTCATTCGGATTGCGCTTCTTAACAATTTCGAGAACTTGCTGCACCAGGCCCATAAGGGTGTTATTTCTGCAGGTTATTTGCCTCGGGGGCAAATAAAATGATCATGCGCGATACAGGGTTCGAACCTGCGACTTGTCGCCGCGGCGACCGTTCTACCCTGATATGGCGCTTCGGGTTTCCAGCAAAGGGTAAGAGAATGCGCGATGCAGGGTTCGAACCTGCGACTTCTTGCGTGTGAAGCAAGCGCTCTACCACTGAGCTAATCGCGCGTCCTTTCAGAAGCGGACAAAATAAAGCGCAGGCGAGGGGGCGCAAGCATCCCTTCACCGAGGCTAACGGCGGAACAGGGGGTTCGCTTGCCCGGTAACAAATCTCATTCTATTTAGAAGCATGTCCGAACATAAAATTACTCTTACCTGGAAACGCGGCGACACGCCGTTCGAGTATCAGAAATATTCGCGCGATCATACTTGGAAATTTGAGGGCGGACACGAGATGCAAGCGTCGGCTGCTCCAGCGTATCTGGGGAATCCGAAGCTTGTGGATCCGGAAGAGGCATTTGTGGCATCGCTCTCGAGTTGCCACATGCTCACGTTTCTTGCCATAGCAGCGAAGAAAAAGTTCGTGCTCGACGAGTATGTTGACGACGCGGTCGGCCACATGGAGAAAAATGCGGAAGGCAGGCTCGCGATTACGCGCGCGACCCTAAACCAGAAATTGAAGTTCTCCGGCGATAAACAACCCACTGCGCAAGAGATTGAAGAGATGAATCATGCGGCGCACGAGCAGTGTTTCATTGCGAATTCGGTGAAGACCGAAATCACGGTCGAAACCCAGACATAAGATCGCGTATTTCGCGGATCAACAAAGTCTCAATAATTATCCGCGACATCCGCGTAATCCGTGGTTAACACTGTCTCCATGAGCGCGCCGAGCGACACGCAGCGCATGGAAAAAATCGTCAGTCTGTGCAAACGGCGAGGTTTCGTTTTCCAATCCAGTGAAATCTATGGCGGGTTGAACGGCGCCTGGGATTACGGACCACTCGGGGTTGAGTTAAAACGAAATCTTAAAAACTACTGGTGGCAGGTGACCGTCCATGAGCGGGACGATGTCGTGGGTATGGACGGATCGATTCTGACTCATCCTGCTGTGCTAAGGGCCTCCGGACATGTCGAAGGTTTTTCTGATCCGATGATCGATTGCCGGACTTGCAAGGCACACTTGCGCGCTGACCAGCTCGTCGAGAAAAAGGGCGTTAAGCAGTGCCCAAATTGCGGCGGGAAGGATTTAACTGCGCCGCGACAGTTCAACTTGATGTTCGAGACTCATGTTGGTGCCGCAACGGACGAAAGTTCGATTGCTTATCTGCGTCCGGAGACAGCCCAATCGATCTTTGTTCAGTTCAAAAACATTCTAGAGGTTTCGCGCAAGAAACTGCCATTCGGCATCGCCCAGATCGGCAAGGCGTTTCGTAACGAAATTAATCCGCGCAATTTCACTTTCCGCTCACGCGAGTTCGAACAAATGGAGCTCGAATATTTTTGCCGCCCGGAACAAGGAATGGAACTGCTCGAATATTGGAAGGAAGAACGGCTGAAGTTTTACGAGAACATCGGGATTCCGCGCAGCAAACTTCACGTGCTGACAGTGCCCGACGAAGAGCGCGCGTTCTATTCAAAAGGGACATACGACATCGAATACGATTTTCCGTTTGGGCGGCAGGAGCTCGAAGGTATTGCTTATCGCACTGATTACGATTTGTCACAGCACCAAAAAGCCAGCGGGAAATCTCTTGAATATTTCGATGAAGAAATGAAACAACGGTTTGTTCCACATGTTGTGGAACCGAGCGCAGGGGTCGATCGCACAGTGTTGGCCCTCATCTGTGAAGCGTATTCGGAAGATCAGGCGCCAGATGAAAAAGGAAAAATGGAGACGCGAATCGTACTGCGGTTTCATCCGCGGGTTGCTCCGGTTAAATGCGGTGTATTTCCGCTGCTCAAGAACAACCCGCAGCTGGTCGCGAAAGCAAAAGAGGTTGTCGCTCTTTTGCGGCCGCATATGACTGTTTTCTATGATGAGAGCGGGGCCATCGGCCGTCGGTATCGGCGTCAGGATGAAATTGGTACGCCCTTCGGGATCACCGTTGATTTCGAGACGCTGGGGGAAAAAGATTCGGCGCTGCGCGATACAGTGACGTTGCGCGATCGCGATTCGATGAAACAAGAGCGCGTTGCAATTAAAGATTTGCCGGCAATCTTCCGCGAACGGCTCGCCTAGGCTCCTAATGGATCTCGCGCAGTTTCGTGAATACTGCCTGAGCAAGCCTTGCGCGACTGAGAACACACCATTCGGGCCGGATGTTCTCGTGTTCAAAGTCAGCGGTAAAATGTTCGCACTGGCAGCGCTGGACGAAGTGCCGACCACTGTGAACCTGAAGTGCGACCCTGATTTGGCGCTCGAGCTGCGCGATCGTTACGAGCAAGTCACGCCGGGTTATCACATGAACAAAAAACACTGGAACAGTGTTGGGATTGAGGGTGGCATTCCTGATCCCGAGTTGCGAAAAATGATTGACCATTCCTACGATCTCGTGATCAAAGGTCTGCCAAAACCTAGGGCAAAGGTTGCAGCTCGATCTCGCCGAACCTCAACTGCAGCGCGTCGCGGGCGACGTTGAGGAAATTGTCCGCCGCGTCAGTGAGAGCGACATGTAGCTCACCCCGATTTGACTGCGCCGCCCGAAGTGATTGTTGGTCCAATATTTCTTCCACTGCGCGTGCACAATTTTGCGCGGAATCCACGAGCATGACTTGGCGTTTGAGCATTCGACTGATCGCGTCGGTGAGCAGCGGATAATGCGTACAACCAAGGACTAGTGTGTCGATCCCATCAGCAAGCATGGGTTCGAGATAGCGCATAATCATTCGGTCCGTCACATCGTCATTGAGCAGTCCTTCTTCGATTAACGGGACGAGCAAGGGACATGCCCGACTGCTCACACGCACATTGTTGTCGGCCGCGCGCAGCGCCTCTGCGTACGCGCCGCTACGAATCGTCGCACGAGTTCCGATCACGCCGATATGCCGGTTGCGTGTCGCCTGCAAGGCAGCTCGCGCTCCCGGCTCAATTACCCCGATCACGGGCACGGAAAATTTCTTTATTAGCAACGGCAGCGCGACTGATGAAACCGTATTACACGCGACAACCAGGGCCTTCGCATTTTCCCGCGTCAAGATTCCCGCAAGTTCCACGCCGTAGCGCTGCACGGTTTCAGGGCTTTTCGGGCCATAAGGAACACGGGCCGTGTCGCCAAGGTAGGAAATGTTTTCGTTTGGCAGCAAATCGCGGAGCGCCTTCACTACGGTAAGGCCGCCGATGCCAGAATCGAAGACGCCGATTGGGCGCGAATCACTCATGCAGCGGGAAGGTGGCGGTTAGGGCATCGCGATGCAAGCATGTGGTAGGGCGCGACCGCCGGGCGCGCTGCCGATTTGCAAACACCCCCCGGCTTTGGATGATTGATCGCCATGGCAGAGCTTCCGAAGAGATACGATCCAAAGTCGGTTGAACCGAAATGGTATCAGCGGTGGATGGAAAATCGCGATTTCGTTGCGAATCCGAATTCGCCGAAGCCGCCATTCTCTATCGTGATGCCCCCGCCAAACATTACTGGCGTGCTTACGCTCGGCCACGTGCTCAACAACTCGATCCAGGACATTCTTGCGCGACGCGCGCGAATGCAGGGGTTTGAAGTTCTTTGGCTGCCGGGCGTGGATCATGCGGGAATTGGTACGCAAACGGCAGTCGAGAAACATCTGCGGCGAACGGAAAACAAAACGCGGCACGATCTCGGCCGCGAAGAGTTCCTGCGTCGCGTGCTCGAATGGCAGGATAAACATGGCGGCATCATCATCGAACAGCTTAAGCGGTTAGGCTGCTCCTGCGACTGGTCGCGTGAGCGCTATACGCTCGATGACGCTTACGTTGCGGCTGTACAAAACGTTTTTGTCGATCTTTATCGGAAAGGGCTGATTTATCGCGGTCGCCGCATGATCAACTGGGACCCGGCTGCTCAGACTGCGGTGTCGGATGAAGAAGTGATTTCCAAGCCACAGAAGGGGAACCTCTACTTCGTCCGCTACGAGATTGTGGAGGAGCCGGGGCGTTTCCTGGAAGTCGCAACTACACGACCCGAAACCATCATGGCCGACACTGCGATGGCTTTTCATCCAGATGATAAGCGATACGCCGATCTCCTGGGTAAACACGCGTGGCGTCCCCTGGCACGCGAGAAAATTCCGATTATCGCCGATGAAGCAATCGATCCGAAATTCGGCACCGGCGTCTTGAAAGTAACGCCCGCACACGACGCGCTGGATTTCGAGATTGGTCAACGCCATCACCTGCCAATTGTCGATGTGCTACATCCCGACGGTCGGATTAATTGTCCAGCGGTTCCAGAGTTGGACGGACTCGATCGATTCAAAGCACGGGAAAAAGCAGCGGAGTCATTGCAAGCGATGGGAGCCCTCGCGAAAACCGAGGCGTACGAAAACAATGTCGGGTTCAGTGATCGCAGCGATGTACCGATCGAGCCCCGCATCAGCGAACAATGGTTTTTGCGTTACCCGAAAACAAAAGAGGCCCTGGCTGTGGTGCGTGATCACCTGATCCGATTCTTTCCCCCGCATTGGGAGAAGGTTTACGCACAATGGCTGGAGAACATTCGCGATTGGTGCATCAGCCGCCAGGTCTGGTGGGGGCACCGGATACCGGCCTGGTATCGGAAATCCCAAACCCCAAGTTCCAAATCCCAAAACGGAGACGAGATTTACGTCGGCATCAATTCTCCAGCTGACGTTGAAAACTGGACCCAGGATTCGGACACACTCGATACCTGGTTTTCATCGTGGCTTTGGGCTTATAAAACGATGGATCAAGAAACACGGAAGAAATTTTATCCGACGAGCGCGCTCGTGACGGCGCCGGACATCATTTTCTTTTGGGTGGCGCGCATGATTATCGCAGGGTTGGAGTTCAAGCCCGGCAAATCAGACCGCGTCGAGGACAATATTGCGTTTCGCGACGTTTATTTTACGGGTCTCATTCGCGACAAGCTCGGCCGGAAGATGTCGAAGTCCTTGGGCAACTCGCCCGATCCGCTCGACCTGATCGACAAGTATGGCGCTGACGGCCTGCGCTTCGGCCTGATGCGCATCGCCCCCCGAGGACAGGATATTCGCTTCGACGAAAAGCAAATTGAAGAAGGGCGGAACTTCGCGACGAAACTTTGGAACGTCGCTCGCTTCCGGCAAATGCATGGACCAAGCGAGGTCGCTCCAAAAATCGACGATGAGACGGTATCGATCTACGCCTTGGAACTGCTCGCCCGCTTGAACGAAACGATGGACGCAATCGAAGCTGCTTACCGCGAATATCAGTTCAGCACGGTCGCACAACGCCTTTACGACTTTGTCTGGAGCGATTACTGCGATTGGTTCGTCGAAGCAGCCAAGACGGAAATCTTCGGCAGCGACGAGGCGCAGAAGAAATCTGTGCTGGCGGTAATGGACCTTGTGCTGTCCGCGATATTGCGGTTGCTGCATCCCTTCATGCCACACATTACCGAAGAACTTTGGTCACTGCTGAGCTTCGGACAAGGATCGATTCAATTTTCCCCGCCGCCGGAAAAGATCCGCTTAGATGATGTCCGGGACCTCACCGGCAAACGCCAGCTTGTTTCAGCTATTTACCAAACAATCCAAGCAGGACGAAATTTGAGGGCGGAATCCAAGCTTCCATCGAACAGAAAGATACGATTTATCTTACGCACAGATGAGAAATTCATTTCCAGTCAGATTCCAACGCTGACGCGGCTATTGAATGCCGAAGAAGTGGAGATGGATCCAAAATATCAAGCACAGGCCGGAAACCCGGTCGCGGTTACACCGTTAGGCGAGATCTTTCTCACGGTTGCCGCGGCTGATAGAGCAGGGGAACGGCAACGGCTCGATAAGGAAATCGCAAGAATCGAAATCGAAATGCGCGCGGCCGAGGAAAAACTGGGAAATAAATCCTTCGTCGACCGTGCCCCGGCGACCGTTGTTGAAGAGCATCGTCAGCGACTGAAAGATTTCAGCGCGCAACTGGCAAAGTTGAAGCAGGCGCGCGAATGCCTGAATTAAAGATCACTTTCTGCTCGTTGATTCTGGCGCCACGTTTCTGAAAGTATTCCTTTAACTCAGGCGTGTAGAAAGTCCCGTCGTATTCCTGATTGAGTTCGAGCCAGACCCGGCCGCGAGGCGTGAGGTGTTTTGCCAGGTCATCGAGAAAGAATTCCCATTCGGGCACCTTCCAGAGGTCCGGCATCTTGTGGTTGTTGAAGCAAATCATAAAAGCGGTGATGACATCGAACTTTTGTCCGAAGTCGGGCAAAGTTCGGAAAGCTTCGATTCGCTGGACTACACGGCGGACCCCGAGCAGATGTGTAACTTCCCGGAACATGGATAAACGGTCCATATCCAGGCCGACTCCCGAATGACCGAGCAGCTGGGCGATGTAGAGGAAATATCCTGCGCCGCAGCCTAGATCGAGAATGCGCTTGGGACGCGACAAATCGAGTTCGATCTGGCGAATCCGGCGAATGTTGATTCCGATCCAACGGTCGAGATCGAGATATTTTGGCCAGTCTGCGCCGGGATCGGCGACCGCGTAACGCTTGCGAATCTGTGCGAAACCAACCAGATCGATTGTTTCGATAACCCGTTTTGTATTAAGCGGGAACCGACCAGTTCGCAGAAGCCTGAGCGTATGCTTCCTCGCGCTAACCAGGCTCTGACCATCTACAAGCTTTCGTATTTTATGTCGAAATCGCACCTGAAGAAAGATCACACCTTGTAGCGGAGCGCAACAATTTCAATTAAACTGCAACCAGGAATGAGCCTCTGGAAAAAGCTGCTCTGGCTTGTGGTAGCCGCGTTAGGAACGTGGGCAGTGGCGATGCTGGCGTTATTTCGCGGCGAACATATCAGCGCGCTGTGGATCGTTACCGCTGGATTCTGCGCGTTGTCGATCAGCTATCGTTTTTACAGTAAATGGCTGGCCACAAAAGTGCTCATGCTCAATGAGCAGCGTGCAACACCGGCGCTGCTGCAAGACGACAACAAGGATTATGTACCAACAAACGGCTGGATGGTTTTCGGGCACCACTTTGCAGCCATCGCCGGTCCGGGGCCGTTGGTTGGTCCCGTCCTGGCGGCGCAGTTTGGTTTTCTTCCCGGCACTCTCTGGATCTTGATCGGCGCGACGCTCGGCGGCGGTGTCCACGACATGATTGTTCTTTTTGCCTCAATCCGCCGCGGCGGCAAAACGCTTGGGCAAATGGTAAGAGAGGAAATCGGGCGCGGCGTTGGTCTGCTCGCTTTGGTCAGTGTCCTGGCGATCATGATTATCTTGCTGGCTGTTCTGGCGCTCGTTGTCGTGCAAGCTCTCGCGGAAAGTCCCTGGGGGGTGTTCACCATTGCGACGACGATTCCAATCGCGCTGATCATGGGAATCGGATTGCGCACGGGCAAAGTGAGCGTGACGGCGGTCACAATCTTCGGCTTACTCGGCCTGGCGTTTGGTGTGTGGGGCGGACAATTTCTCGCGCACTTCCCCGTGATTGAGAGTTGGTTCCGTCACGACCAGAAATGGCTGGCGTGGGCCATCATGATTTACGGACTTGCCGCCTCGATCCTGCCCGTGTGGATGTTGCTGACGCCGCGCGATTACCTAAGCACGTTCTTGAAACTAGGCACCGTCGCCATGCTTGCGGGTGCCGTGATGCTGATCAATCCCACGTTGCAAATGCCAGCGATTACCAAATTCATCGATGGCAGCGGCCTCGTCTTTGCGGGCCCGGTATTTCCCTTTGTATGCATCACCATCGCCTGCGGCGCGGTCTCCGGGTTTCATTCTCTAATTGCTTCTGGCACCACGCCGAAAATGATCACACGCGAATCGCGAATACGCAGCATCGGCTATGGCGCGATGGTAACGGAAATGATGGTTGCCCTGATGGCGATGATTGCAGCGTGTGTGCTTCAACCGGGAGAGTATTTCGCTATTAACACAAAAGGCGCGCCGACCGAAGTCGTTGCAAAAATTTCCGCAGCGGGTTTTCCGGTAACGGAGGCAGAAATGCAGAAGCTCGCCACGAACCTCGGAGAATCTACGATGTTTAATCGCGCCGGGGGAGCGCCGACCTTCGCAGTCGGCATGGCGAACATGTTTGCGCGAGTCTCAACCAAGCCGACGGCGCTGGCGTTGTGGTATCACTTCGCCATCATGTTCGAAGCTTTGTTCATCCTCACAACAATCGATGCTGGAACACGCGTGGGACGATTTTTGCTCCAGGATTTCCTGGGTAATCTCTGGCGTCCGCTTGGTAATACTCGCTCATGGAGCGCGAATTTTTTCTCCAGCGTTTTGCTCGTTGCGGCGTGGGGCTGGTTTTTATACGAGGGTGTGATCGACCCTCTTGGCGGCATCAACTCGCTTTGGCCGCTGTTCGGTCTTGCGAATCAATTGCTGTCGGTGGTCGCACTCTGCCTCGGCACAACGCTTTTGATCAAAATGGGAAAGAGCAAATATCTCTTCGTAACTCTGGTTCCACTTTGCTTCATGTGTGCGGTCACGTTTTCCGCCGGTTACTTGAAGGTTTTCTCACCGGATCCGAGGCTCGGTTTTTTGAGCGGCGCCCAATCGCTTTTAAGTCAGGCGGCCGCGGTTACCGATTCAGTCAAGGCGGCTAATCTGGCCCGGCAAACAACCATCTGGCGATTCGACGCCTTTGTGGCTGTTTTCTTTCTCGTGCTCGTGCTCATGATCGTGCTCGGCTCAGCAAGACAATGGTGGCAATTACTGCGCGGAACCAAACGCGTGGTTTTGCACGAAAGCGAATTTGTGCCGCTTACCCGTGCACAGCTCGCACAATTTTAGATTGACGCCTGAGCTTGGCGCAAACCGTTGATCCTAAATTGTCATG
>Ga0209801_1000635_pt1 | contig 22871 bp, 27 predicted proteins | sample GraSoiAngelo_127_FD_185884 | JGI IMG/M metagenome (GOLD analysis project Ga0209801, IMG submission 185884) | Grasslands soil microbial communities from the Angelo Coastal Reserve, California, USA - 14_0927_09_40cm (SPAdes) (version 2) | ecosystem: Environmental > Terrestrial > Soil > Grasslands ... | reverse complement strand
CCAACTCTTGGACCGCTACGCGGCCGGCGACGACTCGGCCTTCGAGGAGCTGGTCACGCGCCATCAGAAGACCGTCTACGACCTGGCGTACCGAATGCTGGAGAACCATGCTGACGCGGCCGAAATGGCGCAGAAGACGTTCGTGCAGGTCTTCCTCCATCATCGGTCCTTCAAGCGCGAGTCCAGCTTTCGGACCTGGGTCTATCAGATCTGCCTCAACCAATGCCGTAACGCGCTGCGCAATCGTGCTCGCCTGGCGCATCATGAGGATGTGGAAGGGCTGGCGCTTGCGGCCCCGCAGGATACCTTTACGGAGGTCGCCAGATCCGAGCTGAAGGACCGTCTGGGGCAGGCGATCCGGACCCTGCCGGCGAGGCAGCGGGAAGCCCTGGTGCTGCGCGTCTATCACGACCACGCCTTTGCGGACATCGGGGTGATCATGAGCTGTTCCGAAGGGACCGCGAAGGCCAATTACCATCATGCGGTGGACAAGCTCCGCCGCGTCCTGATGGCGGGTGAGGGCTGAACATGACCTGCAATGAAATCAAGGAATTGACCGTACCGTACCTGGAATTGGACCTGGAGCCGTCCCGCGTCCGGGACGTCACGACCCACCTGGAAGGATGCGCGGGCTGTCGCGCCGAGATGGAGGCGGTCCGCCAGGTCCTCGTCCGGATCAGGGGGATGGCGGTACCGGACCCGGGCGACCAGTTCTGGAGGGAATTTCCGCACAGGGTCCGCCGGGAACTGGAGCGGTTGCGGAGCACTGCGACTACGCTGGGAGGGCCATCCCGATATCAGTGGCTCTGGGGTAGAGCTGTCACGGCGAAGTGGACGCTGGCTCTCGCAGCGTCGCTGTTACTCGTCGTCGGCGCCTGGTCCCTGAAAGGTCTGCTCGATAGAGGGATGGGATCGCCCGAGCAATCTGTGGTGCAGGGCCCTAACGCTGCGGACCTGCCGAGTCTCGGCGATGCGGTCTGGGAGGCATTTTGGGAGGATGATCCCGACACGGTCCTGGTCGAGATGGCGACGCAACTGGATCGCCAGACCATGGATCGAGTATTTGCGGACATTTAAAAAAGGAGCACTATGCACTCGATTACGCGTGGAATCCAAGCTGTCTCAGCCTTAATCCTCGTGCTGGTTGCGCCTATGTCCTTGACCATGGCCCAGGAGCCAGGGAGTCAGGGTGGCTCCTCGCCAGCGCCACCGGCGCTGGAAGGGCTTGACCGCATGACGGCGCCGGAACATGGCGGCAAGGACGTGGAAGAACGCATCCGGCACTTCGAAGCCAAAAGAAGGGAAAAACTGTTGCAGGCGTTACAACTGGACGAGGCCACTCGTACCAGGCTTACCCAGCGGCTGGAGCAACTGGACCAGAAAGCGGAGGACTTGCGACGCCAGCGGCGCGAGGCTTTCCAAACGTTGCGGGATCAGGTCAAGGATCTGCGCAAGGAGATGCGGCGAGGGCAGCGCAACGGCGGGGAGGGTAGTCCGGCGGAGGCTCCACCTGCAGGAGGCAGCCCGGCCGATAACAGCGCGCTCCGGCAGGCGTTAGAACGGGTCTATGCGGTGGAAGACGCCATGACGAGCTTGCGACGGGAGCGCCTACAGGTGGCGCGTGACTTGCTGACGCCCGAGCAGCAGGGAAAGTTCCTCCTCTTCACCATGAAGCTTCATAAGGAGATGCACGAGCGGCTGCTGCGGGAACGCGGCGGACCGGAAGGCGGGTCCCCGGAAAGAAGGCGGTAAACCCTCGTTTGACCCCCCTTCTTCGGTTCTGATACGCTCCCGTCATGTTATGGCGCTTCATCGTCCTCGGGGTCCTCCTCGTCATTGTGTATTTCATGGTCAAGAGCGCCTTGCAAGGACTCTTCGGCAAAGGCAGAGATGTCACGCGTTCCGTGGGGTCGTCAGGCAGGCCCTCCGAGATGGTTCAGGACCCGGTCTGCGGGATGTTCATACCGAAGGAAGGCGCGTACATCCTCGAACAGAGTGGGCAGAGGGTCTTCTTTTGCAGCGAGACTTGCCGCGCCAACTACCAAAAGAAACTGTCGTCCGCGTAAGTCAGCAGCCCGACGAATAGCTGTAGTCGTCCAGCTTGCCTTCCTTGTCGAACCTCAATGTGATCTCGCACTCGTGCGGATTGATGCCTCCCAGGATCCGGGCAGTGCCGCCGGCAATCCGGTAGTAGGTCCAGGTCTCGCCGCTCCCGAACCACCGCTTCGACGTGCCGGAGGGCTTCCCCCATTCCTTCTCGAACCATTCCTTGCTCTCGTGCCGCTGGGCTGCCGGCTTGAGCGACTGTTCCAGGTAGGGATTGCTGGCGCAACCTGCAAGAAACAGGAGTGCTGCGAGGGCCATAACCGAGCGAATCATTGTGTGCTCCTTCCCGCTAGGGGACCAGCGTAGGGTCCGTTTGCAAATGTTGTGGCTTTTTTCTAGAATAACACAAGTCTTCTATCACCTGACCTTCTTCGGAGGTATCCCCATGATGATCTTCTTAGACACCGGAAGCACGAAAGAGATAAGGGAGGCTGCCAGCTGGGGCGTCTTGGACGGAGTGACCACCAATCCATCGCTGGTGGCCAAGGAAGGACGCAGTTTCAAGGACCTTCTTCTGGAAATCTGCACCATCGTGGACGGCCCGATCAGCGCCGAGGTTGTCAGCCTCGAAGCCGACGCGATGATCAAAGAAGGCAAGGACCTCGCCAAGATCCATAAGAACATCGTGGTCAAGGTCCCGCTGATTCCCGAAGGCTTGAAAGCCTGCAAGGCGCTGACCACGGAAGGGATCAGGGTCAACGTCACGCTGTGTTTCTCGCCAAACCAGGCCCTTCTGGCGGCCAAGGCCGGCGCCTGGTGCGTCAGTCCTTTCATCGGCCGGCTGGACGACATCAGCGAGCACGGCATGGGGCTCATCCAGGACATCGTGACCATCTACCGGAACTACCACTTCAAGACGAAGGTGCTGGTGGCAAGCGTGCGCCATCCTCGGCACGTGGTGGAGGCCGCCAAGATCGGCGGGGACATCTGCACCATGCCGTTTGCCGTCTTCAAGCAGCTCGTCCAGCATCCCCTGACCGACGTCGGCTTGAAGAAATTCCTGGCGGACTGGGAAAAGCAGAACGTCCCGAGAGGATAAGCCCTGAGCTCTTCTTGCCCGCGCGGCGCGGGCGGTGCGAAGTCTTCTGGGTCATCGCCAGCCAGATCCTGCTCACCGGAGTCGACACCCTTCCGGTCGTGGGGGCGATCGCGTTGATGCTGGCCTAATCTTCATCATCCAGGCCGGCATCACGCTGCCCCAGGACGGGGCGGGCGCCTTTCGACTCTTGGAAGACTAGCCGGAACATTCCCGTTCATTTTCGAACCATTACGACGGTCCGCCTGCCCAGCTTTCACATCGTTCGCACGCCTGCGTCGAGCAAAAGATACGCCAAATGTTCATATTTTGGTCGAAAAGTGGACAGGTTTGAGCATGGCACCACGCTTGGTAGTAATTGGTGGGAGAAAGATCGACACGCGGGTTGGGAAAGGTGGGGATCCATGGAGCTCTTAGGTGATGGGCTTCAGCTTGTGGGCTTTTTGGCGGTGACCGTCTCAATCCTAGCATCGTTGGTGGCGGTCGCCATCGGCATCGCGGTCTTCTTGTACATGGCCGACCGGAGGATCGAGATTAAGGAGAGAGAGCAGGGTCATCGCGAATCCAGCGTCCCGGTTGAGGCCCAATCATAAGGGTGTGCGGCAGTCTAGAGGCGTAGCATGCAGGAGGTAGGCGCATTCTTGATAGTCTCGTTTCTCGTGGGTCTCGCAGTCCGCTTGAGCAGCGAGCGGGCGCGGTCGAGACGACGGGGTGCGAGAACGCCGGCCCGCTTCGTTGAACTTACCGGCAGGCGGCTCACGATTTCCGCTCGAAAAGCTGAGTAAGCGCCAGTAGAATGAGGAGCAGGCAGGAAATGGAGTCAACCCCAAAGTCTGTCGGGACGATAGTCGGAGAGCGGCGGCGGATGCCGCGCTACCACCTTCTGACGCGCGTCGATATCTTGCTGGCCGGCAGCGCTGACGTGTACTGGGGGAGCGTGTGCAACTTGAGCCGCAGCGGCGTCGCGGTCTCTATGCGCCAGCATTTGAAGGCGCATCAGAGAGTCACGGTCCGCTTCCGTCTCCAGAGTCCCGACGGGAGGGAAATCATCGAGGAGCTGGCCGCCAAGGAGATCTGGCAGTGCGGAGACAACACGGGGCTGGAATTTGATCCCGCGCTGACGGCCGGCTCGTCTGCATTGCAGAAGGCTCGGTATCTGGCGGCCCACCTCGTCGAAAAGGAATCAGGGCGGTGAGGGGTTGTGGCATAATACGGCCGTGGGAAAGTGGGCTGCTGCCCGCCTCATCGCATTTGCGTTCCTCCTGTGTGCGTCAACCGCCTGTGCGCCGAATTATCGTGCCCTCATGCACGAAGCGAGCGCGCTAGGCGCTGCCTGCAACCAAGCCACCGCACAGTTCGCCGTCACGCTGACCCCGGAGGCGCGCCGGGAGGTGCTCAGCCAACTTAAAGCCCTGAACGACGCGCTGATCGAGACGGCAGGGTACGAGAGCGAGGCCCGGCGGACTAATTCCGTAGACCTCATCGACGCCAACCGCGCCTTCCTGGAGACGGGACGGGCGTGGGGGGGCTGCTCGCTTGAATACAACAAGGTGCTCGTCGCGATCGGGGAGCGGGACGCCGCCCGGCACAACTACCAGGGCCTGATGTCCCGGCTCACCGCTCCCCAATTCGTGGCCGAGCGCCGCCAGATCCAGCTGGCGCTCGACGAACTGGACGGTGCGAAGAGTCGTTAGCGAGCGCCTGCAGTCGGTTTCGTCAGCACTCCCTTAGCCGTCGCAAATATCGAGGCGAACATCGGTCCCGTCAGCTTTCCGGTAAAGGTATTCTGCTGGGATGGATGGTAGGACCCGATCAGCGCGACGCCCCACGGGAGCCGGTAGACCCGCCCGTGTCCGAAGGCAGGGAGCGGGCGGGGCAACACGTGGCCGAGCTCGCGGCAGGCCTTGAGATAGCCGTCGAACGCGATCTTCCCCAGGGCTACCACAACGCGGACGCGGGTAAGCAGCCGCAGCTCCTCCACAAGGAAGGGCCGGCACTGGTCGGATTCCTGGGGGAGGGGTTTGTTGCCCGGGGGCGCGCAGCGGACTGTGGCCGTGATGTAGCAGTCGATCAGGCGCATCCCGTCGTCCTGAGAAACCGACTCGGCCTGGCTGGCAAAGCCGAACCGGTGCAGGGTGCCGTAGAGCCAATCGCCGCTGCGGTCTCCGGTGAACATCCGTCCCGTGCGGTTGCCACCGTGCGCCGCCGGTGCGAGGCCCACGATCAATAGACGGGCCTTGACGTCCCCGAAGCCGGGGACGGGTTTCCCCCAATACGTCCAGCCGTGGAAACGACGCGTTTTGCGATGTCCGATCTCCTCACGGTAGGTCACGAGACGGGGGCACCGGTGACAGGCGATGATGGCGTCATGCAGGACCCTGAGGTGGGACATGCGCGGGATTCTACCAGATTTACCTTGCCGCTTAGGGAAACCCTTGCTAGAATCACATGATACGGTAGGAGGGTACGTATGAGTCAAACGGAATGGATCGTCCAATCTCGATCCGTGCTTGCGGCCGTCGTGCTTCTGACCGTGCCGTTGGCGACCGATACCAAGAGCGATCAAGATCAAGCGGTCCCGTCAGCGGGCGCGGCCGGGGCGCTGGTGCCGTTGCCACCGGAGTTCGTGCGCTACGGCGAGGCTCGATCGAGGCCGTTCCTCAGTTCCTACCGACTGCCGGATACCATCACGTTCGCTGGTTCCACGGTGCCCCTCAACGTCTGGCAGGTGCGGGAACGGATCGAGTTCGAGTTCTACCACTTTCTGGAAGACGAAGGGGACAGCATCATCCTGGCGAAGCGCACTGGTCGCTGCTTTCCGTCCGCCGAGCGCCAGTTGGCCGAAGCCGGGATGCCGGACGATCTGAAGTTCATCTTGCTCGTCGAGAGCAAATGCATCTCGGCTGCTTATTCACGCGCCAAAGCGTCCGGGCCCTGGCAGTTCGTCCCATCGACCGGGCGGCGCTTTTCGCTGCAGCATAACTACTGGAAGGACGACCGCCGCAACCTTGAGCTCTCGACCGAGGCTGCGGTCAAGTACCTGAAGAAGCTGCACGACACTTTCGGTGACTGGTTCCTGGTCATGGCGGCCTATAACGCTGGCGATGTCAACATCCGCAAGGCCATGCGCGAGCAACGGGTCGACGACTACTGGAAGATGCACTACAACTCATCAGAGACCATGCGCTACGTGCCCCGCATCATCGCGAGCAAGGAGATCTTCTCCCAGCCGGAGAAGTACCTGGGCGTGGCCAAGGCCGATCTCTATCCGCCGCTGGCCACCGAAGTGGTGACGGTGAACATCAAGGAAGACCGGCGCCATCTGGCCGCCGTGGCGGAGGAGTTCGGCACCTATTTCCTCGAGCTGAAGCTCCTCAACCCCGAGATCCGTAAGGACTACCTGCCGCGCGGGACGCACCGGATCAAGATTCCGCAGCGTCCTGACAATGGCTGTCCGATGCCTTGCGACAAGGCGGACGAGCCTCGCTGATCCTTCCGTCCTCACCCGTCAGAGAAGCGTTGCACCGCGTCCTGCTGGCCGCGCTAGACGCGGCCGACCCCGCTCTCGCCGTCCAGCGGGCGTTGGCGCTTCGACGTCAGACGCTGCACGTGAGTGGCCACCTCTATGACATGCGCCGCATCGGACGCATGGTCGCCGTCGGCGCGGGCAAGGCCGCCCTCCCTATGACGAGCGCCGTGCGCGAGGTTCTCCGCGGGCGGCTCGATTGCGCGTTCGTCGTGGCGCCGTCGCGGACGACTGGCCGGGTGCAGTCGGGGATGATGGTCGTTGAAGCCGGCCATCCGGTCCCCGATCGGAGGGGTCTGCAGGCCGCACGTCATGTGCTGCAGCTCGCTTCCTCCCTCGACAAGGACGACCTGCTGATCGTCCTCCTGTCCGGCGGCGCGTCCAGTCTCCTGCCCTTGCCGGCTGAAGGGTTGACGCTGGCGGACAAGCAGCGGACGACCCAGCTCCTCCTGCGCTCAGGCGCGACGATCGCCGAGGTCAATACAGTCCGTAAGCACCTGTCCGCGATCAAGGGCGGGCGGCTGGCGGCGGCGACGCCCGCCTCGGTGCTCACGCTCATCCTCTCCGACGCCGCCGCGGACGATCTCGGCGTGATCGGGTCCGGTCCGACCGCCCCAGACCGGACTACTTTCCTGGATGCAGCGCGCATCGTTCGCCGCTATGATCTCTGGGAGCGGCTGCCGGTCGCGGTCCGCATCCATCTGGTGGAGGGGCTGGCCGGATGGCGGCATGAGACGCCGAAACCGCAAAGCCTGACCTTCCGGCGTGTCCAGCACGTGCTCGTCGGCAACAACCGGCTGGCGCTCGAGGCGGGGGCAAAGGCTGCACACAAGGAGGGCTACGAGCGCGTCATCCTCGACCCGTTCGTGACGGGAGAGGCCGGCCAGTTTGGGCGGTGGATGGGCGAGCTTGGGAAGGAGTTGGCCAGGCGGACGACACTACCCGGACCGGTGTGCGTGCTGGCGGGGGGCGAGTTGACCGTCAGCGTGCGCGGCTCGGGGACGGGCGGACGGGCGCAGGAGTTCGCGCTCGCGGCGGCATTGGCGATCCAGGGAACACCGGGTATCTGGGTGGCGGGGTTCGGCACTGATGGTCGTGACGGGCCGACTGATGCGGCCGGCGCGGTCGCCGATGGCGAAACGGTCGCGCGGGCCAGGCGCAAGCGAATTGACGCGGCCCGCTTTCTCCGCAGACACGACAGCTACACGTTCTTCAAGAAGGCGGGCGGCCACATCCAGACCGGCCTCACCGGCACCAACGTCAACGATTTATACGTGCTCCTGGTCCATCCCATTTCAATCGTCCCGTGAGTTCTTCATAATACGGGGTTACTTAGCAAGGAGGGCGCGGCGTGGCGGACACAGAAGACCCGACAAAGACAGGGGCGTCGGCAGAGACAGCGAGCGCCAAGGAACGAGACCCGGTCGAGAGCTCCGGGGACACATGGTGGTGGGTGATCACGATCGGCATCCTGCTGTGGATCGGCTTCGTCAGCGTGTCCGTGCTCGTGATGCTGTCAGGGGGTCATTAGGTAGTCGATCCGCTCCACCCGCGCCATCGGCATGATCATGCCCTGCCCCGGGTCCTCGTGGGCGAAGTCGTAAATGATGGCTTCCTCCGGGATGAGCCGACCGGTCATGGCCACGACGACCTTCACGTTCTCGCCCCGCGCGACCCTAGCCCGGAGGGACTCCGTGAGGTCAGGAGGCGGCACCGCCACGAGTTCCGTGTAGAGGCTCTCCGGTTTGAACCGCACCAGCCCCCATTTGGTGGAGATCACCTCCGGCCCTACGGCGACGAAGAAGCCGGCTTTGTCCGGGTCATAGCTCGAGAGCACTCCGTCCCAAAGGAACGTAATCTGCTCAGCGAGCGCCGGACGGCCGGCGCGCAGCCGGTCCCGCTCCCGGTTTAGGGCGAACAACATCTCATCATGACGCATTCCGTCCTCGCCGTGTAACACCACCCAGTTCGGCGGGCTCCCGTCCAAGGCCTCCAGGAACTTCTCAATCGCGACAGGGTCGTGGAGAAGGCGTGTGCCTTTGGGCAGGAACGATTGGAAGTCCTGTGTTTGGGCGATCGGTATGAGCTGCCCTGCGAGCGTGTCGTCGCCGGACACGCCGAAGGGGAGCACGGTGAACAAGAGTCCGACAAGGACTGTCACAGTTAATTTGTTCACGCTTCAATCATACAACAATACCTGCTCCGCACCGGCGCGCGTCCCTCCATGCGCAACCACGGCACCGGCTTCCGTTGCGCCAAAGACCCGTAACCTTTTCCTATTGCGAGAACCTGCCCGGAAGGGGGGCGATGAACGGGCGGCCTCCACCCACACTCTGCGAGAACTAGGATGACACGGGTGACTCGTGTCGGAGGCCCACCGCCGTCTGGACTGTGAAGGCGACCCCCCTCACCCTCACCCTCTCCCTCCAGGGGAGAGGGGAATGTTGGGGTTAGAGCTTGGCTTCCCCCTTGAGGTACCTGCGGAAGCGCTCCATCAGCTCCGCGCCCAGCGTCCCGCCTTCGGGCTTTTTGGTGTGGGGGTCCTTGAAGTGCTGGCGGATCGCCTCCAGGCGCTTCACGGCCTGGGGGTTGCCCTGCAGGCGCTTCGTCTTCTCGAGGGCCGTGTCGAAGGCGTCGAAGGTGAGTTCGTTGTAGCCGAACGACCGGATGCGCTTGACGGCCTTCATCATCGCCTCGTTGCGGAACGTCGTCAGGTGCTCCGAGTCGATCTCTTGGAGACCCAGCTTGCGCGCGCGACGTTCGGCGGCCTTGCGGATGCCGCTCCGCACGAAGTCGGGCGCGGTCAGCAGGCGCTTCCACGCCTCGTCGCTCCACGTGACGGGCGACAGCGGCGCATCCCAGATAGCGGTCAGGGCCGCCTCGTCGATGACGGTAAGGCCCAGCTCGCGAGCCCGCTCTTCCGTGTCCCGCTTGACCATGTCCGCCACGAAGTCCATGGCGATGGCGGGCGACTGCGCGATCTTCTGCTGGAGCCGCACCTGCGCGCCCTCGGTCCAGGGCAGCGGCGGCATCTCAGGTTGGAGCTTCTCGTCGCCCAGCGCTTCCACCTTCTGGAAGAGCTCGACGTTGACTTCCATGTGGCCGCGCTCGCGCGCCACGTCTTCGGCGATCAGTTGGATCATGTGCCGCATGAACTCAGGCACGCTCTCCAGCCGGGCCTTGGCTTCGGCCGTCCAGGGCATCCGTCCAGCGGCCATGTCGCCCGCGGCCGCCTGCATACCGGCCTCGCCGCCCATGCGGCCCATCATCTGTTGTTTGAATTCGGTGAGGATGTCTTCGGTGATCTCGTGGTAGCCGAGCTCGCGGGCCTTCTTCTCCGCCAGACGCTTGACCATGCCCCGCAGGAACACAGGGGCCCGCTCCATGCGCTTGAGCGCGCCCTCGGTCCACACGATCTCGGAAGCACTCTCCGCGTTGTGGGGCGTGGTGTCAGGTGCTGCCACCGGGTGGTCCTATTTGTTGACGATTTCCTTGAGCTCCTTGCCGGCCTTGAAGAAGGGGACGCGCTTGGCCGGCACGGCGACCGTCGCCCCGGTCTTCGGGTTGCGCCCTTCTTTCATGCGGCGGTTGCGCAGACGAAAGCTGCCGAAGCCGCGTATCTCGATCTTGTCCCCTTTGGCCAGGGCCGTGCGGATCCCGTTGAAGACCGTGTTGACCACGACTTCAGCCTGTCGCTTGGTCAGCGTCGGGACCTGCTCGGACAACTTCTCGATGAGCTGCACTTTCGTCATGGATTTTCCTCCTAGAGCGCGAGTAGATATTTCAAATTGATGCGGGAGGGAACGAGCTGAGCGCCCTGGCCCCAGAAAAAGTTGTCCAGGAGATCGCGGAACGAGAACCGCTTCCGGGGCTCGACCACGCGCGGCTCACCCTCAATCCCGACCAGGCGCGCCGCCAGTTTGATCGAGTCCTGGAGATCGCCCAGCTCGTCCACGAGCTTGGCCGTGCGGGCCTGCCGTCCCGTGAAGATCCGTCCATCGGCCAGGTCGCGGACCTGTTCCACCTTCAAGGCCCGCCCTGCGGCCACGGCCCGGATGAACTGGTCGTGCACATCGTCCAGGACACTCTGAAGGAGCGCCCGATCCTCTGCGGACATGGCCCGGAACGGGGAGGCCAGGTCCTTGTAGCGCCCGCTCTTGATGACGACGCTCTGCACGCCGACTTTCTCCAGGAGGCCCTGCACGTTGGCCAGTTCCATGATCACGCCGATGCTGCCCGTCAGCGTGCCTGGGTTGGCGACGATCTTGTCGGTCGCCACGGCGATGTAGTATCCGCCCGACGCGGCCAGGTTTCCCATCGAGGCGACCACCTTAAGCCGCCCGTCCTTGCGTGCCTTCAACAGCTCCGCGTGGATCTCCTGGGAGGGCACGACGCCCCCGCCGGGACTGTCGATGCGCAGCACCACGGCCTTGATGCTGGGATTGTCCCGGAACCGGCGCAATTCCTCGATGGTCTCCCGGGAATCCGTGATCACGCCTTCGATCCGGATGACCCCGACTTTCTCGCCGCCGAGCCAGCCGCTCTCCAGCGTCAACGAGATGAGCAAGGAAACGCCGATGACGGCGACGACCAGGAGGCCCAGCAGGGCCAGCGCCGTCCAGACTGTCCGCTTCCTCTCCATAGGGTAGAACGTTACTGGCCGTCCTCCTCGGCACCCGCGCGCCGCTTGTTCTTCCGCGCGGTGCGGCCCAAGGATTGATCCACTTTGCCCTGGTTGGCCTGGAAGTCGTGCACCTGCTGGCGTTCACTGTCGTGGTGGTGCTCCCTCAGGCTCAATGCGATCTTGCGCTCTTCGCAGTCTACTTTGATGATCTTGGTTTCGAGCTCGTCGCCAATCTTGAACCGGTCCTCCAACCGGCTGGAAGCGTCCAGTCCCGTCTCGCTGATGTGGATGAGTCCTTCCACGCCGCCGTCCATCTCCACGAAGATGCCGAAGTCGGTCAGCTTCGTGACTTTGCCGCGCGTGGGGTTGCCGACCTGGTGCTTCTCGGGAATCTCGCGCTCCCAGGGGTCGGGCGTGAGCTGCTTGTACCCCAGCGACAGTCGCTCCTTCTCTTTGTCGATTTTGAGGACCACGGCTTCCACTTTCTGGCCCTTCTTGAAGATCTCGGAGGGATGCTTCACGTGCTTGGTCCAGGACATGTCGGAGATGTGGATCAAGCCATCCACGCCTTCGTCCAGCCCGACGAACGCGCCGAAATCCGTGAGGCTCTTGACCTTGCCCTCGATCTTGGTGCCGATCGGGTACTTCGTCTCCACGAGGTCCCAGGGATTCGGCGCCACCTGCTTCATCCCGAGAGAGATCTTGCGGGCGGCCTCGTCCACATTGAGCACCTGCGCTTCCACCTGCGCGCCGACGGAGACGATCTTGGACGGGTGCCGGACTTCGTGCGACCAGCTCATCTCGGAGACGTGGACGAGGCCTTCCACACCCGGCTCCAGCTCGATGAAGGCGCCGTAATCGGTCAAGCTGACCACCCGGCCCTTGATCCGGGTGCCGACCGGATACTTGGCGGCGACGCCCATCCAGGGATCGGCGCTCTTCTGCTTCAGACCGAGCGAGACGCGGCCGGTCTCGCGGTCATACTTGAGAACCATCACTTCGACACGGTCGCCGACCATGTAGATCTCCGACGGGTGGCCGATGCGGCCCCACGACATATCGGTGATGTGGAGGAGCCCGTCGATCCCGCCGAGGTCCACGAACGCGCCGTAATCTGTGATGTTCTTGATGGTGCCGTTCACGAGCTGGCCTTCGGTGAGGTTCGCCAGGGTCCGCTGCCGGCGTTGGTCGCGCGACTCCTCGAGCAGGAGTCGGCGGGACACGACCACGTTGCCGCGCCGCTGGTTGATCTTGATGATCTTCATGGGGAAGGTCTTGCCGATGAGCTGTTCGGGGTCACGCACCGGATGCAGGTCGATCTGGGAGCCGGGCAGGAAGGCTTTCACGCCGATGTCCACCATCATTCCGCCCTTGATGCGGCTGATGATCCGGCCTTCGACGATGGCCTCCTCGTTGTAGATGCGTTCCAGGTCTTCCCAGACCTTCATCTTGTCCGCTTTCTCTTTGGAGAGGATGAGGTTGCCTTCGCTGTCCTCGCGTTCCTCGATGTAGACCGGAAGTCGGGTGCCGGGCGTGAGCGCGGCCAGCTCTTGGGGCGTGAATTCCTCGGCGGAAATGATCCCCTCGGATTTGTAACCGATGTCCACGATCACCGCGTCCTTCTTGACCGTCACGACGGTGCCTTCGATGACCGATCCTTCCTCGAAGTTCTGGAAGGTCTGATCGTACATCGAGGCCATCGCGGCCTTCTCCGGTGATCCCGTTTTCAACTGTTCAAGCGTTTCCATTCGCCGTATCACGCCTCCCCACACATGACCTGATGTGACACCCAGGGTTAAAGGTTAACTGCTTGCGGACCGGCCAGCGGCGTAGGGGGCTTGCACCCCGCCGAGTTCCGCGATACGGTCCATGATCTCCTGACTGATCCGCTGAAACACGTCCTTCTTCTTGCTCTCGCTGTCGAGCTCCTTCACAAGCGCCGAGAAATCCAGCGGCGCGCCGTAGATCACCCGGATCGGGCGCAGCCGGATCCACTTGGACCCTGGCGGGAGCACGTCGTACGTGCCTCCCAGGTAGGCTGGCACCACGGGACAGCCGGTCGCAGCCACGATGATCCCGACGCCCGGCTTGCCGGGCTTGAGCCGTCCATCCTCCGAACGACCGCCTTCCGGGTAAATAGCCACCGCCTGCCCGGCTTTCACGCGGCGGATGGCTTCCTCAAACCCAGTGCGGTCCACGCGCTCCCTGCGGATTGGGATCCACCCCATGTGCCGCATCAACCAAGCCGTCGGTCCGGAGAAAAGGTCCATGCGGCCCATAAACCATGCCCGCCGGGGCATCCCGCAACCCAGGATCGGGATGTCCAGGTAGCTGGCATGGTTCGCGGCGATCAGCACTCCGCCGCTCTTTGGCACGAGGTGCGCGCCGGAAACCCGGAGCCTGAACAACCCCGTCGCCAGCAGCCGGACTGCCGCCCACGCCAGCCAGTACAGCACCATTACCGGCGGGCGGCCGTCTTGCGCTCGATCAAGCGCACCATGCGCTCGACGACTTCCTCAATCGTGAGCCGGCCGGTGTCGATGATCACCGCGTCCGGAGCCGCCGTCAGCGGGGCGCTTGTCCGCGTCCGATCGCGCCCGTCGCGGGCTTCCAGCTCACGCTGCGTCTCCGCCAACTCCGCCACCTGCCCCGCGCCGACGAACTCCGCATGCCGTCGACGCGCCCGCTCCGCCGACGAGGCCTCCAGAAAGAACTTCACGGGCGCCTGAGGGAAGACCCGAGTCCCCATATCCCGGCCTTCCGCGACGAGGCCCGGGGCGCCTGCTTGGCGTGCGACGTTCTGCTGGATCGGCAGCAACCAGGCCCGCACCTGGGGCAAGGCGGCCACCTGGGAGGCCGCCCTGCTGACCTCCGGCGTCCGCAACTCGTCCCCCAAGACTTGGCCGTCGACTTCGACGACCATCCCACCACCGACAGTGGACGACGCAGTTAACTTCGTCGTCGCGCAGAGCCGGCGTATCGCATCAGAATCCGCCGGGTCGGTGCCAGCGGTCAAGGCCTTCCACGCGACGGCGCGATAGAGCGCGCCGGAATCCAGGTACGTGTAACCGAGTCGTGCGGCGATCAGCTTGGCGACGGTACTCTTGCCAACCCCGGACGGGCCGTCGATGGCGACGATCATCGGCGCAGTGCTGTCAGCCCCTGTAGAGGGCTTTGCGTCCCACGAACCCGGTATTGTATTCACCCTTGCCCCAAAGGTGTCAATAACCCTCTCAATTGCTTATCAAACCCAGGAAATGAGGTCGCCACGCAGGCGGTGTCCTCAACCCACGTCTCACCCCGCGCCACCAGCCCTGCGACCATCATGGACATGGCCACACGATGGTCCCCGTGGCTCTGGCAGACGGCTCCAGTCAAGGGGCGGCCGCCCGCGATGCGCAGGCCGTCGGGCCGTTCCTCGACCGCGGCGCCCAGGCGCCGCAACTCCGTCGCCATGGCGGCGATCCGATCGCTCTCCTTCACCCGCAGTTCTTCCGCACCGCTGATGATGGTTTCGCCTTGGGCGCAGGCCGCCGCCACGCAGAGGATCGGAAACTCGTCGATCGTCTTGGGAATATGCTCGGGCCCGATCGTCACCCCGCGCAGGGGCGCTGAGCGGACGCGCAGGTCCGCGACCGGCTCCCCGGCCCGCGCACGGGGATTCAGCAGCTCGATGTCCGCGCCCATCGCTTGTAAGATTTCGAGGACTCCGGTCCGTGTGGGATTGACGCCCACCCCCGTGATCGTCACCTCCGAATTGGGGACCAGCGAGGCGGCCACGAGAAAGAAGGCAGCGGCCGAGAGGTCGCCCGCCACGGCGATGTCCTTGGCCGTGAACGCACGCTGGCCGGTCAGGCTCACCGTGAGGACGTTTCGCGTCACCGGGATGCCGAGGTAGGCAAACAGGCGTTCTGTGTGGTCCCGCGACAGGGCGGGCTCGGTCACGCTCGTGGTGCCCTCAGCGAAGAGGCCGGCCAGCAGCACGGACGACTTCACCTGGGCGCTGGCGATCGGCGAGCTGTAGGCGATGCCCCGCAGGCGCGCGCCGACGATGGCGAGCGGCGCGAGTTCCCCGCCGCGGCGCCCGGCGATCACCGCGCCCATCTCGCGGAGCGGCCCGACGACGCGGCCCATGGGCCGCCGCCGGATCGAAGTGTCGCCGGTCAAGACGGAGAAGAAGTCCTGTCCGGCCAGCACGCCGACGAGCAGGCGGATGCCTGTGCCGGAGTTCCCGCAATCCACGATCGAATCCGGTTCTCGTAGCCCCCACAGGCTCTTGCCTGTCACCCGCAGGCGGTCTGGTGCGATCTCGACGGGCACACCCATCGCCTGGAACGCCGCCGCTGTGTGCAGGCAGTCCTCGCCGGGGCAGTAGTTGGAGATCGTGGCCTCACCGTCCGCCAGCGCGCTGAGAATGATCGCGCGGTGGGTGATGGATTTGTCTCCCGGAACCGTGAGGGTACCGTGCAAAGGCATCAGGTGATCTTCTCCCGCCGTTGCTTCGCCAGGGTGAACTCACGGACCAGCCCTTCGCCGTCGCCGGCCTTGAGGATCGCCTTGACGTGATTGAGGCGGGCCTCGTACAGCTCGATCTGGTTCAAGAGGTTGTCCCGGTTCCACAGACAGATGTCCCGCCACATTTCGGGTGACGAGGCCGCGATGCGGGTGGTGTCCTTGTACCCGCCTCCGGCGAACGCTTGGAGGTCAAGGTCGGGTATGAACCGTTCCTGGAACGTCGCGATGGTGTTCACGATTGCGAAGGCCAGCACGTGCGGCAGGTGGCTGACGGCGCCCAGGACCCCGTCGTGCAGCATGGGATCCATCTCACGTATCCGAGCGCCGCAGGCTTCCCAGAGGCGGCGTACCTTCGCCAGCGCGTCTGGGTCTGTCTGCGAGGTCGGCGTCAGAATACACAGGGCGTCGCGGAACAAGTCCGGGCTCGCCGCCTCGACTCCGGTCTTCTCCTTGCCGGCGATGGGGTGCATGCCGACCACCCGGATGCCAGCCGGCGCGAGCGCCTCCATGCGCTCGACCAGCGGGCCTTTGACGCTCCCCACGTCCGTCACGATGGCGCCCGGAGCGAGCCGCGGGGCGCACGTGCGGAGCACGGCTTCGAAGGTGTCCACCGGCGTGGCGAGCACGAGCAGATCGGATCCGGCCGCCGCCTCCGCCAGGTCCGTGACGTAGCGGTCGATGGCCTTCAGCTCGACAGCCCTCTTGAGATTCTTGACCCGCCGGCCGGCGCCGACGATGGTTTTGACGAGTCCCTGCTGCTTGCAGGTCATCCCGAGCGAGCCACCGATGAGGCCTACGCCGACGATGGTCATCTGCTGGAACAACGGGGAGGGGCGCGCCTTGGCGCGGCGGGGGCGGGTGGGTGGGACGCGTGCCATTAGATCTCGCGGTCCACCGCCTCCGCGATCTTCTTGAGGTCCTTCATCAGCTCTTTGAACTTGGAGGGCTTGAGCGACTCCTCGCCGTCGCAGAGGGCGCATTCTGGGTTGGAGTGCACTTCGATCAACAGGCCGTCCGCGCCGGCCGCGATGGCGGCTTTGGCCATGGGCGCCACCAGTTCCCACTTGCCAGTGGCGTGGCTGGGATCCACGATGACCGGCAGATGCGAGAGGGCTTTCAGCGCGGGGACGGCCGAGAGGTCCAACGTGTTGCGGTACTGGGCCTCGAAGGTGCGGATGCCGCGCTCGCAGAGCATCACATTCTTGTTGCCGCGAGACATGATGTATTCGGCGGAGAGCAGCCACTCCTTGATGGTTGCCGAGAGGCCGCGCTTGAGGAGCACCGGCTTGTCGTAGGCGCCGACCTCCTTCAGGAGTTCGAAGTTCTGCATGTTGCGGGCGCCGATTTGGATGATGTCGGTTTTCTCGAGGAAGTACTCGATGTCGCGCGGGTCCAGGATCTCGCTGACGACCGGCAGGCCCGTCTGCCGCTTGGCCTCGGCCAGGAAATCCAGTCCCTCGTTGCCGAGCCCCTGAAAACTGTATGGCGAGGTGCGGGGCTTGTAGGCGCCCCCGCGCAGGATGCTGGCCCCGGCGGCCTTCACTTCCTGGGCGATCCCAAGCGTCAGTTCTTTCTTCTCCACGGCGCAGGGTCCGGCCATGATCGCCACCTTCCTGCTGCCGACCTTCACACCACTGACGTCGATGATCGTGTCGTCTTTCTTGAACTCGCGCCCCGCCAGCTTCCAGGGCGCCAGAATCGGGACCACTTCTTCGACACCAGGGATGGCCCGGAGCGGGTGGTTGGCGAGCAGCCGGTCGTCGCCGATCACGCCGATGATGGTCCGCTCCTGCCCCTTCGAGAGGTGGGGGCTGAGGCCGAGTTCCCGCACGCGGTCCATCACGTGCTCGATCTCTTTTTCCGTGGCGTCGGGTTTCAGCACGATAATCATGAAAAGGCGCTCCTTACCTTACTTGCTTAGCACTGTCTGTAGTGCGGTGATAAACCGTTCATTCTCCTCTGGCAAGCCGATCGTGACCCGGAGGAACGGACCACTCAGGTGTCGCACGATGACGCCACGGCGGAGCAGGGCCTCGAACACGGCCTTGCCGTCTTGGTGCACGTCGAAGTACAGGAAATTGGCCTGGCTGGGCACGACGGTGAGCCCCAAGGCCCTGAGCCGCTCCGCCAGGTAGGCCATCCCCTCCGTGTTCAACCGCCGGCTTTCGCGGACGTGCTCTTCATCCGCGAGGGCGGCCAGCGCGGCCTTCTGCGCGAGACTGTTCGTGTTGAACGGCGGCCGGATGCGGTTCAGGTGCTGCACGATCTCCGGGGTGGTCAGGCCGTAGCCGATCCTTAGCCCCGCCAGCCCGTAGATCTTCGAGAAGGTCCGCAGCAGCACGACGTTGCGGCCGGCCTTGAGCAGCGACATCGTGTCGGGATAGTCGGCTGCCGTCACGTACTCGTAGTAGGCCTCGTCGAAGACGACGATGACATCCGGAGGGATCGCCCGCATGAACGCGGTGACCGCGGCGGCCGTGACATACGTGCCGGTCGGATTGTTCGGGTTGCAGATGAACGCCAGCCGCGTCTTCGGGGTGATGGCTTTCGCCATGGCGGGCAGGTCGTGGCGGTGCTCCTTCAACGGGACCAGAACCGGTTTGGCGTGCTCGGCCGCCACGTCGATCTTGTAGACGACGAAGCTGGGATCGGCCATCACCGCCTCGTCCCCCGGTTCCAGGAAGGCCTTGGTCAGCAGCGTGATGACTTCGTCAGACCCGTTGCCCAGGGTGATCTGGTCAGGCGTCACCTTCCACCGCTCCGCGAGGGCGTCGCGCAGGTAGTAGCCCCCGCCGTCGGGATAGCGATTCACCGTCTTCGCGGCCTCGGCCAGGACCCCGAGTGCCTTGGGCGACGGACCGCGCGGGTTCTCGTTGGAGGCCAGCTTGATAGACCCGGTGATGCCGAGTTCGCGCTCCACTTCCTCGATGGGCTTGCCCGGCGAGTAGGGGACGATGCCGGCGATGTCGGGGCTGATGCGGATGGCCATGGCAGTCCTTAGCTGTGTGCGGGATAGGAGCCGAGGATCTTGAGGAACAGGCAGCGGGACTTCAGCTCGGTCAAGGCCTTCTTGACGCGGTCTTCGTCCACGTGCCCTTCGCAGTCGATGAAGAAGATGTACTCCCAGGCCTTCCGTCTCGACGGCCGGGACTCGATTTTCGTCAGGTTCACGCCGCTGGACGCGAAGGGCCGGAGGAGTTCGTAGAGGGCGCCGACCTTGTCCTTGACCGACAACATGATCGAGGTCTTGTCCTTCCCGGTCCGCTCCGCGGGCTTCTGGGAGAGCACCAGGAACCGCGTGTAGTTGTTGATGTTGTCCTCGATGCGGGCCTTCAGAACCTTCAACCCGTAGATTTGCCCGGCCAGTTCGGACGCGATGGCCGCAGTCGTGGGATCTTCGGCCGCGATCTCGGCGGCGCGGGCCGTGCTGTGCACTTCCGATACGGGGACGCCAGGCAGGTTGGTCTCCAGCCAGTTGCGGCACTGGGCGATCGCGTGCGGGTGCGAGTAAATCTTCTTGATGCCGCCCAACGAGTCGGCCTTCGACAGCAGGTGGTGGGAGACTTCCTGTTGCACCTCGCCGTAGATCAGGAGATTGGAGTCGATGAACATGTCGAGCGTGTGGTTGACCACGCCTTCGGTGGAGTTCTCGATCGGCACCACGCCGAAGTCCGACCGGCCGCGTTCGACCTCGTTGAAGACGTCCTTGATGGAGGTCAGCGGGACGTACTGGGCCGACGAGCCAAACTTCTGAATGCAAGCGAGGTGCGTGAACGTGGCGGAGGGTCCCAGGTAGGCCACCTGCAGGGGCCCTTCCAGCGCCAAGGACCCGGACATGATCTCGCGGTACACGGCACGCAAGCCATCGGTGGGGAAGGGGCCGGGGTTGTTTTTGCAGAGCCGATCCAGAATCTCAGCTTCGCGGGCCGGGGTATGGAGGTTGGCCTGTGAATCCTGGGACTTCTTCAGCTTCCCGATCTCGATGACATGGCGGGCACGTGCGTTGAGCAGACGGATGATCTCGTCATCGATCTTGTCGATTTCTTTACGAAAGGCCTGGAGCGACTTAGGGTCTTTCATGGGCATCTTCGCCTAAAAGGAAATCGTCACTATAGCCGACATCGACCTGATTTGCAAGGAATTACAAGGGAGTGCCGACAAAAGGAAGGCTTCGGAAGGCGATGGTCGGGCCCAGGTTCAGGACAAGAGATCTTTTTGTTTTTCAAAGTGTTGGAACGCAAGCCGGGAAGCGACGCGGCCGCGGGAAGTCCGCTCCAGGTACCCGGCCTGGATCAGGTAGGGTTCGTACACGTCCTCGACGGTCTCGCGTTCTTCGCCGAGGGCCGCGGCCAGGGAGTCCACGCCCACCGGCCCCCCGCCGAACTTTTCGATGACAGTGAGCAACAGCTTGCGGTCCATCTCGTCAAAGCCCGCGGAGTCCACGCCGACCCAGGCCAGGGCGTCGTCGGCGACTGCCCGGGTCACGCGCCCGTCGGATTTGATCTGCGCGTAGTCCCGCACACGGCGGAGCAGGCGGTTGGCGATGCGAGGCGTGCCGCGGGCACGGCGCGCGATCTCGGCCGCACCGTCTTTCTCGATCCTCATCTTCATGATGCCGGCTGAGCGAAGGACGATGGCCTCCAACTCCTCCGGGGTGTAAAAGTCCAGCCGCTGGACCAGGCCGAACCGCTCGCGCAGCGGTGAGGTCAGCGACCCGACGCGCGTGGTCGCTCCGATCAACGTGAATCGCGGCAGGTCGAGCTTGATCGTGCGGGTGGACGGGCCTTGCCCGATGATCAGGTCGAGTTGGAAGTCTTCCATCGCCGGATACAACGCTTCCTCGACAGGAGCCGGCAGGCGATGCACCTCGTCGATGAACAGGATATCGCCCTCCTGCAGCGTGGTGAGGATGGCGGCGAGGTCGCCGGCGTGGCTCAGGACGGTCCCGGAGGTGGAGCGGATGGCGACGCCCATTTCCCGAGCGATGATGTGGGCGATCGTGGTCTTGCCGACGCCCGGGGGGCCGTAGAACACGCAGTGGTCGAGCGCTTCCTTGCGTTGCTTGGCTGCATCCATGCAGATGCGCAGCGCGTCCTTCATGCGCGCCTGGCCGACGTACTCCTCGAGCGTCTGCGGGCGGAGCGTGGCCTCGACGGCCTTATCGTCGTCCGCCGGCTGCATCGTCACAATGCGCTCCGCCATCTCACCCCACACCTACAAACTGGCCAAACACCATTCGGAGCCCCCTCTTGGCGTTTGAGGCTGTGGCCTGCGTTGCTGGGATGACGCTCAGTGTAGAGATGTCGGGCTCGCCGGCGCCCTTCTGAGGAACGTCCAGGCGAGACCGACCAGACAACGGCGTGTCGCTATTAGGAAGACTTCGGCGCATCTGGCCACGCCGAGGACGCCATGAGGGGGCCAGCACCTTCACTTCGCCAGCTCCTTCAGCACCTCGCGGATGAGGTCCTGAAGGGGCGTCTCGCCGTTGCGGCTGGCCAGCACCTGCTTCACCACCTCTTTCGCTTCGGCTGCCTTGTAGCCGAGATTGGTCAAGGCCGACAGCGCGTCGTCCATGAGCCGGCTGGAGGGCTCGGCGGCCTTGGCTGCCCGGTGATCCATGGGGCCCGCCAGCTTCTCGATCTTGTCCTTGAGCTCCAACGCCAGGCGTCCAGCCGATTTTTTGCCGATGCCGGGCACCGAGGCAAGGACCCTGTGATCGTCGTTCCGGACCGCTGACGCGAGGTCATCCACGCTCAAGGTGGAGATCACGCTCAGCGACAGCTTGGGCCCGATGCCGGACACCCCCAGCAGGAGCAGGAACGCGTCCTTCTCGCGCTGCGTGAGGAAGCCGAATAGTTGAATGGCGTCCTCGCGGACGTGGGTATGGATGACGAGAGTGACGGATTGGTTGAGAGCGGGGAGCTGATAGTAGGTGCTCAGCGGAATGAGGACGTCGTAGCCCACTCCCTGCACATCGATGATGACTCCTCCCGGATGTTTGGATGCAAGGCGGCCGGTGAGCGAGGCAATCATCCTGCCGCTGCGACCTTCTCCATGATCTCTTCCGGAATGTCGAAGTTCGAGTGGACCTTCTGGACGTCGTCGTGGTCTTCCACCGTATCGATCAGCTTCAGCACGTGTTCCGCGTTTTTCTCATCGAGCTTGACGTAGTTCTCCGGGACAAAGGTGATCTCGGCCAGCGAGGTCTCGATCTTGGCGTCGGCCAGGGCTTTCTTCACCTTCTCGAAGTCGTGGGGGCCGGTGATGACCTCGTAGGCTTTCTCATCCGCCTTCATGTCCTCGGCGCCGGCGTCCAGGGCGAGGCTCATGAGCTTGTCCTCGTCCACCTTGCCCTTCTCCACGACCAGCAGGCCCTTTTTGTGGAACTGCCAGGCGACGGCGCCGGCCTCCGCCAGGTTGCAGTTCTGCTTGGAGAAGATGTTGCGGATCTCCGCCACCGTCCGGTTCCGGTTGTCGCTCGTGAGATCAATCAGCAGGGCGCAGCCTCCTGGCCCGTAGCCTTCGAGTTGGAACTCTTCGAAGTGGATGCCTGGGAGCTCGCCGGTCCCGCGCTGGATGGCCTTCTTGATGTTGTCGGAGGGCATGTTGACGTCTTTGGCCTTGGCGATGGCCAGGCGGAGGCGGGGGTTGCCCTCGGGGTCGCCACCTCCGAGGCGTGCGGCGATGGTGATCTCACGGATGATCTTGGTGAAGATCTTGCCGCGCTTGGCGTCTACGGCCGCCTTGTGCCGCTTCGTGGTCGCCCAGTGACTATGGCCCCCCATGACCTCACCTCTTTTTCAACTGTAAAGGATTTATTCGACATGATGTTTGTCCGATTCTGACACAGGCTCGCGAAAGGTGTCAATTCGGTGTGGTAGGGGCGGTGCGCGCACCGCCCCTATTTAGCGGTTAACGCGTTATGAATCTCCTTGGCGGTCTGCGGCCCGACGCCCCCGACCCGTTGGAGCTCGTCTTCGCTCGCCTCCGCCAAGGCTTCGACCGAGCCGAAGTAGCGCAGCAGGTCGCGGCGCTTGGCCGGACCGACGCCGGGGATCCCGTCC
>Ga0209801_1000631_pt1 | contig 22983 bp, 37 predicted proteins | sample GraSoiAngelo_127_FD_185884 | JGI IMG/M metagenome (GOLD analysis project Ga0209801, IMG submission 185884) | Grasslands soil microbial communities from the Angelo Coastal Reserve, California, USA - 14_0927_09_40cm (SPAdes) (version 2) | ecosystem: Environmental > Terrestrial > Soil > Grasslands ... | reverse complement strand
CTATGAATCGCAATGCCTGATCGAGGAACTTACCGAACAGATCGTGAACCGCCTGCGCGCCAGCGGCGCGTTTCAAAGCGCCTCATCATTAGGAGAAGATTGATGAAAGTTACAACAGCCGTTGAGATCACGTTCGACGATGACTTTGACCTGACCTGTGAGAAGTTAGCCGAAATCGCCGACAGGCTTCAAAATGCCTGCGAAGCTGAATTCCCATTGGCTCTCGCTGTCCATGTTCGGGTGCCATCGGAGGCGAAATAGTCCCCCGCCGGTTGCATCTTTACGCCGTCTGGCTATAATTGATGATCATATGAAAGGAAAACATATGCCCGCAAGTGAAACAAAAACAATTGAGCAGGTTGTCTGCCCGAATCAATCCTGCAAGTATTCCTGGTGGCCAAGAGTGACGAATCCACGCCAATGCCCGAAATGTCACGTGTTCGTTGATGGACCACGCCGAGAAGCACGCGGCAAAAAGAAATGAGCAACAAAACGCATGGCGGTTACGGTACGCCTACTTACGAAAGTTGGCGCCGTATGCTGTATCGCTGCCGCAATCCAAAGGCGCACAACTATAAGCGATACGGTGGCCGCGGCATCACGGTCTGCCAGCGCTGGCAATCATTCGAAAACTTCCTTGCCGATATGGGCGAGCGTCCAGCAGGCACAAGTATTGATCGCATTAACGGCAGCAAAGGATATGAACCAAGTAACTGCCGCTGGGCAACTGCGCATCAGCAAGCAAATAACGTTAGCACCGTACATTTGCTTACCTACGATGGGACCACGAAATCCATTTCCGAATGGGCACGGCTTGTAGATATCAAGCGGTCAACAATCTTAGAGCGCATCAGGATTCGTGGATGGACAGTCGAGCAAGCCCTAACAACACCGCCACACAGGAGAATAAACAAATGAAACCAATAGTCCTCATCGCGGCGGTGATCGTCGGGGTATTGCTGCAGATCCACGCGCCCGCGGAACAGCGGCCGGTTAGCCGCGCGCATGCCAGATCCAGCGCGACGCGCGATAGCCACGGCCGGATCGCCCGCAGTGAAAAAGCCAGGCAAGACTTCAAACGTCAGACCGGTTATTCCAGCGGGCGGCCTGGCTACATCATCGATCATGTCGTGCCACTGGAATGCGGCGGTGCGGACGCGCCGTCCAACATGCAGTGGCAGTCGCGATCTGAAGCAAAGATTAAAGACCGAACCGAAAGGGAGTGCCGGAGATGAGTAAGAAGCCGCCGACCGCTGTTACCGCAACAAAGGTTGAACTGGACAGGCCGATCAAAAGCCAGCAGACCATCGAGGCGTTGTTCACGCAGTACCAGAAGGCGTTTCAGCGCGTGGCTGCAGAAGGACTCGATGTCGGCCGCATGATGCAGGTGGCCATTATGACCATGAGCCGCTCGCAGGATCTGCTCGACTGTACGGCCATTAGCCTACTGGGTGCTTTCATGCTCTCCGCGCAAATGGGCTTGGATCTGGCGGTGAAAGAAGCCTACCTTGTGGCGTTTCGCAATAAGTACACAAAGCAGCGCGAAGTGCAGTTGATCCCGGATTACCGTGGCCTGATCAAATTGGCCCGCAATACCGGCCAGATCAAAGATCTCTGGGCTCGGCTGGTCTATAGCGGCGAGAAGTTCAACGCGATCGAAGGTGACAGTCCGCGTCTAGACCATACACCGAATTACAAAATCGATCGCAAGCCAGCGAATATCGTCGCGGCTTACTCCATTGCCACCTGGGAAGACAACCGCATGACATTCGAAGTGATCACGCGGGACAAGATCGAGCGCGCCCGGAAAGCCTCGGCTTCAACAGAAGGTCCATGGAGTACGGACTACGACGAGATGGCGCTGAAGACGGCGATCAAACACCGCTGCAAGACGCTGCCGCGTTCCGCAAAGCTAATAACGGCCATGGCCCTGGACGAGCGCGCAGAGCTTGGGAAGCCGCAGAGCATTGAATTGATCAGCGATGGCGACATGACGCTGGCGCAGATGGGACCGGAAGCGCCAGATACGGCGCCGGGCGACGATCGTCAGGACGGATCAATTCTGCTGGTGAGCGGAACGCAGCAGGGAAAGATCCTGACCTGGATCAAGCAATACAAGTGGACGGAAACGGAAACGCGGCAGATGCTAAAACGCCTGCAGCCCGATATCGATGTCACCGTCGCCACGCTGCAGGAAGTCATTTGTCAGATCCCAGACAAGGTATTCGACAACGTGATCGATACGTTAGAGAAGGGCCAGAATGCCGCCCGCGCTGCGGAAGCGCAGGCGCAGCCAGCCCAGCCGCAGGAAGCGCCAGCGCGCAAGAACGAGCGTGATCCGGACAGTCCGATTTCCGAAGACGAGTACAAGGATCTATGGTCGCTAGCGGTCGAGAATGAAAAGACGAGCGAAGCCAAGAAATTTGCAAAGTCACTCGGCTACGATGGTCTGCGCGCCGTCAAGGCGAAGGACCTGTCGAAGATCATCGACTACATTCGCAAAAAGTAAATCGTTTCCAACCGGAGAGAAAATCCAGATGCGAGTCAATGTCTACGCTGAAGAACTGACTAACGAGGTTCAGGTCATCGAAAAGGAAGTAAAAAGCAAGAGATACATCGGCGCGCGCTTCATCCTGAAAGCCCCGCCCGGCCTATACGATTCGGATACCAACGATGATCGCGGATCGGCCGTCACGATCTGGTTTCCGGATAAAGATACGGCTGATCGCATCCTGACCTACATGCTTCATGCGCTGAAGCAGTCATGATCGAAGCTTATCCGCTCTATTGGCCGGAAGATCGGAAACGCACGCATCCGACTTTAAGATGTAAGTCTGCATTTAGCGGATCGTTTGCCGATATTCGGAAAGGCGTCTGCGATGAACTGGACCGGATGGGCGCGACAAACGTCATCATCTCCAGCAACATTCCGCTTCGCGCCGATGGCCTGCCGCGCGCTGGCGTCCATAACATTCCTGATCCAGGCATCGCGGTTTATTTCAAAGATCAAGACGGGCAAGAAATGTGCTTTGCCTGCGACAAGTATGTGCTGACCTGGGAGAATCTGCGGGCGATCCAGCGCACGATTGAAGCGATCCGCGGTATCGAGCGCTGGGGATCGTCGGACATGATGCAGCGGGCCTTCCGTGGCTTCAAGGCACTCCCGGAGCGCGTACCGCAATCCTGGCGCGATACGCTTGGTTTCTCGCCACATGAAAACGTGTCGATGGTGGCAGTGGACGAGGCCTTCAAGCAATTGGCAAAGCAGCACCACCCCGATCAAGGCGGCGATCCAGATTTATTTCGGCGCCTGATCTTGGCCCGCGATAATGCCAGACGCGATCTGGAACGTGAACCGCAAGTTCGCGAATGGACCGAGCGATGATCGAGCATGGAAATGTGAGTGAAGACATCGCAGAACCGGATATCTACGCCTTCGATAGAGAAAAGCACGAGTTTAAGATCCGCGGGCGCCGCGTCCATTCCGTCACGCAGGCGTTACGTGAAGCCGGGTTGGTGCGTTTCTTCTGCAGCCGGTCGGTGCTGGAAGCCGCACGCCAGCGCGGAAAAGATGTGCATATGCTGGTCGCCGATATCGATCAGCACCCGGATAAGAGCTACTTCCAGGACTCGGAGCACGCAGGCTATGGGCGGGCATGGTTTGCCTTCAAGCGGGAGTTCGGCTTTGTGCATGAGGCGTCTGAGCAGCGCGTCTTCAATCTGATTCATCAGTACGCAGGTATCTATGACAAACGCGGCTGGATCTTCGCTGGCAGCCATCGCCAACGGGAAGTGGTGGTGGAGATCAAGAGCGGAGGGTTCGCGCCGTGGCATGCCGAGCAGACGGCAGGCTACGCCTTAGCGATCAATGACCGGGTGGCGATCTCCAGGACACCGGCAAGGCTGGCCGTCTATCTGCGCCCGGATGGAAAATTCAGCGTCCGGGAATTCGACGACCTGCGCGACTTCAGCCATTTTCTGGCGGCGCTTTCTGTCTCGCGATTACGCCGGGACCGGAATTTGATCCAGGAAGATATGGGGTTTGATGAGATTTTTAGCGGCGATATGATGCGCGCTAAGTTTCCGACATCTTAGTAAGACACCGGAGAAACCATGCCAACAACCAAAGCACCCAACACGACAGAAAACAAACTGATCGTTAAAGCCCTGCCTGCTGGCTTCATTCATGAAAGCGAAGCACTGGCGCGGGAAGTCATCGACCTAACAATTGACAGCGACGTCGAGTTTGAATACTGGGCTGAACGATCAAGGGCAGGCAATGCCCTTGTGAAGAAAATCGAGGAGTATCACGACAGTACGCGGGATCAGGCTTACAGGCTCTGGAAGTCCATCGTGAAGCTGATCGAAGATTCGACGGCGCCGATCAAGCGTTCCGTCTCGGTCATCGACCGCGCGCTGATTGACTATCGACGGAAGAAATTAGAAGCGGCGGAAGCACAGCGCCGTTTGTTGCAGGAGCAGGCTGATAAACAGCATGACGAACTGGTCCTGGCCGAAGCCCAGCAATTACAAGATCAAGGCGACCCGGCTGGAGCAGATCTGGTACTCGCCGCAGGCGCCGATTCAAAACCGGTCGTGGCGATTCAGGATAGCGCACCGCCAAAGGTTGCCGGGTTCGGCTTTCGTAAGGGTTGGGACTTTGAAATCGTCGATGCCACCGGCAAGGTTGTTGAAGATTCAATGCTGTTGCCACGCGAGTATCTAATGCCCAATGAGCAAGCGATCCGCAAAGTCGTTAGCGCGCTGGGCGATAAGGCGCGTATTCCAGGCGTGCGCGTCAAAGAAAAAGAAAGCACAACGAAGAGGCGGTCTTGATGGACCAGAAACGCTGCGCGATTTGCGGGACAGAATCCAAATATGATCTCTTCGCGGCCGTCACTGGCGAAGCGGTCTGTTCGATCTGCAAGGCTGCTTTTATTGGCGGATTTCCGACCACGCAAAAGCGAATCGAGGATATCCGGGCGGGCTTGCAATTGGGCGACGGTGAGTATCTACCGATCGACCGGGCGAAAGCAGCCCGCGAACTTCTTAGAAGCTTGTCATGACGTCGCGCTGGCGCTGGCATCATCGGCCATGCGTGGTCTGTGATCAGCAGGCGCCAGAAACAATAAAGACAGGAGAAAAATCTATGTCGACAGAAATCAGAACGTTCGCATCACCGATGCCGCCACGCATTGCCAGATTGCCACTGGATGAAAGAGGCTACCCTATTCCTTGGTTTGTGGCTTTCGTCGATGGGAAGCCTGAATTCCGCGCGATGGACGGCGAGAAGTTGAGGCGTGCGATCCGAGAAAAGCTGTGCTGGGTCTGCGGCGATCCGCTGGGTATTCATCTCTGCTTTGTGGCCGGGCCGATGTGCGGCGTGAACCGCGTTTCATCGGAGCCGCCATCGCACCGCGACTGCGCGCGCTGGTCGGCGGAAAACTGTCCTTTCCTAAATAATCCACACATGGTTCGCCGCGAAGATTCTGAAATCAATAACGAAACCATGCGCAAAGAGACTGCGGGCTATGCCATCTGCCGCAATCCAGGTGTCGCGATGCTATGGCTAACTAGATCCTTCGAAGTGATCCCCGATCCAAAAAAAGGGAAAGTGCTTTTCGCAATGGGTGAACCGGAAGCGGTCGAATGGTGGCGTGAAGGCCGGTTGGCGACGCGCGCCGAAGTCGATGAATCGATTGCTAGCGGCCTACCGATCCTTGAAGCGATGGCGCACCAAGAGAAAGGTGCTTTCGAAGCGTTGCAGCGCAGCCGCCAGCGCTTGGCGCCGTGGCTGCCTGCATTGACAGTAAAATAAGAATCGGGTCGCCGGGGCAAACATTAAGAATGCCCTTTGTTCCTGGCCGCCTGCGAAGTGGCGCGATTTCCCTCTCCGGTTGTCGCGCCGCTTCTGTTTCTGGACTGCGACTTTTTCTTGGATTCGGCAGCGTCTGGATATAAAGTGCGCAGCGCGGCGGAGAACCCATCACCTGCGTTGAGCTAGCTACTCAATGAAAAAAGGCTTGCCCCGCTTGCCTCCGAGTTCTGATGGTGTTCCCGCCGCGTTCCACCATGTTCTGGCGGTTGTCGGCAGCGGGGAGAACAGCGGGGACCACATTCATTGCATATCTAGACTTGTCGTCTGGCGGATGTTATGAAGCCAAGCGAGCCGCCACCAGGTTTCTTCTTATTTCCACAGGATTATTTCGGCGATGCCATGGTGCGATTGATGCCCGCGGACCTTCGCCTCGTTTGGGTAGAAGCATTTTTCCTGATGTCGCAATCCCCGCGACGCGGCGTACTCCTGAAGAAAACGGGAAAACCGTATACACCTGCGGAATTGGCCACGATCATGAACTGCCAGGTCGATCTTGTTGAAACTGCCTTCCAGTATGTCGTCAAAGAAAAGATCGCCAGCGTCGATAGGAACACCGGCGCGCTGGTCAGTAGGCGCATGGTCAGGGATGAAATCAAGCGCGTTGCTTGTGAAAAAGCTGGCCGAAAAGGCTGGCAAGCGAAGCTGGCAAAGCGAGCCAACCCGAACCAGTTACCGCTACCCCTTCAGCCAGCCTTAAGCGTTGTACCCGTACCCGACCCCGTACCCATTCCCCAACCTGAACAGAAAGAGAAGGAAGAGAAGAGCGTAGCGCCTGCCGTTGCCGATGATGATGTTGGCAAGCGCGGCGCCAAGCGTTTGGTGCCGACCGCGTTTCCGGTCCGCGATAGCGACCGAGCCTGGGCGATCGAGCAGCACATCGCGGTGGATCTGGATTACGAAACCGGCAAGATGATCGATCATTACCGTGGCGTGGGGGAGATGCGGCCGGACTGGAATGCGACACGGCGTAACTGGTGGCGCAAGGCACAGGAAATTGCGATCCGAGATGGGCGCCCGGCTTCACGATCAGCACAGAAGCCGCGGGCCAGCCCGCAGGAATTAGAAGCAATGGCAGCGGCCGACTTCGGGCCACTCCGAAAGGCAAGGCAGCGTCGATGAAAGCGATTATCCAAACACGTTATCGGGATATTCCGTGGGCGGACGTGAAGAAATTCCACGGCGGTATGGCGCCGGATTCTATTGATTGGGAGGATGTGCGCGGCCGGGCTGTTTCAATCTATATCCCAGCCGAACCTGATACGGACTATTGTGGCGGGCCTTGGTTTCGAATTGCCAGTGGACCATCAAAGGCGTACTGGGTCTGCCAGCATCTCGCGGAGATTGGAGATTGATTGACAAGTCTAGATCTACTAAAAAAATTCGAAGATTACTACGGCAAGGACTATACCGATGCCCAGCGCGCCGTCTTTCTCGCCAAGGTGGGCTCCCTTGACGAACAGGATCTGCCGCGGGTCTATTCCGAGATCCTGGAAAGCTGTAAGCGGCTGCCGCTGATCGCGGAAATCTACAGTGTGGCGCGAGCCTGGGGAATGCTCCCTACCCCCGATGCCATCATTCACCATTGGCAGTCCACGCTATGTAAATTGTGCGCAGGCGAAGGGCGGATCATGACCGTCTGGCTGCGCTACTTCGATGACGACCGGAAACAAAGCATGCTGCGCCTGGAACAAGTGATGCCGTATTCCTCGCGCGAAGCGACGAACTATCACTTCAAGGACGGTGAATACTCCGCGCTTGCGCGCTGCAAATGCGAGGCCGGTGATGCGTCCACGCTGCCGCCGAAGTGGCCACGTTGGTCAAGCGACGTCCGGCCGGTGCGCCTGCTATAAACCATCGCGCTTTTTAATTGATGATGATAATCATGAATTGATTTATATTGGTCCACGCAAATCCACGAAAGGAGTCCACCTGAAAATGCCGGTAGCCAAAAAGAAGAGAGCCACATCGAAGAAAGCGTCTAACCATAAACCGCACAACCAAGTCACGCCAGAGCCGCCAGAAGAGAAAATACTTAAGCAGGTGAAGCGGATCGATACCGTGGACCGGCCGACCACGGAAATCCTGCCTGTCGCTTTGACGGCCGATGAAATCAATCTATACGCGAAGGAATCCGCGCGTTTGCATGGTGATGTTCGGAAGCTTGAACAGATGCGCAAAGACGGTGCCGCGGAATTAAAAGCGAAGATCGGCGCCATCGAAAGCCGGATCGTCGAATTGAACCGCAAGATTGAAAGCGGCCAAGAGGATCGGAATGTACCCTGCTTCTGGCGCATCGATTACACGAAGGGCTCGAAGACGCTGTACCGCCTGCAGAAGACCTATGGACCAGAAGGCCCGGAAGAAATCCGGACGTATCCATTAACGCCGGATGAACGCCAGCCGCGCCTACCGCTTCTCGAAACGAAAGAGGATCGCGTGGTGCCACCTGATAATGCCGACAAAAGCAAGACGCCCAACGAGGAAGAGATCGAAGAGTGGTTTGATGATCTAGGCAAGGCGGACCGGGAGAAGGCGTTCGGGATACGCGCAACCAGCGATCTGCTCGAAGCGGCATGGAGCGACCTGGAACCGGCCGAGCAAGAAATCGTACGCGATATCTGGAAGGCCAGACCTGCAGCCGAATCCAAGGCGGCCGGATGAAAGCGTTTTATTTCGGCACTATCGGGGACGGCCACCACTTCTATGGACCGGATGGTGCCACGCGGCCCTATGGCGATTTCGATGTGCTGCCATGGAAGGATTACGAAATCGACGATCAACTGCAGCCGCATTTCGCGGATTGCGCGAAGAAGAAAGGCGAGCCGTATTGCGCTTGCACGCGCGGCCCTGAAGGCGTCGCGTCGCTGCATCACAAAATGGATCAGCTGGCGCAGTGGTGGACCGCGCTTTCGATGTGGGATCGCAGCGTCGATAAGCGCGGCGCAGCGAACAGCACGTTTATCTTCGAAGGACTCTTCTCGTTCAAGCAAGCGCTTGACCTAACGAAAGAACATTTTCCATCGATTGTGAAACGCTTCACTTTCGAAATCACACCGGCTGAATGAAAGGAGAATGATGAACCAGAATGCATCGCGGCCAACCCCGCCAGATCTTTCCGACGGCTGTTTCAATTGTGGCGCCGGGAATGATTGCATCCTTGAATCATATACGCGCAATGGCGCCAGCGTTGCGCTCTGTGTGGCCTGCGCGAAGCTCCGTGACAAGGAGATTGCGTTGCAGCCTTACAACGCGCGTGGCTCGGCGGCAAGCCATGTCAACTAAACCGGGATCGGCAATCACAGCCGATATCTTAGATAGCCTCGCTGCCGATCTTGGGAATGCTGAAACGGCGTACCTGCGCTCGAATGGATGGGACTACAACTGCAACTATCCCGGAAGTTACTGGCTATGGTCGAAGCCGATTCCGATTTCTGGTGTGGCAGGCGTGAAGTGGCAGCAGGGAACCTTCACGATGAATACCGCAACGGCCGTCCGAACCCAGCGCGCTATTGATGCATGGTTTAATCCGGATCACGGTGACGATATTGGCGGATAAATCAATACCGCCGACCGGCCTGAGCGACGTAACCGCTGCCGTGAAACAGTACGAACGGCTACGCGAGCAGAGGAATAAATGCAACCTAACCTGGGTTCAGCCGGTGAATTGCATCGTGCTGAACGGCGTGCAGCACGCAGGCGTGGTCAGTCATCGCTGCGCGAATCGCTACGACCACACCGATATTTGTAAATGCACCTGCAACGCCACCAACAAGAACAAATGAATCCATATCGTCACCGGAAAAAACGCATCGAGAAGTACGGCTTCATTTTCGACAACGCCGACGAGTTGAAGCGGTACGAACTGCTGATGCTGCGCTATCGGGCTGGCGAGATCACTGAACCTGAGGTTCATCCAGCCTTCGACATCGTGATCAACGGGCAGAAGATCGGAACGTACAAGGCTGATTTTCGATACGCGCTGATCGAAGACGATTTAACGGATTCCGATAGTGGCCGCCGGTGCCTCGGGGCAACAACGATCGAAGACTGCAAGCCAGGCTATAACAAGAAAAAGAAATCCACCAGGAAAGGCGTCGTGGTCCGCGAATGGAAGGAGCGCGCGCCATTCCTAACGGAAGGCTATCGATTTAAAAAACGGGTCGTGGAAGCCGCCTGCAATATCGTGATTACTGAAATATGGAAATGACTCCAATATATGAAGCGTTCCTGACTTCGAAGCGAATTGTCGCCGAATCGAGCGGCTTTGAACTGAATGGTGCAAGTCTCCATCCGACGCTTTACGATTTCCAGGCCGATATAGTGCGATGGGCCTTGAAGCGTGGACGCGGTGCCGTTTGCGGCGATTGCGGTGTGGGAAAGACACTGATCCAAGTGGAATGGGCACGGCAGATCATGCGGTATACGCAACAGCCAGTCCTGATCGTGGCGCCGCTATCCGTAGCCGAGCAGACGATACGTGAGGGGCGAAAGATTGGGCAGCACATCGGCTTTGCAGAAGGCCTCGATGATATTGCGGATGTATGCATCACGAACTATGAAAAGCTCCGGCACTTCATCGGCGCACCAGTGGCGGGCATCGTCCTTGACGAATCCTCGATCCTCAAATCCATTGACGGCGAGACGCGGAAACTCCTACTTGAGAAATTCACATCCATTCCATACCGCCTGTGCTGCACCGCAACCCCGTGTCCCAACGACGTGGCAGAACTTGCAAATCATGCGGAATTTCTAGGAGTCATGAAGCGACAGGAAATGCTCGCATCGTTTTTTGTTCACGATGAAGACGGCTGGCGTTTACGTGGACATGCCGCGAAACCGTTTTATCGCTGGATCGCTTCCTGGTTGATGGCGTTTAAATCCCCGGCAGACCTCGGCTATGACGGCTCGCGGTTCGTGCTCCAGCCATTGCACATCCATGACGAGATTGTCGAAACGGAGTGGCGCCGTGACGGGCATTTGTTCGCCGGCGGGTTGAAAGGAATCACCGACCGGACAGCCGTCCGGAAGCAGAGCATTCCAGATCGGGTGAAGCGCGCTGCAGAGATTGCCAACAAAGCTGCGGGTCAAGTAATCGTTTGGTGTGGGTTGAACGATGAAGCGGAGGCGGTGGCCGCCCTGATTCCTGATTGTGTGGAAATCTCCGGCGATGATTCCCATTCCGTGAAGGTGTCCAAGATCCTCGGCTTTGTCGAGGGTGATAAGCGCGCCATGGTGACCAAGGTTAAAATCGCAGGATTTGGCCTGAATTTCCAGAACGCCGACACCATGATCTTTCTCGGTCTGGGGGATTCTTACGAGCAATATTACCAAGCCATCCGCCGATGTTGGCGCTACGGGCAGCACCGTCCAGTCCACGTGTATGTGGTCGTCACCGATCACGAATCCGAGATTGTCGATAACGTCCGCCACAAAGAAATCGAAGCCGAGAATCTGTCGCGGGAAATTGTAACCGCGGCGCGGGAGTATGAAATGGAAGAACTAGGAAAAGTGCGGCAGACTGTCGAAACCATCACGCGGAATCGATACGAAGGGCAGAACTGGACATTGGTCCAAGATGACTGTGTCACCGCCATGAGTATTCTTCCTGATGATTCCGTGGATCTCTCGATCTTCTCACCTCCGTTTCTCGCATTGTACACATACAGCGCTACCGAACGGGATCTCGGCAACTCCAAAAGCCCGGAAGAGTTCTTCGGTCACTTTCGGTTTGTGATTGAGGAATTGTTACGGATCACGAACCCGGGCCGAAATGTGTGTGTCCATGTGTCGCAGGTGCCGCTGACCCTGGTCAATCACGGCGTGATCGGAATGCAAGACTTCCGCGGAACGACCATTAAAGCATTCCAAGAATGCGGATTCATCTATCACGGCGAAGTGTGTATCGACAAAGACCCGCAGGCGCAGGCCATACGGACTAAAGCCAAGGGCCTCGCGTTCCAGCAACTCAAGAAAGACGCTTCGTGGCTGCGTCCGGCTCTGGCCGATTACATCCTGGTCTTTCGCAAACCAGGAGATAACGCCGTCGCGATCCATCCCGATATCTCAAATGACGAATGGATCGAATGGGCGCGTCCGATCTGGTACGGCATCCGGGAATCGGACACGTTGAACGTCGCTGAAGCGCGCAGCGATGAAGACGACCGGCATGTCTGCCCGCTGCAGTTGGGCACGATTGAGCGCTGCATCCGTCTTTGGTCCAATCGCGGCGAAACGGTCTTCAGCCCGTTTGCGGGGATCGGATCAGAGGGGTATGTCGCCCTGCAGCATGGGCGGCGCTTTATCGGCGTCGAATTGAAACCGCTCTATGCCAAAACCGCAGCAAGGAATCTTGCTAATGCTGAACGTGCAGTTATTCATTCGGGAGGTAATTTTGGGAGAATTCACCGGCATTTCGTGGTGCGATCACACTTTTAATTATGTCTGGGGCTGCAGCGAGATCACGGAAGAATGTAATTTTTGCTATGCCCGCGAGCAGGCCAAACGCTTTGGCTTTCCTGATCTATGGAGTGGGGCGTACCGCATCATGTCGGATAATTACTGGAACGACCCCTTGCGCTGGGCGCGGAAGGCTCACGAAGCAGGCAAGCGGCACCGCGTCTTTACCAGTTCAATGGCCGACGTCTTCGACATGGACGCGCCGGAAGATCAACGAGTGCGGCTTTTCGATCTGATCCTGCACACACCAGACCTTGATTGGCTGATATTGACCAAGCGTCCAGGGCAGGCACGATCGTTTCTGAGGCGGCTGTGGGGTAATTCACCATGGGCAAACGTCTGGCTCGGCGTTAGCGCAGGCTTGCAGAAAAATGCCGATGCCTTCGTACCGATCCTGCTGACCATTCCTGCAGCGATTCATTTTGTCAGTTATGAACCGGCGCTGGAATTCGTTGACTTCAAACCATGGCTACCCGGCCCACATCCACACATGAACGGTTGGCGTGATGGACTTAACTGGGTTATTCCTGGCGGTGAGTCCGGGCGGAACGCGCGGCCATGCGATCCGGCGTGGTTGGAACGGGTTGTGATGCAATGCCGGGAAACCAATGTGAAGTGCTTCGTGAAGCAGATGGGGACCGTCTGGGCGAAGGAACATTACCGGGCTAATGAACATTTCTATCTGAAGGACACGCACGGCACCATCAAGGAAGAATGGTCAAAAGTATTGCGCGTCCAGGAGTTTCCGCGATGAGGATTGAGATCACTGAAGAAGAAATCAGTGAGCTTGGGAAGTTAACTAAACTGGCCGCGGATAGCACAGAATCGATGACGGTCAATTGGGAGATTATTTCCAGGTTTCTCGCCAAACTGGACAGACCATTTCTGCCTTCCAGGCCAGAAGATTTCTCACCAGTTTAATGGAAATACGAGGCTCAGATAAATTGGCCTGCTGGCACTGCCTCGGGTCGAACCAGTGCGATTGCATCTTTTGCGGCTATGCGCTGCCTCCAGACTGGGTCCGCTCGATCCCTGGCTGCACCTGGAAAGCCGGTAAATGCAGTTTCTGTGCAAATCTGGCAGCCTTCGATCTATTGCGACCGAAACTGGAGGCCGCCAATATCAACCCAGCCGACAGGCGTTATTGGACACGCGACGCTGATGGTCACATGCTGTTCGATCCCTTTTTTGAACACCGCCATGCACAGGCGGCAAATCGCGCTGGCGGCGATCCTGGCGCGCCAGAAGGCAAAATGAATATTCACTCAGCAGATGAATATTTTGTGATGGACGAGCCTGAACTTGTCGAGCAAAGACCCCAACGAAGACGAGGAAAGAAGAAATGATTCGAATCAATCTTGCGAAATCTCAAGTCCTGCGCTGGGCGCTGTATTTCGATCACTTCCTGCGCCGGATGCCTGAGCGTGAACGCGACTCGGTCTTGTCCATTCTCTTCTTCGAATATGTATGGAAGAAACGGCAAAACTGACGATCGAATACTGGCCGCTCGGCAAGCTGCAGAAGCACCCCCGAAACCCTAAAAACCACCGCCTGGACGAAATCCATAAGAGCATGGACCGTTTCGGCTACACATCGCCGATTTTGATTGATGAGCGCAGCGGACAGGTCTGCGCCGGGCACGGCCGGATCGATACGCTCATGGAGCGCTTCGCAAAAGATCCAGCACTGCCGCCTCTTCATATCGACCGCCAAAACGGGGAATGGTTGGTGCCTGTGATCCGCGGGCTGTCCTTCAAGAACGAAGGCGAACTGGAAGCTTACCTTATCGCCGACAACCGGCTGACGGAAGTAGGTGGCTGGGATAATCAGAAGTTGATCGAGATCCTGAACGCGCAACTGGCCGCGGGCGTCTTGGAAGGCACCGGCTTCACCAGCGCGACCCTGGAAAAGCTTTTACGTGATGCCGCCACGCGAAGCAGCCAGACCCTGGCAGAGAAATTCCTCGTGCCGCCGTTTTCCGTCTTCGATACCCGTCAAGGCTATTGGCAGGAACGCAAGCGCGCATGGCTGGCCCTGGGGATCGAATCTGAAATCGGCCGCGGCTCGAATCTCTTGAAGATGTCGGCGACTGTTCTACAGCCAGATCCAGCAAAGAGAAAGTTTCAGCAAACGCCGAGCCTTAGGGGTGGCCTGACATTCGGGACAACGATGGACCCTTATCGGTACGATGGAATGACTCAACAGTCTGCTGGCTCGGCGACAGGCACTAGCATTTTCGATCCGGTCTTGTGTGAATTGATCTACCGCTGGTTTGCGCCGGAAGCCGGGCGCGTGCTTGATCCCTTCGCCGGTGGCAGCGTGCGCGGCATCGTGGCCGCGCGTCTGGGCCTGAACTATACCGGGATCGATCTACGGTCCGAGCAAATCGAAGCGAATCAAGCGCAGGCGGTAAGGCTAAAGGTGGCTCCGGAATGGATCGTTGGGGATTCGAGCGGCATGGGCTTGGACGTGCTTCTGGCGCCGGACTTGCGCTTCGATCTGATTTTTACATGCCCGCCATATTTTGACTTGGAACAGTACAGCGACAACCCGAGGGATCTATCGAACGCAACGGATTATGAAACCTTCTTTGATAAATTCAGCGGAATTATCGAGCGGGCAGTCGCGCGGTTAAAGCCGAACCGTTTTGTGTGCGTCGTGGTGAGCGACATCAGGGATAAGCGCGGCTTCTATCACAATTTCGTTAGCGATACGATCGAGGCGGTCATGATGGCAGGCCCATGTCTTTATAACGAGTGCATCCTGGTTAACGCGATCGGTTCGCTGCCGATCCGCATTAATAAGCAATTCACGGGCTATCGGAAGGTCGGGCGCTGCCATCAAAACGTGCTGGTCTTTTTTAACGGCGACCCGAAAAAGATCCTGGGTGATTTTTCGGAATTGATCCTGCCTGATGAAATGGAGTGGCCCGAATGACGGCGCCAGACATCCCCTCATTGCGCGTGGACCTGATCGAAGGCATCCAGGTGGTGCGCGATGATCTCGTTCCGGGCGGGACGAAGCGACGCGTACTGGCCCGATTGATGGAGCCCGGTTATGAATATGTCTACGCTTCGCCGGGTTGCGGTGCGGCTCAGGTCGCCCTTGCCTATACCGCCATGGGGCTCCCGGATACCAGCGTCACGATCTTCACGGCCGACTGCAAAAAGCCGCACGCGCGAACCCTTGAAGCGTTAGACGCCGGAGCGAAAATTATGATGGTACCTTTCGGTTACTTTTCGAACGTCACGGCGAAAGCTAAAGCCTACGTCAACGAAAAGCGCGATACGAAGTGGGTGCCCTTTGGTTTGGATGATCCATTATTCAACGAACTGCTGGTCGCGCTGATCCGCACACTACCGATCGCACCGCCCGAGGAAGTCTGGTCGGTGATCGGCAGCGGCACCTTATCGCGAGCGCTGCAGGCGGCGTGGCCGGGAGCTATCGTTCATGGCGTACATGTCGGAATGAAGTCTGATCCTGGCCGTGCGATGGTCCATCAAGCCCCCGAACCATTCCCGCGGGATGCGAAGATCCGGCCGCCCTTCCCCTCCTGTTTGAATTACGACGCGAAGGCGTGGCGCTTCATTAAACAGTTTGCCAAGCCAGGCGCGCTTTTCTGGAATGTGGCGTCATGACGGCGCAGCAGGTCTACGACGGCTCGGATGCTGCCGCGACCCGTTGCTTCTATGGGCGCCTGATTTTCTGTGGCCCATTGGGTTTGATTGCGATCAATTTATTTCGCGCACAGAAATGCAGCGCCCGCGCGAAACAATACCGTGGCGGCATTCGCGGCGTTGGCTCATATAAAGTGCTGGCCTATCAACGCAAGGAATGGTCGCTCGCGCAGCTTTGTACCGTGCTGCAGCAGGAAGCCGTGAAGAAAGATATCCGGTGGGGCTGGAAGCCCGATCCGCTGGTCCCTTTCGGTGATCAGCCATCCTATGTTCTTTATATCGATCTACCGTTCATCATCACTAATCCAGCGCGCATGTCGGCCGCGGCCATGGAAAGCGGCGCACCGGAAGAACTCGTTTACCGGCAGGTATCGTTTCATGCACCAAGCCGCGGCATCGGGCCGGACTATCCGGACGCCTGGGACGGGTCGCATGCCAGCGCTCAGCGCATCATTCAATTCTGCGACAATCTTCTCGCCGATCTATCGAAGCAGCTACCCTTCTAACCGTTTGCACTCGGATTGATGATCATCATATAATCCGCCAATGGAAAGGTGGTGATGCCGTTAAGGGTAGATCGCGTGAACGCCGAAGCAAGCCGTGGGTGGCGCGGGCTACAAAGTGCGAAGGGTGCCTGCGCCACTCAAGGCTTTTTAGAAAGGAGAAACGGATGGGCAAACGGCAGTTCCTCTTAGAAATCGGGGAAGACAATCAGGTTCGGGTGTTCATGTTCCTAGATCAGAGCCTGTGTATCGCTGGCACTATCGAATTGGCCTACGTCCCCAATCTGCGCGAAGCCTTCGTGATTGTCGAAGCGCAGGCAGCAGTTGAATAGCACCAATGACACGGAACGAAGCGATCAAACTCATCGGCGATTACAAGACGCGCTTCCTGAAAGACAAAAACAGGATTCCAACCGCGGAGCGGCCAGCCTACAAAGAATTCACGGCCGCCATCTATGAATTAAGCGGCAAGGTCGAAAGCACTGGAAAACCATGTCCTGGCTGCGGCAAGCCTGATCAGTATAAGCGCCGCCGGGTGGATCAGGTCTGTCAAGCCTGCCGTCAGAAGTTGACCAACTATGATGCGTTGGTCGCGCAGCGCGACCGCAAGAATGAAGTAGAAGCTGAGCTTCCGGCGCGAGTCGGCGGCTGGCCTTATATTTACTGGACCGGGCAATTGTTGGGAAGCGAGAAGGACACCTGTGATCCGAATAAAAGCTTTCGGCGGTGGCTATGGAAGATCGCCAGCCTTTTGGGGCGCCCGGCGATTCCTGGCTGGAACCGGCCGAATGGTCATACGGCCGATGAAGCCGTTCAGAAATTACCTGATCTCTATACGAAGAAGAAGATTAACGGAGGCGACCGATCCTGGTATGACCATTCCCTGATCCGATCCATGACGAAGGAAGAAGTCGAAGCGATCGAAGAATTAGATCTCGCCGCGCGCCAAATGATTTCGGCAGTCTATGCGCAGGGCGTGCAGGACGGACAGAATCTGCTGCGCCAGATTGCGTCGGGTGAAATGACGGCGGCGGATTTCAATAAAGAAGCGCTGCGTCTGCAGCGCCGGAAGTAGGGAACCGGTTATGGAAAAAGAAACGCTGACGCTGGCTGAGCAATCGTTCCTAGATCGTGCCTTCGACCAAATGAGTTCGTGCGATCCCTGGGACTATTCACAAGAGTTTATTGATTTTCTACGCAAATACGGTCAAGCCGCTAAAAGAAAAAGTCTTGCGGCAGTTCGATCTTGAAAAAGCCGAGGCAAAGCATGAATAAATGCACGCCCGCGCCATGGAGACGCGGCGGAATCTTTAATCCTGATAGCGATCACGCCTCTGTAAATATCTGGGGACCGACGGCGGAAGGCAAACAAAGCGGCACCATTGTGGCCTACGACGTGTCTTTGGCGGACGCGCCGCTAATCGAGGCTGCGCCCGCGATGCTGCATCTACTTGGGCTGATCGCCGCCGAATTTAAAAGCGATCCGATGAGCGTGCAGTGCTTCGATAACGAAACGATCGTTCAGCCGACGATTGCGATTATCGACCGGCTTCTTAAGCGAGGCGTACAGCCATGATCTGCCCGCAGTGCTGGCCCGATCCTCCGGAGATGGAGCCGCGGATCGATCCGCAGTCGGGCGGCTGCGTGCAGTGTCCGCGTTGCAAATTGACAATCGATTGCGAGGATGACGAAGCATGGTAACTACAATTCCAGGAACCGACTGGGCGGCCTACTTCGAAGAGATTAAGCGCCTGAAGACCGACATGGAAAACCTGACTAAACGACGACTGGCGCAGGTTATCGAAGTTGACACCTTGATGCAGGAGGCGGAAACGCGACAGGCTGAGATCAGATGCCTAAAGGCCGAACTTGCCGACATGGAAGCCGAGATCATGCGCCTAACCGTTGAACTGGCGCAAATGACTGTTGAATCGGCGAAGCTTAAACAAGAATACGATGAAGAAGTCATATCTCACGATATCGAGGCGGTGAACATGAAAACTGAGAACGCGACGTTGCGCGAGGCGCTGATCTTTATTCGGCCGTATATTAAATCCGCGTGCTTGACATCGAACGCGCCGCTCAATGTTATTGATGTCGCCCTGCGCGAGAAGAAGGCGTGACAACGATCAAGCCGTCTGAAATCAATCCGACGATAGCGGCGATTCTGGAGCCACGACCAGATCAGCCGCCTGATGTTCACATCGGCTGCCCTGGTGCGAAATAATGGAAACGCCAGATCAAGCAAGGCTCTTCGATCAACTACTTAAAGGCGTAGACCGCCTGACGGCGTGGGCGACGAAGGCCAACGGCGTTGGCTGCACGCTGCTCGCCCACAATCTAATCGCCCATGCGCAGGACATCCGGGAATCCGTCGCGATGCAAAGGCGGGCGCTGATCGATCCTGGCTTCACCGGGCCGGTGATCCGGCATGGCGCTTGTCCGTCCTGCGGGCAGCCGAAAGAAGAATCGATTCGCAATCATTGCCAGGAGCCATTTCATTTGTGGTTTTGCTCGGAAGAGGCGTGTCCAGGCCATGCGCCTGGGACCGTCAAGCAAGACTGTACTTCGTCATGAATCGATCAACGGCATCTGCGGCCAGGTGGCGAGAACGCAATCCAGTCCGGGCTCGGCTTTATATAATGATCAATAATCTAAAAAGCCGCGGCGCCGCTCCAGGCAAGATCCGTAAGTTTGAACGGTTGCTGGCAGCCAACCGGTTGGCGAAATGTCCTGTGTGTTTCCGTTCATATCGTGAATGCGACCGGAAGGATTCTGAATGCCGGTCTGCGTGGCCAAACTGAATTATTTATGAGCTCGCTGCTCGATGATTTTATTGCTGATGAATTAAACCGGCGCACGGCGATTGCTGCCGCGTGGTGGGACCGTATTTGTTTCACGTTGGGTACACACCCACTGGGCATCACGCGCGATCAATATATTATCGATGTCATCGTACTGATGGGACCGATCTGCTTTACCGGAGCGAGCACGGCTGATGGAGTGATCCTTCTGCCTGCAAGCGAACGGACGGACCGCCTGAATTAGCTCGCTTGATCCTTAATGGTCTTCAGAAGCCTTTTGATGTCGTCCATCGCGACTTCCAGTTGTTTCGCTTCCGTATTGGTGCTGCGGATTCTTCCGTCGGTGTCCTCTTTCCAATCACGCAAGCGCGTCAATTCCTGCTCGATCCGCGTATGCTCCTTCCCATGTCCTTCGATGTAATCCTTGATGGTGTTGGCCCGCACGAAGTCATCTAATTTCACGTCCATCTTGTCCATCAGATCGAGCTTCATGGTCGCCAGATCTGCCCGGGTCTTTTCTGCAGACAGCGCCGCGAGCTTCGCTTGGCCGGATTGATAGATGCCGGTAATTACAGAAATTGATGCCACGAGAATCGTTATACCTAACGCAATCCATTGCACAGTCATAGGAACACCTCTTCAATTTGAGAATGTATTGATGGAAGTTGTAAGCCGGTGTCGCATGGGTTCACAGCGAAATCGAATGAATTAAAAAAGCGGAGCCTACACCAATATCTGCGCCGAAATTTTGTGTGAACCCGGTTGGCGTATGGCCTGAAGCGTAACATTCTCGTGGGTTGACTGCCGCAAGAAAGTGAACCGCCTTTCCGCAAAGTGGTAAGGCTTAACCACATACCGCAAAAAATAAAATAGAATGACCCCATGCCAGTCCCACCAGGACGATCGGTAAAACCGTTCGATGCGGCCCTGCACTGCGGCGCAAGAACGCATCAGCGCGGCGGACTATGCCAGCGCGTCAAGGGTTACGGGACGGCGCATCTTGGGCGAGGCCGGTGTAAATACCACGGCGGGATTTCCAAAAAAGGGGATCGCCGAATCAAGACCGGTCTTTTCTCGCCCTATCTTCAGGGCACGCTGAAGGAAGCTGCTGATCATGTCGAGAAATCGCAACATGATCTGATGGATCTTACGCCCCACCTGAAGCTGCTCAATATTTTCTTGGGCCATTTGATGGAAGAGCGCGAAAGCGACAACGGCGCCCTGGTCGATTGGTATAACAAGTTCGGCGGCACCGTGAATATGATCATCAATAGCAATGACGCCGCGGAAGTGGCTGGCGCCGTCGCGAAGCTGAAGGCCGCGGGCCGAATCCCGGCGGGCCGCATGGATCTTGAAGGTTCAGCGAAACTCATTAAAGATATCGGCGTGCTGGTTGAGAAAATGCACCGAATGAAGCAGACCAGCAGCGTGACGCTAGAATCGGTATCGATCTACGCCGAGCGGTTGTTGCTCGTTGTATTCCGCCATGTCAAAGACAAAGACATTCTTGCCGTTATCAAAAGTGAAGTCGCACGTATCGGAGTCGATATGGACGAAAGTCACGCAGCAAGCGATTGAACGCCTCGAATTCGAACAGCAGCGCCTGGGCACGCCGGAAACGAAGATGCTGCCCTTCACGCTGCGCACCTTTCCAGAATACAGGCCTGGCTGGTTCCATCGCGTGTTGTGCTCCGAAGTCGACTGGTTTCTTGAAGAAGTCGCAGCGAAGCGATCGCCACGGCTGATCATTTCCGCACCACCCCAGCACGGTAAATCCGAAATCATTTCGCGGCGCACGCCTGCGATGGCCTTTGGGCGCTGGCCCGATCTGCGCATTATCGGCACCAGCTATTCGGCCGACCGCGCTGAAGATTTCTCGCGCGACGTGCAGAAGATCATCGATAGCGAGAAGTATCACCGGATCTTTCCGAATACGCGCGTGGTCGGGGAATTCAGCGATCCAAAAGAAGCGAAGCGGACGAAGGCTGAGGCGAAACTGTTCGAAATAGTTGGCCACCGCGGGCGCTATCGCGCGGCAGGCGTTGGCGGCGGTATCACCGGCGAACCGGCCGAGATCCTGCTGGTGGATGACCCGATCAAGGATTACGCCGAGGCTATTTCCGAAACGATCCGTGAATCGACCTGGAATTGGCTGACGTCGGTGGCCTTCTCGCGCGTGCAGGAAGGCGGCGGCATCATCCTGATGGCCACACGCTGGCACCAGGACGATCCCATCGGCCGGTTGCTCGATCGGCAGCGCGGAAAGTGGCGCTATATCAATTTCCCAGCCATCGCCGAAACATCGGATGATCAATTACACTTCCGGAAGATCGGCGAGGAGCTGTCAAAGGAGCGCTTTTCGCTGCCATTCCTTTTGGACATTCGCGATGGTGGTACTGTATCGAAATATGTCTGGTCGGCGCTGTATCAAGGGCGCCCAAGCCCGCTTGGCGGCGGGATCTTCAAACGCGATGACTGGCAGTTCTTCAAGCAATCACCGGATTCCTTCGACGAGATTATCCAGTCCTGGGACTGCGCGTTTAAAGAAACGATTGGATCGGACCGCGTGGCTGGCGGCATCATCGGCGTGAAGGGCGCCAATAAATATGTCCTGGACGTGATCGCGCAGCACCTGTCCTTCCGTGGGACGAAGACCGCGATCCGTACGCTCAGCGCGAAGTGGCCGGAAGCACATACGAAGCTGATCGAAGATAAAGCAAACGGTCCTGCAGTCATCGACGATCTTAAAGACGAGGTTCCTGGCCTAACAGCCGTCGAGCCCGAAGGCGGTAAGATCGTGCGCGCCCATGCAACGTCTGGGGAAGTGGAAGCACATAACGTGTATTTGCCCGATCCCACGTGCGTGCATTACGATCAGCGCATCACGCCAGGCTGGGTGCATGATTTTATTGAGGAGACTGCGAGCTTTCCCACGGGCACCTTCGATGATCAGGTGGACATGCTCACGCAGGCACTGGCCTATCTGCGCAAGCGGGCCTATGGACTGTTTGAGCTTTGGAAGCGGGAAGCGCAGCGGATACGGCCGGATCAACCGCAGTTGCCGCCATCAGCGCAGGAATTGGCCGACGCCCAGAAAAGAGAGGCTTCCGGTATGAACGAGAAAGTGCGAACCTCAACGCTTGCCAAGCCGGTGATTAATGAGAAGACGCCGAAGTGTGGCAATCCAGAATGCGGCAATCGCTACTTGACGCGCCGCGGGCGGCTGCTGGAATGCAATGTCTGCGGCTGGAAGCAAGAAATAGACGAAGAGCCCAAACGGCCGTTGCGCAAATAGATCGTAATTGATTATCATCATCCGATGCGACCACTATGTATTGATCTCTTCTGCGGCCTCGGTGGATGGACAGAAGGCTTCCTTGCTGAAGGCTATGACGTGATCGGCTTCGACATTGAGCGGCACGATTACGGAACTGGCAGTTATCCTGCACAGCTTGTCCTTCAGGATGTGCGCACACTCCACGGCGCCCAGTTCAAAGATGTGGCGGTCATTGTCGCAAGTCCACCATGTCAGAAGTATTCGTACATGGCGATGCCGTGGTCGCGAGCGAAGGCTATGGCGGCAGAGATTCGTGACGATTTCTGGAAATGGTACGCATTGAACGAACTGTTCGTGCAGCCATTCCGAATCGCCAAAGAAGCTGGCG
>Ga0209801_1000629_pt1 | contig 23020 bp, 18 predicted proteins | sample GraSoiAngelo_127_FD_185884 | JGI IMG/M metagenome (GOLD analysis project Ga0209801, IMG submission 185884) | Grasslands soil microbial communities from the Angelo Coastal Reserve, California, USA - 14_0927_09_40cm (SPAdes) (version 2) | ecosystem: Environmental > Terrestrial > Soil > Grasslands ... | reverse complement strand
TCGGACGAAGCGGAGACGAGCAAGAGGATAGTGGAGACGGGCTAAGTGGTGACGGGTGTTGAGATTGCAGTTCAGTCAGCTTGTGGCGATTAGCTTGCGAATGAAAGGGGTGAGGCGGGGCAGCGAAACCGTGCAGGTCGGACCTCCTAATGAGTATATCGCAGCCCTACTTAGAGTTTCCGAAGGAGTTCACCATGCGCCGTTACGCAATGTTCGCCGCCGGGATGCTGATGGTCGGAGCTGGCGCCTACCTGATCTTTGCAAATCCTCATTTTTTGCCCCTCTGGTTCGTGTGGCTCGCCGGTCCGTTTCTTTGGTACGTGGGAGTCGCCGTGAGTATTGGAGGATTGGCTGCGGCCCTTTTTCTCGGTCCTGCAAAAGAAGCGCCAGGAGCTGAGGAGCAAGAAGAAGTACCGGTCCTGCGTTTCCGCAAATTAGCCAAGCGTCAACCTGCCGGAGTGCTACGTGAAATTCCGGCGATGGGCGGTTTCATTCTGTAGTTCGGGCCAGGCAGGTCGCTGATTCGAACCCTTGAAAGGGAAAACTAGCAAACCCATGCGCACGGAGCAGACCGGAACCCTTGTAGCTTCACCCCCGGAAAAAGGCACGGCCTCCAGTTCACGTCGCACCGTACTCAGAACTTTTTTAGGGGGCGGCATTCTGGCGTCGCTGGGATCGTTTTTGTATCCGGTGCTGCGCTATCTGGTGCCCCCCGTCGAGACGAATCTGGGAGTCGACTCGGTGATCGCCGCCACGATTCATGAACTGAAGCCCAATAGCTCGAAGATCTTTCGCTTCGGTAGTCGCCCGGCTTTGCTGATTCGTACCGCCGAAGGCGAGTATCAGGCGATGTCGGCAACCTGTACCCACCTGAGCTGCACGGTGCAGTATCGCCAGGACACACGACAGGTCTGGTGCGCTTGCCACAACGGGATCTACGACCTGAATGGAAAGAACCTTTTCGGGCCTCCGCCGCGGCCGCTGGAGAAATATCAGGTTCACATTCAAGGGGATGAAATCCAGGTTGTGCGCGCCTAAGGAATGCGAAGATGAGCCCTTTTGCCCGTGTCCAGAGCTGGCTTGATGAACGCTTCGGTTGGGCCGAGTTGATCGCACCGTTAAAGCACAAGACCGTTCCGCACCATAAGCTGTCGTACTGGTATTTTCTCGGCGGTATTACGCTCTTCCTTTTTGTCATCCAGGTCACAACCGGAATTCTGCTGCTGCTGTACTACCGGCCGAGCGCAAACGAGGCCTTTGAAAGCGTGCAGTACATCAGCACACAAGTTCGATTTGGATGGTTGGTAAGGTCCATCCACTCCTGGTCGGCGAACCTCATGATCTTTACCGCCTTTGCGCACATGTTCAGCGTGCTGTTCCTGCGCGCCTATCGCAAGCCGCGGGAACTGACTTGGCTCAGTGGCGCACTGCTGCTGTTCCTAGCACTCGGCTTTGGCTTCAGCGGATACCTGCTGCCGTGGAATACGCTGGCATTTTTTGCGACCAAGGTGGGGACGGAGGTCGCCGGCCAGGTACCGGTCATCGGTCCGTGGATCATGATGTTCTTGCGCGGCGGTCCGGATGTCACCGGCGCTACGCTAACACGCTTTTTCGGATTCCATGTTGCCGTGTTACCTGGCATCACCACGGTTTTGCTCGGCCTTCACCTGGCTCTCGTGCAGCGCTTCGGCATCAGCGTTCCGCCGCGAGTTGAGAAGCAGTGGGAATATTCTCCGCACGAACGCCAGGAGATGAAGTTCTTTCCCAACTTCCTGCTGCGTGAGGTGATGGCCTGGTATACAGCGCTAGCGGCGCTGGCCGTACTGGCCGCTCTTTTTCCATGGGGGCTGGGAACTAAGGCTGACCCGTTTGCTCCTGCTCCGGCCGGCATCAAGCCGGAGTGGTACTTCCTATTCGCGTTCCAGACTCTGAAATTGATTCCCGCCAAGGTCCTGTTCATGGATGGAGAAGTGCTGGGGGTGCTGGCTTTCGGCGCGGCCGGCGCTTTGTGGCTGATCTTGCCGTTTGCCGAGCCGAAGCGGCGCGCGGGTGGTTATCGAGCAGTAATTGCCTTCGGAATTGTCGCCGTCACTTATATCGCAAGCATGACGGTCTACGGGTATCTGGCGAAATGAAATGCACTCTTATTGACTCAACGGTGAGGTTGAATCGGACGCCAGGAATGCACCACATATTCGCGGTAAGGCTGGCATCCGTTTTTTTCCTCCTTCTTGTTCCAGTATGTCTGGGGCAAACCAAAAATACGTGCCTGGACTGTCACTCTTTGCTGGATGCTCCGCTGAAGGTGACGGCAGAGGAGTTTGCCGCTAACATCCACGCGCAGAAAGGGCTTACGTGTGCCAGCTGTCATGGCGGCGATCCTACGTCGGACGATAATGCGATGAGCCCCAAGGCGGGCTTCCGCGGCCACATCGACCGCAAGCGGATTCCCGAGTTGTGCGGCAAGTGCCACACTGATGCGGCTTACATCCGGCAATACAACCCGTCGCTGCGAACGGATCAGCTCTCGCAGTACCACACCAGTGTGCATGGGAAGAAGTTGGCTAGCGGCGACACTCACGTGGCTGTATGCACAGACTGTCATGGCATTCACAACATCCGCCCGGCCAGCGATGTGCGTTCGAGCGTTAATCCGCTGAACATCGCCACCACTTGCAGTCATTGCCACTCGGATGTGAACTACATGAAGGCTTACGTCATTCCGACGGTGCAGTTCGCCGATTACAGCAAGAGTGTTCACCATGAGGCAATGGCCGTGCGCGGCGACCTGAGCGCACCTACGTGTACTACTTGCCACGGGAATCACGGAGCTGCGCCGCCGGGCGTGGGGACTGCGAAGAACGTATGTTCGACCTGCCATGTCTACCAGTCGCAACTGTTCGAAGAGAGTCCGCACAAAGCGGCGTTCGAAGCGGCGGGGCTGCCGGGGTGCGTGACTTGTCACAGCAATCACGCGATTACGCCTCCCAACGACGAGATGGTCAGCACCGGAGAACGTTCCATCTGTACCACCTGCCATGCGGAGGGCGATGCGGCCTTGCAGGCGGCCAGCGGCATTCACGGCCATCTTCGCGATCTCGAGTTGCGGATTACCCGCTCGAAACAAATTCTGGATCGGGCGGAGGAATCAGGCATGGAAGTCAGCCAGGCGCAACTCGACCTCATCCAGGCCAGCGATGCCCTCACCAAGGCCAGGGTAGCGATCCATGGTTTCCGTCCAGACAAAGTTGCGAACGAAGTCGCTTCCGGACAGGCAGTCACGGAGAAAACTTATAAGGCAGGCACTGAGGCCCTGCGGGAGCGCAACTATCGGCGTTTAGGACTGAGTATTTCGCTCTTGGTAATTGGAGCGACCCTGATCGGCCTGCGGCTGTGGATTCGCGAGATCGAAAGCTAAGTCGAGCAAGCAACTCGTGGATTCAAGTGAAGACTGCTGACTACTTCTGCTCGGCAGGAAGCGTTACCGTCATCCGGGTACCGCGTCCCGGAGTACTCTCCGGAGTGATGGTTCCTCCATACGCCTCGACCAGTGCTTTCGCAATGGCAAGACCCAATCCAAATCCCCCGGTTTCGCGGGTGCGGGAGGGGTCGGCCCGGCGGAATCTTTCGAAAATGCGGGGGAGATCTTTTTCCGGGATTCCGGCGCCGTGGTCTTCGACCACCACCGTACCTCGTCCATTGTTACGGCTAATCCTGATATCCACGGTGGCACCGGCGGGGCTGTAGCGGATGGCATTCTCCAACAGGTTGACCCAGACCAGTTCCAAGTCTTCGGGGTCTGCCTTGCAAACCAGGTTGCTCTCTGCGTTGAGTTGGAGATTGATGTTGCGCGAGCGTGCCAGACTACGGATTCCCGCCATGGCTTCCTCGCAAGTATTGGAAATGTCGATCTCCTGCAGATCGCGCTGCAGGGCGCCCTGCGCCCACTGTTCAGCGCGCGCCAGACGAAGCATCCACTGCAGCAACTTCTCCAGACGTTCCATGTCGTCGAGCGCCTGGCCTAGGCCGGCCTCGTATTCCTGCGCGGTCCGCGGTTTTTGCAGGAGTGATTGGAGAGTGGATTTCAGAATGGCGACCGGCGTCTTCAGTTCGTGAGCAGCATTCCCCAGGAATTCTCGCTGCTGCAGAAACGATTGCCGGAGACGATCAAGCATAGTGCTCATGGCATCGGTCAGGGGCTTGAGTTCCTCGACCCGCTTGACGTCAGGGGTCGGACGCAGTTCCCAATTTTGGGCGGAGATCTGAGCTGCTTCGGCCGCTAGATGTTGCAAAGGAAGGAGTCCGCGACGAATGCCCAGCAGGGCAAGAAGTACGGTCGCCCCCAGCAGTATGAGACTGGCCAGGGCAACGTAAACTCCGGCGGCCAAGACCTGGTTGCGCAGGGCCAGAGTTGGCTCAGCGTAGACCACGATCAGGGTATCGGAGCTGGATGGCGGGGCTTCCTCTCGATCCAGGATGGGGACTTCTTTCAGGTACAACGCCCGGTAGGGCAGGCCGGACACCATCAGGGATCGATAGGTTTTATGTTTTGAGTTGTCAAAAGTCAGATCAGCCGGCCAATTGGAAGAGCGGGCCAAGACTGTCGGCCCTTTTCGAATTTCGTAAAAATCAGGATGAGAAGGGTCCGGCGAAGGTGGAACCAGGCTTTTCTCAAAAACGAGGTTATAGCTGCCGTCCTCCGCGTAGCGGACGAGCGCAGCAATACTCATGGCTCGCGCTTGCAAGTCGGCATCGAGCGCGGCCTGCAAACGCTCCTCCATATAGAACACGCCGGTGAAGACGAGACCGGCCGCCAGTACAAGCTGGGACAAAACGACGGTCAGGATCAGATGTCCCTTGATCGACTTGGTCAGCCCCTTCATTGAAGCATGTAACCCTGGCCACGCAGAGTATGAATCAATTGACGCGCGGAAGCGTGGTTCAGTTTGCGCCGTAATCCCGAGATGTATACCTCGATCACGTTACTAAATTTCTCCCAGTTGTAGTCATAAAGGTGTTCCAGAAGTTCGGCTTTGGAAACGATAGCGCCTGATCTGTGCGCCAGGTATTCCAGGACGCGATACTCCATCGCGGTCAGAGGAACGGTCTTACCTGCCTTGTGTACATTGCGGTTGCCAGTATCAATTTCCAAATCGCCAATCGTCAGCAGAGCCGAGGCTTGGCCTTTGCCGCGGCGAATGAGGGCCTTGGTACGAGCCAGCAGTTCGCCCAGATCAAAGGGTTTGGTCAGGTAGTCATCGGCTCCAGCATTCAACAGGGCGACCACGGATTCTTTTTCCTCGCGCGCCGTAAGAACGAGCACAGGGGTGTGCTGCTTGCTGTGGCGTAGCCGCTTCAGCAATGCCAGGCCGTCCAGCCGGGGCAGCATCAGGTCCAGAAGCACCGCGTCGTAGGGCTCCGACTGGGCCAGGTACAGGCCTTCTTCACCGTCAGTCGCTATATCTACAGCATAGCTGGCACCCTCGCGCAAGCTGCGCGCGATGTTTTCCGCCATCCGCAACTCGTCTTCGACAACTAGAACGCGCACGGTTGACCTTAGGTAAACTCTATCACTCTCACCGGCCAGTATAAGTCCTCAGCTTCATACGTCCAGGTCTGCAGCAGGTCTTGGCAGGGACAGCGACGTGCCAGACGTCGACCGGGCGACCCAAACAAAGCTCTGATTTTGACCGAAGAGGAACGCGAGCGGCTCCAATCGCTGGCCCATCGGGCGCGCAGCCAGCCCCTGTTGGCGCGGCGTGCGCGCGTGGTGCTGGCCTGCGCCGAAGGACTCAACAACCAGGCGGTGGCGCGGAAAATGCGGGCCTCGCTGGGCATGGTGGGCAAGTGGCGCTCCCGATTTTTGAAAACTCGCCGGGAAGGACTCTACGACGAGCCCCGACCCGGAGCACCCCGCCAGGTAAGCGATGCCCAGGTCGAGCAGGTGGTGATTCGGACCTTGGAAAGCACACCCCGGGGAGAGACGCACTGGAGCACGCGCGGCTTGGCCAAAGCTACCGGGCTCAGCCGAATGACCATCAGCCGCATTTGGCGCGCGTTCGGCTTGCAACCGCACCGTACCGACACTTTCAAACTGTCGCCCGACCCCTTGCTCATCGAGAAAGTGCGCGACATTGTGGGCTTGTATATGAACCCGCCCGATCATGCCTTGGTCTTGTGTGTGGATGAGAAGACCCAGATTCAGGCCCTCGACCGCACGCAACCGTTGCTGCCTTTACGGCCGGGGCAGCTGGAGCGCCGCACCCACGACTACAAACGCCATGGGACGACTTCGCTGTTCGCCGCCCTGGAATTGAAGACCAGCCAGGTGATCGCGCAACCCAAGCGCCGCCATCGCTCCGCGGAATTTCGCCAGTTCCTGGATGAAATCGAAGTGCAAGTGCCCGACCGAACTCGATGTGCATATCATTGTGGACAACTACGGAACCCACAAAACCGCCATCATCCGGAAATGGTTCGCCAAACGCCCGCGCTTTCACGTCCACTTCACGCCCACCTGCGGTTCCTGGACCAACCTGGTGGAACGATGGTTCGCGGAACTCACCAACAAGCGAATTCGACGTGGCGTGTTCAGCAGCGTCAAACAACTGGAGGCGGCCATCCGCGAGTACATCGACATGCACAAGGAAAATCCTAAGCCCTTCGTTTGGACCAAAACGGCGGACCAAATCCTGGCCAGCATCGCTCGTTACGCGCAGCGCACGACCGCCGCGCAAGTCTATAACTTATGACACGAACCATTGGGACAGGAGACTAGTTTTTCTCTCCTAAGTGGTCCCGCAAATATTCGTAAGCTTGGGCGGGTGTTTTTACCACGCCAAGGTTCGGGCGAGTCTGTTCGGCGAGGACCTGGAACATCCTGGCCAACCCCGTGATCAAGCCAGAGGGAGCGATCACGACGTGTTGTGCCTCACTGCTAAAGATGCTCTTGGCGCCGGCCATCGCTTGCAGCCTATCGGTTGAAATCTGTGCGTCGGTCACGCTGCGAAAATCGATGATTTCAGAGAACGTGGGGTCGAAATTGGGATGGGATCGAATGGTTTGGGAATGGCACACGAACTCCTCCTCGGTTACATCCCCCAGAAATGCGGAGTAAACCAGGCGCTTCTCGACATCGATGGTGAGAGTTACAGGCATTGGTTACCACAGCGGGAACCAGATAATCTGAATCATATTGTGCCACTCCGGCAAATGTTGGCAAATGTATGTTGCCTGGAAGTATTGCTGGGTTGGAAAAGCAACACATACAGCTCTCTGCGGAATTCGGGCGAGGCTAGCGGGCAGCCTGAACACGCGACTGCGGTACCTCGTCATGCCTGGCATCAAAAAGCACCGCAATACCAATAGCAGACTTGGGTGCAGCTTGCTCCACTCTTACTACACAGCCATTAAGGTGAAGCCGAACGCGGCTGGTGCCGCTTAGGTACTCGAGGACGAAGTCGATATGCTTGCCCTTGGTGAGCTTGAAATCAGAATAGAAGAAAATTCCGCGCGGCGAGATGTCGCGCACAAAAGCAACGTGCTCTTCGGAATGCGGGGAATCGACCGTAATCCATGCCGGCAAGCGTACGAAGGCTCGGGAAACACTGCGGGGCACACCTTTGCCAATTAGGATGGGTTGAGCGTGAAGAGAGTGGTTGGGATGAAAGAAAGCCCTGCGCTGACGCATGTGGTTTCTCAGTGGGGGAGGGCTTTCACAGAGTGAACAATGAGTTTCCGGGGCACGATCAGGGCCATCCGGCTGCCTATGGGTTTCAACGATATGTAGCAGCCACGATTAACGAAAATGTGAATTTTGTACTGGGACGTGCCAATTTTACGCCGAGTACCTTGCGATTACAGAAGTAACATCGGTCAATTGGGGAGCGCTGGATAGCGAGCAGGCTGGCGCAAACAGAGCAGCCGGAATATTGGTGGAGGCGGCGGGAGTCGAACTATCTAGCGTGTTGACAGCACGTAAGTTATTGATTCCAGGAACTGCCACAACGGCCAAAAAGGCCTCATTGCCCGATCCATTGTACGTTTATTGTACGAAAATGCTTTTCGCCTTGGAATGGCACAGAACCACATAGCGAAGACAGTATCCCATAGATTTGCTGGGATGGATCGGGGAAAAGCACCCGCGTACGGCTCCGGATGGTTGATCCTCCTCCTGATAGCGCGCGCAGATTCAAGGACTTAACTTCTCGGTTGGTTCGTCGAGGGCAGCCTTTGGCAAGCTGCGTTCGAAGGCAATCCTGTAGCCTATGACCGACGAGAGCGGAGAAAAGGCTCATCTCATACCCTGCGCGCTAAGGAGCGGCGGGAGGGTCTGAGAGTTGAACCATTAGTTTGCCATTATTGGAACCGTCGAATAATTTGTTGATCGCCGCTGGTGCAGACTCGAGACCGCGGACGATATCTACCCGATACTTTAGCTGGCCTGAGCTGTGCCACTGCGTGAAGTTACTCATCATTTCCTTTACTTTCGAAGAGTAATCGGTTGCGAGGAAACCTTGGATATTGAGGCGCTTGCTGATCACCAGCGCAAAGTTGGAGGGGCCCGGAATGGGTGCCGTGGCGTTGTACTGCGAGATCAGGCCGCAAAGCACCACGCGACCAAAGGTGTTCATGAGGTAGAGCGCGCTTTCCAAGATTCCTCCACCGACGTTCTCGAAATAAATATCCACTCCGTTCGCACACGCAGTCTTCAGCTGTTTCTTGTAGTTGTCGTCTTTGTAGTTCACGGCAGCGTCGAAAGCGAGTTCCTCTCGTAGCCAATTGCACTTCTCTTCGGTTCCGGCGATGCCGACTACACGAAGTCCCTTGATCTTGCCGATCTGGCCGACGAGTGATCCGACCGAACCTGCGGCGCCGGAGATCAAGAGAGTTTCGCCGACCTTGGGCTGTCCCACTTCCAAAAGTCCACCGTAGGCGGTTAATCCAGCCAGTCCAAACAGTCCAAGGTAAGCCGAAAACGGAAGTCCGCTCTCCGGCAACTTCGTCACAGCTTCACCATCGGAAAGCAGATATTCTTGCCAGCCGAACATCCCTTGGACTCGGTCACCGGCGGTAAAATTTGGATGATTTGATTTCTCCACTATTCCGATTGCCAACCCGCGCATGATTTCGCCAATCTGCACGGGCGGAACGTAGGACGGACGGTCAATCAGCCACCCCCGCATCGCTGGATCGAGCGAGAGATATACGCTGCGAATCAGAAGCTGGGAATCCTCAGGCACCGGCATGGGTTGGGACACAAGCTCGAAGTTGTCAGCTTTAATCAGCCCCGTGGGCCGCGATTTGAGCCGCCATTGGCGGTTTACCGGGGTAGCAGCAGCCATAGCGGAGGACGAATCACTGTCAGACTGTGTAGCGCGCTGCCGCGAGAAGTCGGCCGGCAATATTGCGCCGCAGTGCAGCCCCATCGAGCGGATCGTAGTTGGCAAAGCCGCGTAGAGTCGCCATATTCTCCCGCAGGGCGTGGCCAGCCGAGCAGGTGCCGATGACATTCCGCGCCGAGACTTCTACTCGATCCATGGCCTCGCGCAAAAACACGGCGCACATGTTGGCGGCATTGGTCTCTTTGCCCGAGGCTGCAAGCTTGCGACTTCGAAGCAAGCTCGACTCCATCGCGAAAACTTCCATGACGATGTCGGAAATGTTCATCACGATCTCCTGCTGTTTTTCCAACTCGGCCCCGTATTTTTGATAGGCAATCCCGATCGTGAACAGCGCAATCTTCTTTGCGCTCTGCACAAGCCGCGCGTCTTCATCTTTGTCGGTGTTCGCGGAGGCCGTTGCCCCACTGCCAGGCCCGCCGACTACGGCCTGAACAGCGGGGATAAGCCCCAATTGCCCACGGGCGGCGCGTTTCAGCAGCATTCCCGTTATGAGAAGCCGGTTGATTTCGTTGGTGCCTTCGAAGATCCGGTTGATTCGCGAATCACGGTAAGCCCGTTCCACCGCATAATCTTGGTGGTAGCCATAGCCGCCGTGGATTTGCACGCCTTCATCGACAACGTAATCCAGCATCTCGGAGGCATACACCTTAATCATCGAGCACTCCGCAGCGTACTCTTCAACGGCTTTGAGCTCGGTCTGTGAATCCGCGTGCTTATCATGAGCGGACTGCGCCAATTGGCTCTCGATGAGTCCCACCACACGCCACACCATCGATTCCACCGCGAACGTGCGAATCGCCATCTCCGCCAGCTTATGCTGGATGGCGCCGAACTCGGCGATCGCCGATCCGAATGCTTTGCGTTCTTTGGCGTATTTCAAGCAGATGGCAAGCACGTTTTTTGCTCCACCCACGGCACCAGGGCCGAGTTTCAACCGGCCGATGTTCAGGATGTTAAACGCGATGATGTGCCCGCGCCCAATTTCGCCAAGCAGGTTTTCGACCGGAACCCGGACGTTGTCAAAATACACCGCCGTGGTCGAGCTGCCCTTGATGCCCATCTTGTGTTCTTCGGCGCCGCTGGTCACGCCGGGAAAGCTGCGCTCCACCAGAAACGCCGTGAACTTCTCGCCGCCTACTTTAGCGAATACGGTAAAGAGGTCTGCCGCGCCTCCGTTGGTGATCCACATCTTCTGTCCGTTGAGGACGTAGTATTTGCCGTCGGCGCTGAGATCCGCCCGGGTACGCACGGCGAGAGCATCGGAGCCGGCCAGCGGTTCGGTTAGCGCGTAGGCGGCCAACAGCTCAACCTTCGCCAGCTTGGGAAGATATTTTCGTTTCTGTTGTTCGTTGCCAAAGAAAAGAATGGGCAGCGTACCGATCCCGGTATGCGAGGAGTGCCACGACCCGTAAGAAGCGTCCCGCGCCAGATGCTCACCAGCAATCATTACAGACGGCAGATCCATTTCCATGCCGCCGAATTTCTCGGGGATCGGTATCGCGGCGAGTCCCAGCTCTGCCGCTTTGCGAAGCACGCTTAGTGCGACCCCCGGAGTCTGCTGGCGGATCGCGTCGAGATGAGGTTCCACCTCATTTGTCCAGAATTGGTCGACCGTGCGGGCTATTGCAAGGTGTTCTTCGTTGAGATCTTCGGCTGTGAAAATTTCGTTGGGCGAGCGATCCTCAATGAGGAACGCGCCGCCTTTAACTTGAAGAGGAGTTGCCGCGGAAGTTGTCATCATCTTCCCCCGGGTCGACCGATTGCTACGCCACACGAGCAAATCTGCGACCGCGATGCTGATATTTCGATGTTTCGAGGTCGGGGCTCGCAAACCAGCCGATTCACCTCATCCGTCCTGATGGAGAGAACCGCGTTCTCAAATTGTGTTAGTCTATATCAGATATGAGTAACTAACGTCAACATCGAACACAAGCATTGAACACCGGCGGCGCCGAACCGGCCATTGGATCGCGATTTGTGAGAACAGCCGATGGAAGCTCCGATTGTTAGGATCGATCCGGTGTCTTGAGCACCGAACCGGTAGCACGGCTTGCAACCTTTATCAGGAGAATATGCGACTATGGCTCGTGTTGAAGTTGCCGCCCCGCAAAGAAGTCGGAATCATAGGAACTCGGTGAAGCGAAATGCAGCAGCGCAGATCCACGAGATCCCAGGGCTTCGGGAGCGCAAAAAGGCGCGACTTCGTCAGCAAATTATCGAGACAGCCATCCAATTGTTCCGCAAACAGGGCTACGAGAAAACTCGCATCGATGACATCGTCAAAATTCTAGAAATCAGCCAGCCGACTTTCTTCCGTTATTTCCCAAGCAAGGACGCTGTTTTAAGGGATGTGGGTAAGCGCGGCTTCGAGTGCATAGCGGAGCGCCTCAAATCAGAACTTTCCACCAGGGCGGATACCGCCGAGCGCTTGCATCGCCTGTATCACGCCATGGCGCTCGAAGCGGAAGCTGACCGACCTCTATGGAAAGCGGTGGTGCTGTCGGGTGCGATGGATCCGGTACGTTCTCCGGAGGTGCGCGGAGTCGAGGGAGTTGCGATCAGCCGGCTGCGGGAAATTCTGGCACAGGGTCAGGAACGTGGTGAAATCACGAGCGCGTTCCCGGTCGTGCATCTTGCCGAATTTATGGAGGCGCTCTACCACACAGTGGTCCGTCAGTGGACCGTCGACCTCACTGGACCCCATAAACTGACCGAGCGCGTGGACAGCGCCGTGGAATTTTTCTTGCGTGGTGCTAAGCCGTGATTGGTTCCTGGACCAGTCTGCTCTCCCCGTTCGTGCAAGGCTAAAGGTAAATGAAAGCCGCTATCCTGCACGATTTCAAAATGCCGCTCTCGATCGAGGAAGTGGAACGCCCTCATCCCGAAGCAGATGAAGTTTTGATCCAGGTGGAAGCCTGTGGTTCCTGCCACTCCGACTTGCACGTGGCTGATGGAGATTGGACACAACTGGCGGGAATCGTGAAGAGACCGCTGATTCTCGGCCACGAAATTGCCGGTCACGTAGTGGAGAAAGGCCCGGCAGTGCACGATTTGCAAATCGGCGATCGCGTCGGCGTGCCCTGGATTCACTGGAGCTGCGGTGACTGCGAATTTTGCCGCGAAGGAAACGAAAACTTGTGCAACCGGCAGAAGATCACAGGTATCACCGTTGACGGTGGCTACGCCGAATTTGTCAAGGCGCCGGCAACTCACGCGCTGAAAATTCCAGATGGTCTTTCTGCGCTCGAAGCCGCCCCGCTTTTTTGTGCGGGACTCACCGTTTATCGCGCCCTGAAGGGCGCCGGGATTGTGCCCGGTCAGCGCCTGGCTGTTTTCGGGATAGGTGGCCTGGGACACCTTGCAGTGCAGTTGGGACGGGCCTTTGGCGCGGAGGTGACCGCGATCGACATTTCCGACGAGAAGCTGGAACTCGCCCGAACCTTTGGTGCAGCTGACGCTCTCAATGCGGCCACGACAGATGTGGTTAAGGAGCTGCGCCGCAAAGGTGGAGTCCATGTGTCACTGGTCACGTCCGCAGCGAAGGCAGCTTATGACACAGCTTTTTCCTGCCTCCGGCCCGCCGGTACTCTGCTCGTCGTGGGCTTGCCCGCTGAAAACATCTGTTTCCCACCGATTCTCATGGCAGCACGAGAAGTCCGGATCCATGCATCAACGGTTGGTACTCGGCAAGAAATGCGGGAAGTACTCGCCATGGCTGCCGCCGGGAAGATACTCTGCCATGTGGTTAAGTGGCCGCTTGCTGAAGCCAACGAGGCGCTGGATCTGTTGCGCAGAGGCGAAGTCTCCGGCCGAATCGTCCTGACTCCCTAAAAGGGCTGGCCGCGGGAATCCGACGAGGTCGGAGTTTCGTCCTGCGCACCGTCGCCATTTCCGAACGACCATCGCCCTGCCGCCATTGAATTATTGGGGCGCGCGATAACATGCGCCCCATACCCTCTCGGAAATGTCGACGTTTCATTTCTTGACGTTAGTGACTCTTATGTGATACTAACTCTCACAATCTGTGGTTTCGTTGGGCACGATTTGAATTTTTGATCGATAGCGAAACAGGCAGCTGGATCAGCATTGACGGCTTTTAGGGTTGGCGCCCGCATCTGGCAGGGCTTTGGGGAGTTGCGCCGCGTTGGGGAATACGCAGAACCAATGCGGCGATGTGCAGATACTTCCGTAAGGAGAATCCTATGAAGTCACTCGCATGTACGCTTGTGTGCTTGCTGTTGGCAGCCAGTGTGGCTCACGCGCAGGGCGTCGGCTCATCGGGAGAGATCACCGGAACTGTGACGGACGCTTCCGGCGCTGTTTTGCCCAACGTTACGGTCAATGTGGTCGATAACCAGACCGGTCTGAAGCGCACGGCAACGACGAATGGTACCGGTCAGTTCAGAGCAGCTGGGCTGTCGCCGGCCACTTACGACGTCAGTGTGGAACGGCCGGGCTTCGCGACGGAGATTAGAAGAAGCGTCACTGTCGCCATCGGGCAGACGGTCATCTCCGATTTCAAGCTGAAACCGTCGCAGGTCGCGACGGTTGTCGAGGTCACGGACCAGCCGCCCGCGGTGGAAACAGAACGAGGCAGCCAGGCGGACAGAATTTCGCAACAGTACATTACCGACCTGCCCATTGACCGGCGCGATTACCTGACATTTACGTTGCTCGCGCCTGGCGTCTCTGATGCCACCCGGTTGGCGGGGGACCAGGATTTCAGAGTCAAGCAAACCCCGACCAGCGGCCTGTCGTTCTACGGCAGTAATGGAAGAGGAAACAGCGTCACGGTGGACGGTGGCGAGACCTCAGGCGACAGCGGAGGGCAGCGCCTGACCGTAAGCCAGGACGCCGTACAGGAATTCCAGATCAATCGTAGCAATTACGCCGCGGAACTGGGATCGGCCACCGGCGCTTCCATCAACATTGTGACCAAGTCAGGCACCAACAATGCGCATGGCAGCCTGTATGGTTTTTTCCGCAACGATGCGATGGACGCCCGCGACCCATTTGCCTTCAACTCGGCCCTGGCGACGGACCCGACCTTCTCTAATTTCAACACCACTTCTGTGGCCCATCCGATTAAGAATTCGCTCAGCCGCCAGCAGTACGGTGGCGCCATCGGCTTCCCCATCCAGAAAGACAAAACCTTCCTGTTTGCTTCCTTCGAAGGCCTGCGGCAGAATTCACAGAATTCAGTTCCTCTTTTGACGAACAGTTCGATCTTCGCCGGACCCTCCGCGGCGGCAACCACGAACCCCTTTGGGCAGAGTGATCCGAGGTTTGGGCAACAGGCGATTGTTTCAGCTCTAGCCCAATCCACAAACCCGAGCGTGCCTTGCCTCAACCTCCCCACTGGAGGAGTTCTTTTCGAACCTGCCCCAGTTTGCGCTTTTGCTCTCCAGGGCGTTCTGTCGGTGAGCCCAACTCCCGGTTCGAACCCGTTCGTAACGGCCGGCCAGACCGCCTTGAATGCCTTTCTCGTAAACCAGTTTGAAACCCAAGGCGGAGTCTTTCCTTACGACACGCGGGAATACTTGGCATCGGGACGCCTGGATCACCGCTTTAATGTGAACAACGAGCTTTCTGTTACCTACAGGTATGGGCACGATGTGGAGCAGTCGCCCGATGTGCAGTCTCTGACAGCTTTTTCGGCCGGAAGTTCGATCCACACCTACGATAATAATCTGCAAGCCACCTGGTACCGCCAGATCAATCCGTCCACCCAGAACGAGGCCCGCGTACAGTGGGATTACAACAGCTTTAACGTGATCCCGAACGAGCCGGGACAGGTGGGGCTTCAGATTCCCAGTTTCATCAATAATTTGGGAACGAACATTTTCTTGCCCAGCATCACCATCCTGCGCCGGTACGAATTCGCCGACAATTTCACCCTGATCCGCGGCCATCACACATTTAAGTTTGGCGGTTCCGAACTGCTCCGCGGCAATCACACTGAGTCGCACACTTTCTTCCCGGGTCGCTTTGTATTCGGATCGCTGCCCGGGTTTTTGATCAGCCCGTGCTTAGCTGCAACCTCAGGCGCGAATCCCTGTACTGGAGTACCTTCATCAGGGGCCACCATCAATCCATTGCAATCGGCATCGCTCGGGCTGCCTCAGGTTTACCAGCAGGGGTTCGGAAATCCTACCTACCCGTATTACACCCGGCCGCTGACAGAGCTCTACGCGCAGGACTCCTGGAAAATTACACCAAGCTTCACTCTGGACTACGGCCTCCGCTACACACTGGACACGCAATTCGCGCCTTTAACCACGTATAAGAAGGATTTTGCTCCCCGGGTTTCTTTCGCGTGGGATCCATTCAAGAATCACAAGACGGTGATCCGGGGTGGGTACGGAATCTTCTACGGACCGGTGGACGTCCAAATTCCCGACGTTGACTTGAGTCTGGGGGTTGTGAACGGCAATAAGACCGCGGTCGAGAACAGCTCAAGCGCAGGCCAGGTCGCAAACCTGACGGCGGTCTGCGGATTCTCCCAGTTCGGAGTAACGATAATCCCCGGTAACGGCTCCAGCCCTTGCAACCGGGAGATTTCTATTTATGTAGATCCGCTCGGTGGGGTTCCGGCTTTGGGTTTAGCGGGCGCAAACACCGTGTTCCAGACCCTCTTCGGGCAGGGGTTGATTCAGTGCAAAACCCCGGCCCCGGGGAATGCTGCCTGCATCACGCCAGCCGCTGTGGCCCCGTTGGGCATCAATGTTACGAATAGCGGTCCCGTCGGTCCGCTGCAGGTAGTTTTCGTGAACCAACCGGGCTATCGCCCCCCGATCGCGCAGCAGGCTTCGTTTGGAATCGAACGTGAGATTGGACCTGGGTTCTCGATTTCTCTCAGCGGAATCTATTCTCATACGCAGAGACTCCCGGTCGCAATCGATACCAATCTGCTGCCAGCGCCGTTCACCACCCTCACTCTGGCCGATGGCCACACTGTTTCTTATCGCAACTGGAATACGACGGCCGCGGGGGCCGACCCGCTGGGCGGCACTGAGCCTGGCGGCCTGCCCTGCGACACTCAACAATGCTTCGTGAATCCGCTGGTTGTGCAGAACAACCAATATACCTCTGCGGCATACGCTGTTTACGAGGGCGGCATCGTGGAAGTCAAGAAGCGCTTCAGTGAGCACTTCACATTGTTCGGGAATTACACCTTCAGTAAAGGCTTTGACACGTCCACGGATTTCAACTCCGACTACGGGCCGCAAGATCCGACGAACCTCAACTTAGATCGGGCTCTTTCCGAGTTTGACGAGCGGCACAAAGTGGTAATCGCCGGAGTGTTCGACAGCCCCTGGAACCGAAGTATCTTGTCGGGTTTCCAGCTGGCTCCGATTTTCTCGTACCACAGCGGACACCCTTTCAACTTGCTGGCGGGAGGCGAGGTGAACGGTAACAATCACACCACCAACGAACGTCCCATCGGAGCGCCGCGCGACACAGGTCTGGGCCCCAATTATGTCGACTTCGACATGCGCCTGAGCTGGCGGCACAAACTAGGCGAGAGGGCTAACCTGCAAATCACTGCAGAAGGATTCAACCTCGCAAACCGGACAAATTTTGCCAGCGTAAACAACGAAGTAGGCCCTGTCTTTGGCTTGATCCCGGGGTTCACGACGTTCAACGCGCATGGAGTTCGACCGGGCACCGCCCTTGCGGGTGGAGGGACGGCCACGCCGAGCGTGCCGCTGACTTTCACTTCCGCCTTTCCGAAACGCCAGATCCAACTCGGCCTGCGGTTGACATTCTGACAGGGAGCACGGATGGCGTTCGTCGAGAATCAGGGAGCCAAGATTTATTGGGATGAGCAAGGCCAAGGTGAGCCGATTTTGCTCATCATGGGACTGGCTTACGCATCCCAAATGTGGTACCAGACGCGGCCTCTTTTGGCGTCGCGGTACCGGACCCTGGCCCTGGACAACCGTGGCATAGGGCAGAGCGATGTGCCCCCGGGACCGTATCCCATCGCGCTGATGGCGTCCGATGCCAGAGCGGTGATGGATGCCGCCGGCATCGAAAGTGCGCATGTATTCGGCGTCTCCATGGGTGGCATGATTGCGCAGGAGTTTGCGCTGCAATACCCGAAGCGAGTGTTGTCGCTGATACTGGGCTGCACCGCGGCGGGCGGGCCGACCGCGGTGCGCGCCGAACCAGAGGCTGCCCAGATGCTGATGACGCGTGACAAAGTGAGCCCTGAGCAGGCCGCCGAGGCGCCCGTGCCGTTTATCTACGATTCGGCAACTCCGCGTGAACGGATTGATGAGGATATTGCGATTCGCCGGCCGTGGTTTCCGCGGCCCGAAGCATATACGGCACAGCTGCAGGGAATACTTGGGTGGGAGGCGTACAGCCGCCTCTCCGGAATCGCCGCCCCCACCCTGGTGATCCATGGGGAGTCCGACCGGTTGGTGCCGCCGGGCAATGCCAAACTAATCGCAGAACGCATTCCGGGTGCGAAGCTCGTGATGATTCCGCATGCCAGCCATCTCTTCTTAACTGACCAGACGGAGGTTTCACACCAGGCTATTCTGCAATTCCTTAACGAGCAGGCCGGAAGTGCGAGGAGCGATGCCGGGTCGGAGAAGGAGAAGGTTTCATGTTAAAGGAGGCCGCCAGCACCACGCAGGGTTCCACGGCGAATGTGAAGCAGCTTTTCGATCTCACCGGACGCGTTGCAATCGTCACCGGAGGGTCAATCGGACTGGGCCGCCAAATGGCCGAAGGTCTGGCGGAAATGGGCGCCGACCTGGTGTTGTGCGCTCGCAAGAAAGAACGCTGCTATCAGGCCGCCGAAGAATTGCAGCAACTCGGCGTCAAAACCATTGCCCTTGGCTGCGATGTCAAGAACCCGGACAGTATTCAGGAGATGGTGGAAGCGACCCTCTCCCAGTTCGGGCGAATCGATGTACTCATCAATAACGCGGGAATATCCTGGGGCGCTCCCGTCGAGGAGATGCGGCTCGAGGATTGGAACAAGGTCATCGAGACGAACCTGACCGGCACTTTTCTGTGCGCCCAGGCGGTCGGCAAAGTCATGATCCGGCAAGGCAGGGGTGAGAACAGCGCTTGCACCAACAGCGCAGGCAAAATCATTAATGTTGCGTCAGTGGCTGGGCTGGGTGGGGCTCCGGCGGAACTTCCAGCCATTGGCTACCACGCCAGCAAGGGTGGAGTCATCAGTTTTACCAAAGACTTGGCCTGCAAATGGGCAAGTCACAACATTCAAGTAAATGCAATTGCTCCTGGCTGGTTTCCCACACACATGTCGAACCGCGTCCTGGAGCACCATGAGGAGCTTTTTCTCTCCCACATTCCCTTGCGGCGTTTTGGCAATGAACATGATTTGAAAGGAGCTGCTGTGTTTCTCGCTTCTGCCGCCTCGAACTATGTCACCGGTCACGTGCTGGTGGTGGATGGAGGTCAGTCAGCCTGGTAAGCGGCGAGATAAGGCCATGAATATTCCGCTTACCCCCGTACGATTCCTGCGTTATGCCGAACAGCAGTTCTCCGGCAAGACCGCCGTGGTTTGTGGAGACCGTCGTTTCACTTACGCGCAGCTCGGTGAACGTGCCAGCCGTCTCGCCGGTGCTCTGCGCGAAGCGGGGGTGAAAGCGGGCGACCGGGTTGCATTTCTCAGCCTGAATTGCCATCGGCTTCTCGAAGCGTATTACGGCGTACTGGAAGCCGGCGCGGTGTTGCTCCCCTTGAACTTCCGGCTCGCTCCTGGGGAATTGGCCTACATTCTGAATGACGCCGGGGTGAAAGTGCTCTTCTTGGAAAAAGAGTTCGCTGAGGTCGTGGATTCTTTTCGGCAAAGCGTTTCATCTGTGCAGACTTTCTTCATGCTTGACGCTGCACCGCAGGGAGCCTGGCTCTCGCCAAGAAATTACGAAGACATTCTGGCGGCGGCGACGCCTTACCGGGCGGATGTGATGGACTTCGACGAAAACTCCTTGGCTGAGCTGTTCTATACCAGCGGCACCAGCGCCGATCCCAAGGGAGTGATGCTGACCCACCGAAATGTTTATCTCCACGCTCTCTCGGTTATTGTGACGTTCATGACCAAGCCGGATAGCGTAAGTCTGCATACAATTCCACTGTTCCATGCCAACGGTTGGGGTACTGCCCATTCAGTCACCTTCGTGGGAGGGAAACATGTCATGCTTCAGCGCTTTACCTGCGCGGAAGTCTTCCAGTTGATTCAGCGCGAGCGCGTCGACTCGCTGAGCCTTGTGCCGATCATGGCAACGGCATTGGTGAATTCGCCAGACCGGCAAAAATACGACTTGAGCAGTCTGGAGTGGATTTCGATCGGAGGAGCGGCTTCTTCTCCAACCTTGGTGCGCGAGACCGAGGAAAAGCTTGGCTGCGCGTGTTTTGCCGGATACGGCCTAACGGAAACTGCGCCGGTTCTCTCCACCGCCAAACTGAAGCCGGAAGAGCAATTCGATGGTGAAGAGCTTTACGTGGCACGGGCGATGACCGGGTACGCGATTCCGGGCGTGGAGCTTCGGATCGTGGACTTCGAGGACAACGATGTTGCCCGCGACGGAAAAACCATGGGGGAGATTGTCGCTCGTTCCGACGGTGTGATGCAGGGCTACTGGCAACAGCCGGCGGCCACAGCGGAGGCGATGCGCGGTGGCTGGTTTCATACCGGAGACATGGCCACCATCAGCGAGGATGGACGCATCCTCATCGCTGATCGCAAGAAAGACATTATTGTCAGCGGCGGTGAGAACATTTCATCGCTCGAAGTGGAGAAGGCGCTCCTGGCGCATCCCTCGGTTTACGAGGCTGCCGTCATTCCAGTCCCAGACGAAAAATGGGGCGAAGTGCCCAAGGGGCTGGTTGTAGCGAAACCCGGATCAAACCCAACGGAAACGGAACTGGTCGAATTCTGCCGCTCTCGTATTGCGCACTTCAAGTGCCCGCGGTCGATCGAGTTCCGGGAGAGCTTGCCCAAGACTGCTACCGGAAAAATTCTGAAAAAAGGATTGCGCAAAAAGTATTGGAGCGGACAGGAACGCAAGGCGCACGAATTTACGGTGCGCAAGTGAACCTTTGAAGATGCCGGAGAGAGAGTTCAGTGCCATGGACGATCCAGTTCAACTTACCAGAGATAAAGACATCGCAATTATCACCATCAATAACCCGCCAGTGAACGCTTTGAGCCCTGGGGTCGCGAATGCGATTGCACAGACTATTGCGCAGGTGGGCCATGACGATGGCGTCAAGGCTGTGGTGCTGATTGGTGGCGGCCGTACGTTCATCGCCGGCGCGGACATAAAAGAATTCGGCAAGATCACGTCCGGCAAGACCCAGCGAGGCGCGAGCCTCCTTCCCCTCCTGCTTCAGATAGAAGATGTGCGAAAACCAGTGGTGGTGGCCATCCATGGCTCTGCCTTTGGCGGCGGTCTGGAACTGGCGATGGCCGGCCACTATCGTGTGGCGGTTCCGAATGCACAGCTGGGTCAGCCCGAAGTGAAGCTAGGCATTATTCCCGGCGCAGGTGGCACCCAGCGGCTGCCTCGACTGGTGGGCGTCGCCAAGGCCGTCGAGATGTGCGCGGAAGGCAATCCGATTACGGCTCAGGAGGCGCTGAAACTCGGACTAATCGATCATCTGATCGAAGGCGATTTATTGCCGGGCGCCATAGCTTTCTCGCGCGGCATCGCTGCGAAACCACTGCGCAAGACTCGCGAGCGGAACGAAAAAGATCAACTCGGCAATCCCGAGCAGAACGCATCAGTCTTCGCTGCCGCGCGCGAAAAGGCTCACACCAAACAGCGTGGCATGACGGCGCCGCTAGCGGCCATCGACGCCGTGGAAGCCGCCACGAGACTGTCTTTTGAAGAAGGATGCCAGCTGGAACGAAAACTGTTCGACGACTGCCTTTTTTCCGATCAATCCAAGGCCCTCATTCATGCGTTCTTCGGCGAGCGCGAAGTTGCCAAGGTCGCGGACATTCCGAAAGAGACAGTGATCATCCCGGTGAACTCGGTGGCGGTAGTCGGTGCCGGAACGATGGGCGCTGGAATTGCCATCGCATTTGCCAACGCCGGATTTCCCGTGTTGCTGAAGGATGCCGACGAGCCGGCTCTTCATCGCGGACTGGCCACCATCCAGAAGAACTATCAGAGTTCGGTTAAACGCGGCCGGCTTACGCAGCAATTCGTGGATGAACGCATGCAACTCATCAAGCCGACGTTCAGCTACGACGATTTCGGCAAGGTCGATATGGTCGTCGAGGCCGTGTTCGAGGGCATGGCGCTCAAGAAAGAAGTCTTCGGCCAGTTGGATCGCGTGTGCCGGCCAGGCGCAATCCTGGCGAGTAACACATCAACGCTCGACATAGACGAGATAGCCTCAGCTACTTCGCGGCCCGGTGCCGTCATTGGCACGCATTTTTTCAGCCCGGCGAATATTATGCGCCTGCTCGAGATCGTGCGCGGCAAGTCGAGCAGCAGAGAAGTGATCGCGACCTGCATGCAACTCTCTAAGAAACTGGGAAAAGTCGGAGTGCTCGTCGGCAACTGCCGGGGCTTTGTGGGAAACCGCATGTTCGGCCCCTATCGCCGTGAAGCGCAGTTCCTGGTGGAGGAAGGCGCCAGTATCGAAGCCGTGGACAAGGCGCTGTTCGACTTCGGCATGGCGATGGGACCCATGGCTACTGGCGATCTGGCAGGCCTTGACGTGGGCTGGCGCATCCGTAAAGAGTACCGGCACCTTGAAAAGCCTGGAGTGCGTCAGCCGTTCGCGGAGGACCGCCTCTGCGAACTTGGGCGCTACGGCCAGAAAACCGCTGCGGGCTGGTACAAGTACGACGAGAAGCGGCGTCCGATTCTCGATCCTGAAGTCAACGAGATGGTGCGCGGGTGGGCCCGCGAAGCCGGCATCCCGCAACAGAAGCTTTCATCCAAAGAGATCGTAGACCGCTGTATCTATGCCCTGGTGAATGAGGGCGCCCGCATTCTTGAGGAAGGCATCGTATGGCGCGCCGTCGACATCGACATCATTTATCTAAACGGCTACGGATTCCCGGCCTATCGCGGCGGTCCGATGTGGTATGCGGATACCGTGGGACTGGATAAGGTCTACCGCCGCATCTCAGAATTTCATCAACAGCACGGCGAACTCTGGGAACCTGCCCCTTTGTTGAAGCGTTTGGCCGAGGAAGGCAAGACCTTCGCCGAGCTGAACCGGGAACAAGCCGTGATGGCGTAAGAATAAGAGCACTACGAGCTTAGCAACCCGATCGCCACGGATACGACACGCGGTGCGGATTTTCGCTGGTGGCGTTTGATTGTCTGCGCGGGAGAAGATATGCGAGAAGCGGTAGTGGTTGCCAGCTCACGGACCGGGCTGGCGAAATCGTTCCGCGGTTCGTTCAACATAACCCGCCCCGAAGATCTGGCAGCACATTGCATCAAGGACGTCCTGCGCAAGGTGCCGCAGCTTGACGCGGCCGAAATAGACGACGTTGTGATGGGATGTGCACAACCACATGGTCCGCAGAGTCACAACATCGCCCGCACTTCCGCCATGCTGGCCGGCCTTCCCACTTCGGTCGCGGGCACGACCATAAACCGGTT
>Ga0209801_1000617_pt1 | contig 23282 bp, 15 predicted proteins | sample GraSoiAngelo_127_FD_185884 | JGI IMG/M metagenome (GOLD analysis project Ga0209801, IMG submission 185884) | Grasslands soil microbial communities from the Angelo Coastal Reserve, California, USA - 14_0927_09_40cm (SPAdes) (version 2) | ecosystem: Environmental > Terrestrial > Soil > Grasslands ... | reverse complement strand
ATGTGGTGGGCGAAGTGGTCCAGCCGGGCGCATACCAGATCAGCTCGCTTGGCACGGTCCTCACGGCGCTGTACGCTGCAGGCGGCGTGACCGAGCGGGCCGAGATGCGCGCCGTGGACGTGCGGCGAGGCGGCAAGACAATCACCACGCTCGACCTGTACGACTATCTGCTGCGCGGCGACACCCGCAGTGACATCCGGCTCGAAACCGGGGACGTGATCTTCGTGCCGGTACACGGGACGCGGGTAGAGGTGAGCGGTGCGGTCGTGCGGCCCGCGATGTATGACCTGAAGTCGGGTGAAGGGCTGGGGAGCGTAATCCGAGCAGCGGGCGGCTTTCGGGCGGACGCCGCGTTGCGGCGCGTGACGGTGTATCGGATCCTGCCGGCGGCGGAACGGGGATCGAGCCCTTCGGGGAGAGTGGCGATCGATGTGGCGCTCAAGCCGGTGAGCGGGGAGCGGGGAGCGGGACCCACCGATGACCCATTGGGCTCCGTGCGCGTACCCACCCTCCAGTTGGAGGACGGAGATTCGATCGTCGTCGATGCGTTGCCCTCGATGGGCGAGGGGTACTACGTGGGAATCGCGGGGATGGTGATGAAGCCGGGGGCGTATCCGTGGCATCCCGGGATAACGCTGCGCGATCTCGTGCTCCTGGCGCGGGGTCCGCGCGTCGGGGCCGACTTGAAGGAGGCCGAGGTGGCGCGGCTGCCGGAAGACCGCGCGCAGGGACAGCTCGCGACGACGCTCCGCGTGCCGCTCGATTCATCCTATCTGCTCGCGCGCGACTCGCTCGGCCGCTACACCGGCCCGCCGGGCGTGTCGGTAGCTGCGGCTGGCGCGCCGGACGTGACGTTGCAGCCGTTCGACAATGTGTTGATTCTGCGCGAGCCCGGGTTCGACTACCAGCGGATAGTGGTGGTGACGGGAGAGGTGCGGTATCCCGGCACCTACTCCTTGCACACCAAGACCGATCGCTTGGCCGACGTGATCGGCCGGGCGGGCGGCCTGACGCCCCAGGCGTACGCCGAGGGGATCCGCTTTGTGCGACGGGAGAGCGGTGTGGGCCGGATTAACGTGGATCTGCGGCGGGCGCTCCAGGACACGACGTCCCGCTACAACATTCTGCTCCAGCCCGATGACGCGATTGACATCCCGGAATACGAGCCGAGCGTGAAGGTCACGGGCGCGGTGAACTCGCCTGGGAGTGTGTTGTGGCAGCAGGGGCGCGATCTCGACTACTATATCGGCGCCGCCGGAGGATTCGCGCAGCTCGCCAACAAGGGGGCAGTGAGCGTGCGGTACGCGAACGGAGAGGTACGGACGCGGCACCGGACCATATTCGGAACGAGCAATCCGCGGCCCGGGCCGGGGGCAGAGGTAATGGTGCCGGCGAAGGATCCGACCGCGCCGCACACAGATTACGTGGCGCTATTCGGTGCTATCGCGCAGGTACTGGCGAGCACCGTTGCGATCATTGTGGTAGCAACTAAGCTGTGAGTACCACGGGGCATTCACCACGGCCTGTGGTCCGATCCCGAGAATCCACATTTGCAGCTCCCGTCGACGCGCTTTGGGGCGCCGTCGATCACTCATGGGCGGCTCCCTATCTCAGGTCCGTTGTCAGCAGATGGAGAACGGTCCTGGGGTTCGCCGTCATCGCCGGAAGCGGGGCATTCGGCGCTTCTCTATTCGTTCCAGACGTTTATGTCGCGCGAGCGAGTCTAATTGCGGACGCTCCCGCCAGAACGAGTCTGCCCAGTGGTCTTGCGCAGTTTGCAGGTCAACTAGGGATGCTCGGTCTCGACAACAATAGAGCTCCGGAGTTTTACAAGGATCTCATGCGCAGTCAGCGAGTGCTCACTGCGCTAACAAGGACGAAGATCCACGATCCGAAGTCATCGGCGGCTGAGCCCATCTATAGGGTCTACAGTGGAGGGCGGATTGACTCTCTAACGCCTCCCAAGACCGAGGCACTTCTTAAACAGCTGAACAACCGGCTGCAAACAATTGTCGACTCTAGAACGGGCGTCATCCGCGTGGCTCTCGGAGGTCCCTCTCCACGGCAAGCCGCGGAGGCGTTGGATTCCCTGTTGTCACTAACGAACCAGTTCGCCGTGACCAACCTGCGAAGCCGCGCCGGAGCCCGGCGCCAGTTCGCAGAAGAGCAGGTGGCGCGAGCGCATGCAAGTCTGGATCAGGCGGAAGATAGCCTGCGTCAGTTCTACGAGAGGAACCGCCGGATTGCGGACTCCCCTCGCCTCCAGTTCGAAGAGGCTCGCCTCCGGCGCCGAATCGACTTGCAGCAAGAGATGTATGTGACACTGAACCGGGAACTTGAGCAGGCGCGCCTGGACGAGGTCCGCGACACGCCCATCCTGAATATCATCGACCCACCGGTCCCGCCCGCTCGCCACGACAAGCCCCAACGTCGGGTCATCACCGTCTTGGCAGCATTTCTGGGAGCTTTGACCGCAGCCGCCGGTCTGGTAATGCAGCGAGCGCAGGCAGTCGGCTAGTCGTCGCGACCGTTCATGACATCGGTTCAGTCAAAGCACCGCAAGCCCACCGCAGATTGCAGCACGCTCACTGCGGTCGTTGTTCTAGCGGCTACCGTAGCAAGTCACCGGCACGTTCCCCGATGAAGATCTTTGCCATCATCGACTCGTTCGTGCTTGGCGGCGCTGAGACCCAGCTCGCCGACATGCTCACTTTCTTGACCGAGCACCGCGGACACGACTGCTTGGCATGCTCTCTTCTTCCTTCTCAGCGCTACGAACCCCATTTCAGTAATCGGGTGAAACGAGTGTACCTGGACAAGGGGTCTCGTCTTTCGCTGCCTCGACTACCCATCGAGCTCGCGCGGTTGATCCGGCAGTACCGCCCTGACGTTGCGTATTCCCGCCTGCCCCTTTCCAATGCGATGACACGGATTGCGACGTGCTTTCCCGGATGCCATGTCCGTCACGCGGCTGGAATAGATTCTGTCCCTGAGGGCTTCTCCATGGCCTACATGTGGAGACACCCTGGAACTCGCGTCTTTCGATGGCTCGAACGGTTCGCGGACCAAATCATCTGCAATTCTGAAGCTACTGCCAGGGCCGTCAAGGCCGATGGGTACCCGGCTCACCGAGTGCGAATTGTTCCCAATGGAATCGATCTTGCGCGTTTTCACCCGCCAACCGCGCGACCTCCGCGCGAACAAATGCGACTCGTGTGCGTCGCAACCCTTCGCCCCGAGAAGGGGGTCGACCGTCTGGTCCGAATCCTAGCCCCGGTCCTCCAAAGAGAACGCGCCATCCTGACCATCGTAGGAGAAGGCCCTGAGCGGAAGAAGGTTGAGGCGGTGACGTCGGAGTTGCGAGTCGGGGACGCCGTGCAACTCTTAGGAGCAAAACAACACGTGGTCCCCCTCCTTCACGGGTCGGATGTGTACGTCAGCGCGGCGTACGTCGAGGGATTTGGAATCTCGGTGGCGGAGGCGGCAGCAACCGGATTGCCAGCTGTGTGCTTGAATGTTCCGGGCGGCTTACGGGAGGTCGTTGTTGACGGCGTCACCGGCTATCTCGTCCCCAACGATGACGTCTTTCGCGAGAGCGTAACCATGCTTTGCAGGAGTTCCGATCTGCGCGAGACGCTCGGAGCGGCAGCGCGAACCCACATCGCGACGCATTTCGGCATCGCCGACGTTGGGACAATACTTGAGCACGCACTCACTGCATAAGACATCCTTACCACTGTTGGCTGTGGCAGCGTTCTTGCTTGCGATAGGAACGCTGGTTGGAGCATTGGGTCCGTTGGGCGTTCTCGCGCCTCTGGCACTTGCGTACTTGTGTTTTTGCTTGGTCCGCCCCGGTGCCGGACTCGCGTGGTCGTTTGCAGCACTGCCCTTGGCCCTTCCCGAGCTGCAGGTTGCCGGCATCCATATCCAACCCTTCGAATTGTTGGTCTGGCCGGCTTCCCTGATTGCTCTGGGCTCAGCGCTCGAGAAGCGACAGTCGTTCTTACCTTCGGACTTGCGCACCCTTGCCCCACTGCTGACGGTAGGTGGTTATCTCCTGATCGCGAGTCTTCTCTTGTGGGGCGCGGAGGCACCCCTCGAGGCTCGCAGGTGGGCCAGCGCGCTGTTTTTTGGAGTCGCGTGCTACGCCAAGGTGCCAGACGAGGACTTTCAACTCAATCTACCCCGGGCATTTGTGTTCTCGGCCGTCTCGCTCTGCGTTCTCGGTTTGTCGCAGCATTATCTGGGTGTGCCCCTATTTCGGGGGTTCGAAGAACCTCGCGACTTGCTGCGTCTGTTTCTCTTTGGAGATCAGACCCCAGTTCGCCTAGCAAACCTGACCTTTGAGCACTTCAACTCTGCGGGTGCCTACCTCACACTGGTTGTAGGAGTGCTATTTGGACTATCGCTCAGCAACCGCCCGTCTCGTGCGATCCGCGCCGCCCTTCTATTCGCGATCCTGGCACTCTATTTGACTTATTCTCGCGGAGCAGCGATAGCGACGCTGGCTGGAATGGCGGCCGCGGCGTACTTGGTAGCCAGGGTCCCGCTCCGAATTGCGCTGACTAGCGGCGCCGCTGCGGCCGCCATTGGCGGCCTGATCGTCGGGCGATTTATGCTGCTCTCAGACTACGCAACCACCGTAAGTCTCGGCGCACGTGCCTTGATCTGGCGTGCTTACGAGCAGGCTTGGTTGACCAGCCCGCTGTTTGGGTTGGGGCCGGGCAACGGCTTCGTTGCGGCATCGTTCCTGTCGCCCTTCGGTGATCGGTATGCAGCGCACAATAACTTTCTCTACCTTGCAGCAGACTTCGGTATAGCTGGTGTTCTAGTGGCGCTATATGGGTTTGGCGCGGTGGCCTTTCGTGCGTTCGGAATCGATCGCGACACGCGCCGCACCCAGCCATACCTCATTGGTGGCGTTGCAATCGTGACGGCGTTAGCTGTTCACAGCTTGGTTGATCATACCCTTATCCTCTTTTCGTACAGGGTAGCGCTGTTCGGCATGCTTGCTCTCAGCTTAAGACCGCAAGCAGGTGCTCAAGCAGATGTACGATTGGAACGCCTTCACGCGCCGATATGAGTCGGACTGAGCAGCCTACAGAGCGCACGCTCTCCCCGGTCATAGCAGGATTGCTACGTTGCCCAATTTGCAGAGCAAATCTCCAGCGTCGGGCCGACAGCTTCCGGTGCATCGCTTCGAATTGTGCAGCAGTCTTCCCGATCATCCGAGGTGTGCCGGTTCTTCTAAACGAGCAGCGCAGCCTCTTTCGAATCAGCGAGATAGTTGACGACCCAGGAGGACGAACTGCCGGTGGAGCCCCAACAGCGTGGGTGCAGCACTTTCTACCTACTATAAGTCTGAACGTAGCGGCGCGGCGGAACTTCCGGCTAATGTCAAGCCTCCTGCATCATCTGCCCGCCACGCCTCGCGTGCTAGTAGTCGGAGCTGGCACGTTAGGGGAGGGATTCGGTCCTCTCCTGACAGACTCGGAAATTCAACTTGTTGAAACCGATGTTGCCTTTGGTCCCCGAGTCTGCGTCCTATGCGATGCACACGATCTCCCATTTGACGATGGATCTTTTGACGGCGTCATTGCACAAGCTGTACTTGAGCACGTTGTGGATCCGAAACGATGCGTAGATGAGATTCACCGAGTCTTGAAGCCGGAGGGAATCGTATATGCAGAAACGCCGTTCATGCAGCAGGTACACTTGGGTCGGTTCGACTTCTCCCGGTTTACTCACTTGGGCCACCGAAGACTTTTCAGCGGCTTTGTAGAATTAGAAAGTGGCCTCGCCTGTGGACCCGGCATGGCTTTGGCTTGGTCATACATGTACTTCTTGCTCAGCTTTTCCCGCTCAAAGACAATCAGGCGACTGCTGAAGGTATTCGCGATGATTACATCATTTCCCTTGAAGTATTTCGACTACTACCTGGCCGACAAGCCTGCGGCGTTGGATGCCGCTTCCGGATACTACTTCCTTGGCAAGAAGGCGAACTTACCACTGTCGGACAGGGATCTCATTCGGCTGTATATGGGAGCCTTCTAGGTTCATCGCGTGGAACTGACGGGGAAGCCACAGGTCTCAACCACGGGCGAAGACTCACGAGCGCGTGAGGTCGGGATGAGCCTACGGCAAAGAGCATTGAGCGGAGGTGCGATCCTGGTCCTGCGCCAGGCGATAGGAACACTTCTCGGCCTTGCGGGAGTGCTACTGGTAACTCGCGTCATCGGCCCCGCCAAGTATGGCGTGTATGCCGCCGCCATCGGAATCGTCATGTTTCTCGGTGCTATGGCCACTTGGGGTCTCGACGTTTTTCTTCTGAGGAAGCCCAGCGAGCCAACCAAGGAGGAGTTCAACCAAGCGTTTACCCTCCTGGTGGGACTTGGGATTTCTCTAGCGTTCACGCTGATCCTCTTGCGGAACGTGATTGCAGGCCTGCTGCGCCTTCCCGATTGCGGACCGATAATCGGTGTACTGGCAGCAGGGCTTCCGATTAATCTGCTCAGCATTCCTGCGGTTGTACGACTCGACCGAGATCTGAACTTTAAGCAGGTCGCTTTCAACGAACTCGTTAGTCAAAGCAGTTATTACGTGCTGGCAGTGCCGCTCGCCCTTCGAGGAGTAGGCTCTTGGGCACCGACGGCGGGCTGGCTGGTGCAACAGTTGAGCTTGTTCCTACTCAGTTACGCCAGCGTCGACCTCAAACCCAAACTGCATTGGGATCGTCGACTGTTGAGGGACATGATTGGTTACGGCCTGAGCTATTCGAGCTCTATCTGGGTTTGGCAATTACGTGGGTTGGTCAATCCCGTCGTTGTGGGGCGGCTTGCCGGAGCGGAGGCGGTAGGCCTCGTCGCGGTGGGGATCCGTATCGCCGAAGGGCTGTCGTTTGCGCGGAGCGCCACATGGCGACTGGCCATGGCGACGCTGGCCAAGCTGGACATGGACCCGGCGCGTTTACGGCGGAGCATCGGCGAGGGTATGCGGATGCAAGCGCTGCTGGTCGGCTTGCCCTTGGCTGTATTTGCTCTCGTCGCGCCGGTTGGCCATCGGTTGCCTCTCGAATGCCATGTTCGCTCTGCACTCGTCTGTATTGTACTTGTTTCGCAGGAATCTTGAAGTCACTTGGTTCCACTGTATCCACATACTCCTCTTCGCAAGCAGCGCTGCACTGCTTGTTCCAAAGATCGGCTTCCCCGGATACGGTTGGGCGGAAATAGTCGCACTGGTGAGCTATTGGGTACTTCATGCGTTCCTGGTGCGGACGATCGGCCAGCCCTCATACAGGGATGCAGCCGTGTGGTATTTCGCCTTCGCTTCCGCCCTTTTTGTCTGTCTGGCTAGCGAACCTCTGCGGTACTTTGGTTTTATTCTCCTGCTGCTCCCAATGCTGTTTCGGAAAGAGCGATCGACCCTACGGGGCTACGCGCAAGTTCTTTTGTCGAAGGCAAGCGCATGAGCATGCAGCCACTGGTCAGCATCGTCATCAACAACTATAACTATGGTCGATTTCTGCGCGACGCCATTGACAGCGCTTTGGATCAGAGCTACCCGAACACGGAAGTAATTGTAGTGGACGACGGCTCGACGGATGACTCGCGCCAGATCATTGCAAGTTATGGACCGCGTATTATCCCCAGGCTCAAGGAAAACGGTGGTCAGGCTTCGGCGTTCAACGCGGGGTTTACTGCGAGCCGCGGTGAATGGATCTGTTTTCTGGATTCCGATGACCTGTTTGCGCCGGTCAAAGCTCAAGCGATTGTAGAGAACGCGAATCTATTCCCTGAGGCCGCCTTAATTGCCCACGCACTGCAGCACTGCGACGGCGACGGGGCACCGATGAAGTTCGGACGGTTCTCATTCCCCTCAGTTCGGCTTGTGGACGATCGCGCAAGAGCCCGCCGAGGAAAACTGAGTGTTACGCTTCCGGCGACCTCTGGCCTCGCCCTTCGGCGAGACCTGGCTAAACAAGTCTTCCCAATGCCGGAAGACATTACGATCACTGCGGACAATTACGTCAAGCTAGCTGCTCTGGGGCTTGCCAAGGTGTTGTTCTTGCCTGAAGGTCTTGCAACTCAGCGGCTGCATGGTCAAAACGCATATACCCGGGTAGATGACTCAGAAGCTATGACGATACTTGAAGCCTCGCTGAATATCCGGATCGCTTGTCGCCTCCGAGAACGCTTTCCTTATCTGCGTCGGCTAGCATGGAAACAGACAGGGCGTGCCGTAGGCTCCTTGTTGTCTTCAGGCACACCTCAAGCAAGGCAGGCCTTGAGAAACGTACAACGGGATTGCCGATTACTGGAGTTCACCCCCTCCTGCTTAGTTTGGTTCGCCGGAGCGTTTCTGCGCAGCTGGATAGGTAGACCTGTCCGCTTGGGGTAGACGTTATCGCACACGAAGCAATTCCATGTTCCAACCCGCCAACGCCAGCAGGTGAAGTGCGATGTATATCGGCTAGTGTGTCACCTCTCGCTTGGGGCTTCCCTTACACTCCGCTCACACCGCAACGCGGCTGCCGTCGTTTCCCTCACTCAGCTGACCCCCAACTGATGGTCCAACGCTCTCCAACCACGTCGGCGCTGAAAACCCCTTCTCCGTCGCGGTTGTGCGTACGCATCCAATCGAAGCCTCTTTCGCTACGGTAAGCAGATTGTGAGTCGGTTGCCATGTTCACCACCCGGGCGCTGGTCGTGCACCGGCTCGAGAAGACGGGATCCTCCGAGGCCACCTGCACATGAGCAGCTGGGTAGAGCCGTACCCTGGATGCCTAGAATTACGGTTCATGTAGATAGAACTTGCGGGGTGCTCGAAGGTCACTGCTTTTTTTCACAAAGACGATGTCCGTTTGGAACAGCGCGTGGTCTGTCTGACGTCTAAACTGACCGCAGAAGTCGTAAACGACGAAGCCCGCGTTCTCCATGAACACGACGACCTCAGAAAAAAGAGGAGCCCCTCTGTTGTACGGCAATAGGGCCGTCTCAAGAATTACCACTTCGGCCTTGCCGAGTGTGTCTGGGCTGCCTCGAAGCACCTCAAGCTCAAATCCCTGAACATCCAGTTTGAGTAAAGTTGGAACGCGGACGCCACCAGCACGGAGCATGCCATCGAGAGTTCCCATTGGTAACCCCACCTTGCGCTTCTCGAATGACGTCAACTCCTCCAAGACTGAGGAGCAACTACCGAGCTGATAGAAACGCACCGTTTCTCTTTCCTCCGGTCCCAGAAGCAGGATGGTGTATTGCGACCCGGATCCGATAACGCGTTGTGCGCTCCGCAAGGCTGCTTCATTCTCAGGATTGCCGTCAATCATTACCACCGGTGTAGATGGAAAGATCGACGCAGCCATCCGACTCCATTCACCAACGTAAGCACCAACATCGATGATCGTCTCAGGTCGGAACCCGTTCCTCTTGAGGTTTTGTAAAAGACCGGCAACAGTCGGAAAACCATGGCGAAATTTTGTCCACTCGGAAGCCTGAGCTAGAAGGTGCACTAATAGACGGTCTCGAATCGAAACCGGCAGGCTTCGCAGGGAGAGCTGAAGAATCCTTCGCGCGAAAGGTTTGATCATGATGTTGCGACATCTTAGTGACGAATAAGCCCGTGCGGAAGCCGGCAAGGCGTCCTGGTCATGGTCCGGGACTCTTAGACATGTCCGTTGCTCAGAGTCTAGGGTGTACTAAGAGCATCTCAAAGTTGGGGCCCTAATTGCGTGCAACTGCACGATTGTGTTCAAGGCGAAGTGTCAGCTAATGGTCGCTCTTTGAGCAATCGCTTGCTTGTACACTCCCAACACCTGAGCGGCGATTTTTGGCAGACCCACCTCATCGCGAACCCGTTGCCCATCGACGTGCCGGACCCCGCCAAGCGCCTTAGCGAGTCCCTGAGCGATCGCATCCGGCTCCCTATCTACCAGATGGCAACCTCTCGTGAGTTGAAACCAACGCCGCACGTCCCCTGCGTCGACCGACACAACGGGGAGGTCACAGCATAGGGCCTCCTTCACGACGTTAGGAGATCCCTCCCAATCTGAGGTCAGGAGAAGGCAATCCGCAGCGCGGTAGTAGTCCGGCATCCGCTCAGGGGACGCGCCTTGAATCACTACCAAACGTGCCGATATCCCATTGGCATGCAGGCGGGCCACGGCCGCTTCTGCCATGTCGAGTCGCTTGCGGCGTTCCGTTGGCGTACTCGGAAACAAGATCAGGGGCTCACCCGGAGCGAACGAGAGTCGTGCCCTCGCGTCGGCTCTATCACCAGGGCAAAACTGTTCCGTATCGACGCCGTTTGGGATGACGTGCGCTCGTGCGCGGTCCACATTATGAGGCAGGAGCATCCGCAGTTCCTCAGACTTGCAGATCACTGCGTCCGCGCGTCGCGCTGCTTTTTGCGATAACCATCTGATGACGCGGCTTTTAACTGTCAGCGCCCCCCGGCCATTCGGAGTGCCCAGCAGATCGTCTCCACAGAAGGACACGACGAGGGGTAGATCGTGAAAAGACGCTACGAACCCAGTAAGGCCATAATGAGCATGGACCAAGTCGAAGGCGCCCGAACTAGCGAGGCGACGGATCAATGGGATTGCGCCTGCATACCTCCAGTTACTTCGCCGCCCATCGATGAACTCAACATGCACTTCGACACGACTCTCCACGGACCGCATTTGCGTTGCGACGAATACTCCATAAGTCGGATCAGTGACAGTGGGATACATGTTGCTGACTGCCAGCACCCGGATGGTCGGGAGATTCACGACGATCGGACCGAGACAGAGTGCGACAACGGAAGCGGCTCAGCCGGTGACCACCGCCGTTCAAGTACAACCGCGCACCATACTCCGAGCGCGAGCAGCGCCCAAAGCCGCGTTCCATGGTCTGCTCCCCGAGCGTGCGCCTCACAAAAGGAACGCGCCACACGAACATCTATGAGCTCGGACATCACACCGTGCTTCCTAAAAACGAATTCTTCCAAAGCCGGGCGCAGGGACCCACGAAGCCACTCGTCGATGGGTACGCTGAAGCCCGTTTTGGGTCGAGATCGCAGCTCCGGTGGCAGGACCCGAGCCGCCAGAGGCTTCAGTAGGCCCTTAAGCCGAGCCCCGGGAAACGCGACAGACTGCGGAAGACTCAGCGTGAATTCAACCAGTTCGACATCCAAGAACGGGCACCGCGCTTCGAGCGACGCCGACATGGTGGCGGAGTCAACCTTCACCAGGTAATCATTGGGCAGGTACGTTTCGTACAGTGTGCGTCGTAGTGCATCAGCGTCTGGCACCTGCGACCACTGTCGAAGGCGGTCGGCGTAAATGTGCTCCGCCTGGTGTCCCGTGTTGGCCCTTCCGAGACGGAGTAGGCGCGCTCTCTGGCTAGGCGCGAACCCCATACGATTCCGAAACGACTCTGGCAATGGCCCGGCGCCGTACTCAAGCAGTGCGGTCAGCCGCCGGCGCCAGTCATGGGTCGCAGAGCGCCGGGTGAACTTCCAGAGCGCTTCACGAACGAAACCGGGAATCAAATTTCGATAGTAAGAGGCTAGATGCACTCCTCGAAAAGTTGGGTAACCAAAGAACGCTTCGTCTCCGCCGTCGCCTGTAAGGGCAACAGTAATCTCCCGACGGGCCGCTTGCGCCACCTCAAAAGAAGGCAGAATCGAGGAATCGCCAAAAGGCTCCCCGATCTGGGACATTAAGAACGGGAGTGATGCCGCCGACATAGCTGGCACCTCGAGTGCTCGGTGAGTTAGCCCGTATCGACGCGCCAACTGAGCCGCGGCGTTCCGTTCGTCATGGACCGAGCCAGTGGTTCCGGCCGTTACCGCCAGTAGCGGTCGACCGCTTTCTTCTGCCGCAATTGCCGCGACGATCCCAGAATCGTATCCCGCACTCAGGAACACACCGAGCGGAACGTCGCTCTCGAGACGACGCCGGACTGCAACTCGCAACATGCGCTCGACTTCCAATACAGCGTCCGGGAGCGGTACGATTCGTGGGGATAGAACCGGAGGGGACCAATACCGCCGGACTTCGGCCATCCTACCCGGACTCCAACTAACAAGACTACCAGGAGGGACCTTTTGCACGCCTCTGAACACGGAGTGTTCGTGAGGAACGACCAGGTTTCCCAAGTAACAAGCTATGGCGTCGCGATCGATCTCCGGAACGTCGCCGATCAGTGCTAGGACAGCCGCGACGCTCGAAGCGAACACCATGCGGTTGTTTGTCTCATAGTATGCGAGAGGCTTCTTTCCCAGCGGGTCGCGGGCCAGAGTGAGTCGCTGACCCCGGGGTTGCCAGAAAGCGACCGCCCACATGCCCTGCGCTCGAACGAAAACCTCCTCGCCCCAAGACTGAAACCCGGCGAGTAGGACCTCAGAATCGGATGCAGTGACGAATTCCGCACCTTTCTTTGCCAACTCAGCACGCAGTGCACGGTAATTGTATATCTCCCCATTGAACACCATTACCACACGCTCCTCGCCGTCGCGCGTCATGGGTTGATCGGCGCGGGCAGAGGTGTCGAGGATTCGCAACCGGGTATGGAGGAGCGTGCACGGCGGTTCGTACCAGACGTGCCTGGCGTCCGGCCCCCTTCGCGCGAGTGCATCAAAAGCGGCTTCGACGCCGGTTGATGCCGGCCCGGTCAAAGCGCTGTCAATGACCCCGCCAAGGCCACACATGATTCGTATCCGTTGTTAATGGTGCGCGCTAAGGACTGTCAAGCCGCCGGCGAGGTTTTGCAGTACCCCGCACTGGCACCTGACGGCCGCGATACCTTAGGGCATTTGGATGGTTGCGACGCGCGGCACCGGCGCCCAGGCTGCCCCAGAGACATTGCTCAGAAAGTACAACCTACCATCTATAATAGTGGCGTAGTACAAGTCGACTCCCGAGACACCGAGCAGCTCACCCTCCACCTGCCAAGTCTGCTTGTCCGTGCTCACCGCCGTCCACAGGGTGCTGTGTCGCGGACTTGACACGTGGCGATTGTCGGCCGTAAAGAACATGCGGAACAAACCAGGGGCCAGTTGAACGATCGACGGGCTATACACGGACCCTTGCCCTTCCGGTGGCATCTGCGACGCGCGTAGAATGATGCTGGAATAAGTCCAGTTGACCTGGTCTCCGGATAGCCACTCGCTAATCTGCCAGTGGTCATCGGGCGCTGGGTTTAGGACGTGGTCGAAGGACGCCGTTATGATTCGCCAGCGCCCATCCGTGAGACGGTCGATTGTCATGCCTTCGCCGACCGGCCACGGGACACCCGAAGGCGGAGACGGTGGCGTGAAGAGCTCTCCTCCGTTGCTCAGCCGGACACCATCCTCCTTGACCCAATTCCGCTCATCGGTCGATACCGCCGAGAACACTTGCCATCCGTAGCATCCCCAGCTCCCGCCCGCGTAGAACATGCGCCACCCCGGACCGTCGCTTCGAGGCGCGACAGCGACGTTCTCGATACCCGATCCGTCCGGCGCGCAAGAATCGGGAGCGTAACTGAGTACCACGCCGTCGTTGTGAAAGTTTAAGCCATCAGCCGAAACGAACCTGTAGAGGTTTCCTCTCGGATACTGCGAGGTGCCATACGGGTACTGCGTCAAATACAACTCAATCAAGCCGGCACTATTGCGCCGAACACTCGGCGTCCACCGATAGGAGTTAGGAAGGAAGCTGTCGACGACAATCGGCTGGCCCATGGGGCCGTCTGCCACTGGGGCTACCGCGACCGAAACCGGCACATTGGCAACAACATTTCCCGCTTGCACACGCAGCGTGTCGAGCCCCGAAGCCCGAACCACAGATTGACCGCACGGACCGCTTGACACCGTGCCAGCGATTGAAGTCACGGTGGGTGGCGTAGGAATAGCAGAACCATTTCGGTCGTAGGAGGCGCAATTCAAGGGAACGGCCGTTCCTCCCGCCAGAGCAAGAATTGGCTGAGAGAAGACGATCGACGCAGTCACACGCACTGCCACCTGGGCGACCACGATCGTTACTTTCGCGGATATTCCCGAAACCGTGAACGTTTCCACCGTCGTTCCGTTCGCACGCGACTGCACGGTAATGCTATCCACCTGACGCATAACGGTTGTGTCGGTGACTCGAAGTCCCTGAACCGCGCTGCTCACCGCATAGCCGAGCGAGTCTACGGCGATGCCTTGAATGGCCTGAGTTTCGCCAAGGGCCACGAAACGTACAGTGTCACTCGGCACCAAGACGCGCACGGGCCGTTGAGTGACCCGTACGGCAACCTTCGCCGTGTCGCTGCCGTATGTCGCGGTGACGAGGGTGGTCCCATTTGCGATCGCACGTATATCCCCCGTCGCGTCAATCGTCGCGATTGATGGAGATCCGGTTGCATATGTGAGAGCGGCCGCTGTCACGGAAGCGCCGAGCCGATCAACGGGCGTCGCTTGAACCGGCAGAACTGCCTGAAGCGCGTCTAGCAGCACCGAATCCCGCTTCGCCACCACTCGCGCGACCTGCTGCGCGACGACCACTGCCACGCTGTCCGCAACCCCGTTGTAAGCTCGGGAGCGGACCCAAGTCGTGCCATTGCCTTTGGAAGTCACGACCCCGGCAGCGCTCGCCGTCGCCACAGAGGTGTCGTTGGCCGAGTAAGAGAGAACCTGATTTGCGAGCGGCGCCCCCATGCTGTCGGACACGGCGGCGGCCAGGTGTACGGTGTCGCCCAACGCGTCAAATGTCGTATGGCTCGCGGACAGCTTCACGCTCGCCACCTTCTGGTTCACCACTACTTGAACCGTCTGCGCTACGAGTCCGGCGCGCAGAATTACAGGCGTCATGCCGTTCGAGACACTCCGGACGGTATACGTACTTCCGGCTTGGATCTTGGCCACGGTATCAACCACCACACTGTCCACAGCCAGTGAGTCCTTAACCGACAGACCCTGGTCGTCCAGCAACTGCACATTGAGGCTCGCGATCTGCCCGAGCGAGTGAAACCGCAGCGTGTCGGGAACGGCGAGGATCGCTTGAACCACTTGCGTGGGATGGACCCACGCAGTATCGGAGGCCGTGGCGGCGAGAACCACGACCCGCCCGAAGCCTCGCTTGCGGGCCCGAACTGACCCTACGGAGTCAATGGTGCATAGGCTCGTGTCGAGCGACACGAATCGCACGCCTGCCGGAACGAACTGGTTTCCGAAGGGGTCGGTGGCTTTCACCGCCATCGGGGCTGCGACCCCTAACTTCACAACGACCGTATCATGCGCGGTGAACGCGATCGAGCTGACTTCGACTGGCTTCGCGACGGCGGCCACCGTGACGGCGGCCTTGTGCCTCCCTTCCGCGACCTGAGCCGTGAGTCCCTGCGGCTCGGAGGCCCGCGTTCCCAGCACCCACACGACGCTAAACTGACCGCGCGAGTCCGTGACGCCCGGAGCCTGATCCAACCGCCCGTTGGTGCCGGCGAGGGTCCACACCACACCGGCACCCCGGACGGGTCTGCCGTCTCCGTCCACTGCTTCGAAGGTGATCGCGGTTGGGAGCGGGCGCCCGGGAGCGCCCACGAGGATCGAGTCGAGTGGGGCTAGCCGTCGAACAACGAGCGTGCCACCCGGCCCCACCGGGTCGCCAAGACACCCGATGAGACACAACAAGGTCGCGGCCAGAAGCGGCCAGCGGAGGGCGCGCATATCTTCCGGGAACTCAGACGACCTGTTGGTGCCGTAAGTAGATCCGTTCCAGCATCCTAGACCGTTGACAAGGGCGATCAGACCCCTAAGCAGCCAGTGTGCCCCGCGTCACACGACGGAGGGTCAGAGCGCAAACTCTTTTCATTTGATGCTCTTAGCCATCAATCGGAGACCGTGCGACGGGAGCGAGCTGGGGTTCTCGTGTAGCAGAACTGCCACAACCTTGCACGAAACGCGGATGTGCCTGTTTTATCAGTGTTTAGGGTTCACACCGTAACCGCCGATTCCCTCCCCAGCGCAGCCCGGAGCCATCCTTCCAGGACGTACAAGCTCATAAGTTGGCGGCCGCGAGGGCGTCGGCCGTCGCGCGCGTCGATCAGCAGGCGCCCCACCCCTTCGCCCGAGAGGTAATCCGGCGTACAGGCGTCCGCGCCCAAGAGAAAACGCTCGGCGTCTCGTGCAACCCATGCGTGGAACCACCTATCGAGTGGCGTGGAGAAGCCAAGCTTCCGGCCCAGCCGGCTCCGCCAGCCGGTCAGCTCACCCCGCAGCGCTCGAGGTAGTAGCCCCCGCACGGCACTGCGATACAACCATTTCCGTTCGCCGAAAGACGAAATCTTGTACTCACCGGGCATGCGCTCGACCAGCGCGAGGAATTCCAGGTCGAGGAACGGCACGCGGAGCTCCACGGACGACGCCATCGACATGTGATCCCCGATGATCAAGAGATCGTCTGCGAGCGACAGACGCGCGTCCACGAGCAGGAGGCGATTCACTGCATCCCCGCCGTGGTCCGGCGGTAACCAGCGTCGCACCGGCTCGGCGAGCGCGTCGGGATCGAGCGCGTGTCCCGTCAGCGTCACGGCCTCCTCGAGCCCGAACACCGCGAGCGTCTCCGCAAACCGGTGCGCTTCGTCGGACGCCCGGCCCGTGCGACGTAGCCGCGCGACCCGATCGGACGAGAGCAGCCTTTCCGGAAGGTGATCGAGCAGCCCACGCGATAGTCGGGCGAGCGGGTAAAGCCGCTCAGCAGCATGGCGCGGGTAGCCACCGAGCGGCTCGTCGGCGCCCTGCCCCGTCAACACGACCTTGTGCGACCGCCCCACGGTGCGGCACAGAATGCCGACCATCAGCGCACTCGAGTTGGCGATCGGCTCGCCCAGGCGAGCAACCTGTCGCGGCCATTCCGCGAGGTAATCTGCCTCAGCGATCGCAACCTCAATCAACGGCACGCCGAGCACCTGTGCCGCGCGACGCGCGGACGCGAGCTCATCGAGCCCCGGGCTGTCGGAGAACCCTACGGCGAAAGCCGTTGGCGGCTCGGGAAGCGCATCGCGCATGACCTCAGTGATCACCGTGGAGTCCACACCTCCGGATAGGAGGGATGCTACGGGGACATCTGACATCAGCTGTCGCCGGATCGCAGTGGTCAATCCCGCGCGGAGGGCCTCTTCCCAACCCTGTCGCGTCGTGGGCACGGCAGCCGTAGCGAAGCGCGTCGAGAAGGGCTGAAAAGTCGGGCGCACGGAGAGAGCGCTGATTGGCAAGCCCAAGAAGTGCCCCGGGGGCACCTTCCACGCGTTACGGTAGAACGTCCCAGGGGAGGGAACGAACCGATATACGAGGTACTCGTCGAATGCCTCAGCCCGCAAATCCGTCGAGAGCAACCCGCAATCACGCGCCCCCGCAAGCTCGCTGGTGAACCACCACGTGCCGTCCGTGACCCCGACGAACAGCGGCTTCACGCCCACAGGATCACGAGCCAACCACAGAGCCGGCGTGTCACCACGCTCGTCGGCGAGCGCGAAGGCGTAGATGCCGTTCAGCCGCTCGAGTAAACCACTTTCCCACTCTTCCCACCCGTGAACCAGGACTTCCGTGTCGGCGCGAGTGCGGAAGACGTGACCACGGGCTTCGAGCTCTCTCCTCACATCGAGATGGTTGTACAGTTCGCCGTTGAAGACTACCCAGACTCGCTCATCCTCATTGGGCATCGGTTGTGCGCCGCCTTCTACATCCACGATGCTCAGACGTCGATGGCCGAGCCCTAATGAGCGATTCCGTGTGTAATGGAAGCCGGAGCCATCGGGTCCCCGATGCTTGAGGATGGCGGTGAGGCGCGTGACGAGGGATGTGACGTCTTGATCGGCGCTTCGAGCGAGCGCGCCCGCGATGCCGCACATGAACGTTAGAGCGACAAGTTGGCCACCGTCGGAGGCGGCGACGCTACCGAGGAAGCGGCCATACCAAGCTGCGCACGAATGTCGTCATAGATCGCGGCGAGGCCGTCGGGGAATGGCCCACGCCTCGTACCCAACTTCGGTGGACCGGCTGCGAGTGCCTCCGAGAGCTCCGGTTGAGAGCGCACCCATCGGAGTCTGCCTTCGGCCGACAGCTCCGCATCGATGCGCGGCGTGGGCCCGCAGAAGACGCTCCACACAGGCACACCAAGGACCGCTGCCTCTCGGTTCATGGTGCCTCCTCCCCCGATCACAAGGTCCGCCGCGGCGACAAGTCCAGGTCCTGGTACCACGCGCTCGAGAATCGTAACGGCTCGGTGGGCGGAGAGTCGCGATTTCAACTCCACATGCTGAGACTCGCTGCGAGGAGAGACAACCACGCGCACTCGTGGCCAGTCGAGTACACCCTCAATGGCCGCGAACCATAGCTGCATGCTTCGATCGTTGGCGTAGTGGGCGGTCGTCGCCGGCGGTCGAGTAACGATCAGATAGTGGCCGTCCTCGGCCGACAGTGCGCGGCGCTCAGTGATGCGGTCAAACTGCCAGTTATCTAAGTAAAGGTTCTCTTTGAGACCAGGATAGAACCGCGCGAGCCGGGCAACCCGAGATGGCAACTCCACCGAACGCAGGACATCCGGCAGCCACACGCGAGCGCCGAGCGCAAACGGGCGAAGTTCAGAGTGCTCATAATCAAGAAGACCGATGGCGGGCACACGCGCGATGAATGCGGCTAGAGACGCAGATCGGGAGCTGGACAACAACAGCGATGGTCGGCCGCCCTCACGCGCGAGCCACCTAAGCAGAGCGAGAGCACGCCGGCCACCACCGACGAGTCTCTCGATGAGGCCAGCGAAGTCCCCTTGGCCAACGGGCTGGGCGCAAAACCCGCGCGCCTCCGCAAGCTCCAAGGTCTGTGCCTGTGGCTTTGCCGTGACAGCCGCGCGCCAACCGTCCTCTCGAAGCCGCCGGATGAAGGGCTCGAGGAACAGAACGTGGGGGGTGTTTTCGAGATCGACCCACACCCAAGGCCGCACCGTTCCCCTCAACGGGTCGTCCTCACTTGAGGTCTGACGCCCCTGTTCCGGACTGCCTCAGCACCGCCACCAACCGACTGTAGAGTGCGCGGTGCCAGGGGTCCCGGCTCCTGGCGAGTCGGATCAAGGCCCCAACGCCTTCGTAAATGGCTACGGATCTCGCCCGGAGATCGGGAGCCCCCTCAAGAACCGTCAGGTACGGCTCCAACCGGTCGGCGAATTGCCACTGGTCGAACATCTTTGGGTTGAATTCCAGCTCGATACCCAAATTCCAAGCGCGCGCCCGGGAGACAGCTGTGTCGAGCCTAACGACCGGAACCTCCGGGTGAAAGAAGTAGTTGGGCTGCAACCATGCGTGGTCAAAGCCATACGCACGCCACGACGGACCGCCGGGGGCCGTGTAGTAAGGAATCCAGAAAAACTGGAAACGACGACGATGCACCGCATCGGCAGTCTGTTTCACGAGTACACTGTCAACACTCCGAATCTCCTCATTTAACCAGTAGTACCCGACGAACGTGAGGTGCTGAAACCGAGCTGCGGCGAACCGCTGCGCAACCTCGTCAATGTATGCCTCCACAGCCCTTCGCCGCCCCTCGGGATCCGTCAAGACAAATGACGTGCGCCCCACCCAAACCGTATCGGCCCCGGGGCGAGAGTAGGGAATCATCAGAACGACGCGGAATCCGCCGCGGGGCTGTCCGGCTTTCGCGGCAATCATTGCCACCGCCGAATCCAAGCTCTGAAGGCGTCCATGCGGTGCGAATAACGAATCGAGATATGCATTCCAGTCCTGACCTTTCGCGAGGGTCTTATCAGGCCAGGGGTAGTAGTATCGACCGGAGGTCGCCTCTAGGTCGAGTACGATCGTACCCTCGCACAGCCAACCCGTCGGCTGGTCGGATGTGTCAACGGTGGCGAAGAGATCAACCAGGTCCTTAGGAGGGAACCGGCGACCTATGGAGCCGCCGGTGTAAAGCAGGACCCAACAAGCGGGAGCCGGCTGAGAATCCGTCACCATAGTCGACGCACGGAGAGACCCAGGATAGACCGTCAGAGTGACTAGTCCGACCACTGCCAACCACCGCCCTCTGAAGACGATGATCCACCTCACACAAATTGAGCCCCGTCGCACAGTACGGCTGCGAGCCGGTCCGCCGCCAAACCGTCCCAGTGCTCGATCGTTGGCGCTGTTGCGGGACGATGCGCTCGCGCCTCGTGCGCAGCGTGGAGGATCCTATCCCGGCGCGCCGGCACCAGCCGGTTGGTTCCAACTGCACAAGTGAGAGGTCGCTCGGTGTTGGGACGCACGGTGACGCACGGGACCCCAAGCCACGTTGTCTCCTCCTGCAACCCACCCGAATCGGTGATCACCAGCTCGGCCTCGGCCTCCAACCCGAGCATCTCCAAATAAGGAAGGGGGTCGAGAAACCTCACCGTCCCCTGCACAACACGTTCGAGCCCCAGCGCTTCGATCCGCGCTTTCGTGCGGGGATGGACGGCGAACAGGACCGGACAGCTCTTAGACATGATCCCGAGCGTCTCCAGTAGCTCGCGCAGCGTGTTCGGGTTATCCACGTTCGCAGGCCGATGCAAGGTGACTAACGTGTAGCCGCGCGTCTGCAGACCGTGTCGGGCGGGGGCGCCGAGCGCTCGTGCCGCCGGCAGCGCAGCCACAAGCGAGTCGATCATGACGTTTCCGACGAAATGCACTTGCTCAGACGGTATCCCCTCGGTCCGAAGATTCGCGACCGCATCACGCGACGGGGCGAAAAGCGCGTCCGCGACGTGATCTGTGACGATGCGGTTGACCTCTTCGGGCATCGAGCGGTCACGACTGCGCAATCCGGCCTCGACATGACCGACCCGCACCCCAGCCTTAGCCGCAACCAAGGCTGCGGCGACCGTGGAATTGACGTCTCCGTACACCAGCACGATGTCGGGGTGCACCGCCACACAGACCGGCTCGAACCGCGCCATCACCTCCGCCGTTTGGAGCGCGTGGGAAGCTGAGCCCACGCCCAGGCTGTGATCTGGCACGGGTAGACACAAGTCCCGGAAGAACGCCTCGGACATGTCCGGATCGTAGTGTTGACCCGTGTGGACTACGATGTGGCCCACGCCTCGCGCAGCGAGCGCTCGTGCTACGGGCGCAAGTTTCATGAAGTTCGGCCGAGCACCAACGACGGAAAGGACTTTCTTGACGCAGGTCGAGATGGTCAATGCGCTCCGCGCATTTGAGCCACAACCCAGACCGTGCGGAACAGGATGGCAAGGTCACTCAGGAGCGACCACTCACGGATGTAGTTCGTCTCAAGAGACACTACTTGCTCGAAATCGGTGACCTGATTGCGACCCTGGACCTGCCACGGCCCCGTGATGCCCGGCTTGACGTCGAACCGAGCGTAGTGGTGCTCCTGATAGAAAGCCACTTCTGACAGCATTGGAGGTCTCGGGCCGACTAGCGACATCTCTCCCCGAAGCACGTTCACGAGCTGAGGCAGCTCGTCCACGCTCGTCCGCCGCAACCAGCGGCCCAGCCGGGTCATCCGGGGATCGTTGGGCACCTTGAACAGACGCGCATCACGGTACACGCTGCGCGAGAGCAGCTCGTCCCTTCGCTTCTCGGCGCCATCCACCATCGTGCGGAACTTGACGATTCGAAACCGGCGACCGCCTCGCCCTACGCGGTTCTGAGTAAAGAAAACGGGACCCCGAGACTCGAGCTTCACCGCCGCCGCGACGAGAGTCAGGAAGGGACTCAGGACCACTAGCCCCGCACTCGCGCCGACCAGGTCGATCACCCGCTTCAAGAAGACCTGCCATCCCTTCAGATTTGGCGCCGTCAATTCGATCAACGGCGCTCCCCGCCGCCACATGAGCGTCGGCTGCACGCCGGCAATGGCGTTCGAGCGCGGGATGGACAACACCTGCGATTGCGCCTCGAGCGACGCGTCCACTACCTCGCGGAACCGCACGTCGGCGAGGTAGCCGCAGATCACCACCACCTCGGCAGCGGAGCGATGCAGCAACGCCCGAAAGTCCGCGACGCCGCCCAGCGCATCGGCCGCGGGCGGCGCGTGCACGTCCACGAACCCGACGGGAAGGCATTCCCCACCGACCGCGAACGCGTCGCTCTCAATCGCCGCGCGACATGCCTCCGCGGGGCCGACAAACAGCGTCGCCGCCGCATTCCGGTACCGCGGGCGTAACCGCGCCACGATCTGGTCGATCACGTTCCGCTCGGCGACGAGTCCCGCCCACACGAGTACTGTCGTGATCGCATATTGGACGATGACCGGCTCGACTCCCCGCGTCCAGATCGTCATCCATAGGGGCAACGCCGTCGCGAGCGCGCAGGCGAAGAACAGACGACGAGCATCCTGACGCTGATCGCCGCGACCGTAGTTCCCCGTCACGAGCAGTGCGACGAACAGCGCCACCGCATACTGCCACCCGTTAAGGATTCCGCGAGCGATGGTCGATTGCAGGGGTGTGGCGATCGCCTGGCTGAGCATTCCATCGTCGCGCACCGCGCGGACCAGCTCGCGCATGACGTAGAACGAGCCGAGGTCGGCCAGGAGCAGCACGATGAACCGTCGCACCGACCGCAGCACGTGGTGCCGCAGGTTGGCCGCCGCGTGCCGCTGCAATCCCAACCGCAGCCTGACCGGAGCGTCGAGATCGACGGTCGCGGCCTCGACCACCGTATAGGAAGGAGTGAACCGCGCGCGCGTCGGCGCCTCGGCCGCGGGTGCCAAGATCGTATCGTTCCGCACGTCAAGAGGTACGCTTTCCACGCCCGCTCGCGTCTCCCCGAGAGAGGACACCCATGGCCGGGTGGCGTCACGCCACCAACCGACAATCCGCACGCGCATCGCCCTGTTCTTTGGGGGCTACTGGCGCAGCGTCTGCCTGGCACTCCGCAAAGACCACACCGGGTCCAGGCCGGTGAAAACCGCGCCACTGCTGATCGGATAACAGCGGACCGTCTAAGAGCTGTAAGCAATCTGCTGCAAACCGAAACAGCCGGCGCTGTCCGCTCAAGGGCGCGCGGTAGCGACCGCGAGTATGCGAGCCGAATATACCGCTGCGAGGGTGACTCGCTAGAGGCTTGAAATGACTAGGGTTGGGATTGGGGTGTAGCGAGAATGCAGCAAGTTTCGGGCCGGAGTGTGACGGAGATCACTAGAGATCCGGTCGCCGTTCCCACCAACGGGCGGCGCAAAAACGGGAGCGGGGAGCGGGGAGCGGTACCGGACGGCTCGCCTTGAAGCGACGGAGGCAGCCGGGCGAACCGTCACGAATCGCTCCCCGCTCCCCGCTCCCATTTTGATTTTCA
>Ga0209801_1000615_pt1 | contig 23308 bp, 17 predicted proteins | sample GraSoiAngelo_127_FD_185884 | JGI IMG/M metagenome (GOLD analysis project Ga0209801, IMG submission 185884) | Grasslands soil microbial communities from the Angelo Coastal Reserve, California, USA - 14_0927_09_40cm (SPAdes) (version 2) | ecosystem: Environmental > Terrestrial > Soil > Grasslands ... | reverse complement strand
TGGGCCGGCGTGGGCACGGGGTGGACCACATGGCGCGCCTCGATGTCGAGCCCGGCGTCCTGGTCCGGCGTGCCGAAGTACTTCACCGTCCCCTGCGTCACGACGAATTCCCGCGTCACCGGGCCGAGCTTGAGCCGGTAGGTGCCGCGCGCCGCCTGCAGCGTCCCGCTCACGAGGTAGAGGTTGCGCAGCTTGGTGAGGCGCACGCTGCCGGTTAGTTGGATATTCGCCTCGCTGGAACGCAGCCACACGTCGCTCCCCATCTCGAGCTCGAGATCCTCGATCCGGAGGCTGTCCAGGAAAACGCTCTGAAACTCCGGGCCCAGGCGCTGCTGCTGGATGATTGCCGCCAGCGACGTGTCGGCCAGCTCATCCAGGTTCACGATGCGTTTCTGCACGAGGTCGGCAAAATACAGCACGCCGGACGTGACGTTGGCGCGCCCCGTGAGCGACGCACCGAACACCGGGCCCGCCAGCGCCAGCTGGCCGCTCGCCGTGATGGAGACGTTGTTCTTCAGGTCCAGCGCCCGGAACTGGTCCGCGGCGATGCGCAGGTCGAGCACCGGGCGTGTGAGCTGCTCCAGCCGCACGACGCCGGACACATCTATCCGCCCCCGTTCCCGATCGCTCCGCGCGGAAAGTGTCTGGATCGCGATCGAATCCCCCGAAAGCGTGAGGCGGCCGTTCACGGCTTCGTAGCGCACGTTCAAGGCGGGAATGGTGGCGGCGCCCGCGACGCCGAGCGTGCCGCGCAGCCGCGGGGAATCCCACGTGCCCGCGATGCCCAGATCGGCCGAGAACATTCCCTCCACCTGCCGCAGCGCCGGTGTCAGCGCCTCGAGCACCGACAGATCCACGCTGTCGGCGGTGGCCCGCACGAACAGCGTGTCGGGAAGCTGGCGCCGCTCCACCGGAACGAGCGACAGGTCGAGCGGCAGGTGCGCCCGGACGGTGAGGATCTGCTGTTTCGAGCGCCACAGGTTGAGGGCCGCCTCGAGCCGGCGCGCGCGGTAGTCGAACGTGCCGTCCGCGAACGGCGCGTGGAACTCCCCGAACGATCCGTTGGTCACCGAGAACGTGCCCGTGGACACGGGATCCGCCCGCGTCCCGGTCAAACCCGCCGTGGCGGTGATCACGCCGCCCACGCCCGCCGTGTCGCGCTCGAGCAGCGCGTACACGCCGACCAGCGGGAACGACTCGAGCTGCAGATGGGCGTCGGCGCGGCCGTGCGTGGGGAGGTCGCCGGCGAACGTGAGCTTCCCCGCCCCGTAGACGCTCCGCAGCGAGAGGCCGCTCACGCGCGCCGTCGAGTCGGTCACCGTCAGCTCGGTCGGTCGCTCGAGCACCCACACGTCGCCGGGGAGCTGCAGCGCCAGAGAGTCGACGCCAACTGCGGTGACCCGTCGGCTGCGCGCGAACCGCCCGCCCGCCAGGAACGCCCCTCCCTCGCCGACGCGGGAACGGGTGAACCACACGAGCGAGTCACGCGTGCCGTGCAGCGCCGCGGCGGCGGCCCCGAAGCCCAGGACACCGTGCGCCAACGAATCGAGCGTGGCGTCGAACTCGAACACCGGCACCGGACCGGGCCGATAGACGAGCCGCGCCCGCCCCTCCCGCGGCACCGCCCAGCCGCGCCATTGCAGGCGCTCGAGGCTCGCCCGGACGTCGAGGCCGAGCGAGTCGAGCGACCCCTCCAGGCTCACGAGCACCCGGGCCGCTCCTGTGAGCGGCTTGACCGCGCGATCGTCCGGATCGCCCGGATCGCCGCCCGCCGTCATGTCGCTCCCCGTGACCCAGCTCAGCAGCGAGTCGAGCGAGTTCAGGCTGTCGGCGTCGAAATCGAGCGCCAGTGTTCCACGGTCCCCGCGACCCCAGCCCAGGGTACCGCCACCCGTAGCGATCAGCCCGGGCTGCACGAGGCGCAGCGAATCGACGTACAGGTGCCGGTCGGCCAGCCGGACCGCCGCCAGCCCCGAATCGAGCGGCGTGCCGGCGAACAGGGACGGTTCGACCCGGACCCGCACCACCCCGACCGGCGCCGCGCCTGAGTCCGCGGCGACGTCGCCCTGCGCGGTGAACGTCAGCAACGTTGCGGGCGCCCGCTCGACCCAGCTGGCGAGGTCCAGGTCGCGGGCGCGCAGCGTGAAGTCGCGGACGCCTTGGCCCGGTGCACGCGCGCCCAGCAGCAGCACGCCATCGCCCTGCACGCTGCCGCCCGCCGAGTGGAGCGCCGCATGGGTCTCGAGCTGCGGCAGCGGCCCGGCGAGTTTCACCGTGCCGGCGACCGCGCCGGAGAACGGCAGCGTCGGGAAGCTCCCCTTGAGCCCGTCGAACGACAGCGAGTCGGCGGCCACGTCCGCGTACACGCCGAGCGTGTCGCTCCGGCCGTCCAGGCGCACGGTGCCGGTGAGCCGGCTGGGCGCCAGCGTACCGTCGCGGTGCTCGAGCGTGCCGGTGAACTGGGCGTTCTTCAATGGCCCGCTCAGGGTGCCCGCGGCGTACAACACGCCATGCAGTGCGGCGGCGGGGACAAGCCGCCCGACCGTCCCCCAGTCGACGGCCGCCGCCTCTACCGTGAAGGGCTGGAACCGCAAGCCGCTCCCACCCAGCCCCACGTCGCCCCGGCCCCGGATCCGCGTCGCGGGTTGACCGGGCACGAGCGAATCGCGAAACACCCAGTCGATCTCGAGGGTCAAACCCGAGACGGGGCCGGTGGCCGTCGTGTGGCCGCTCAGTCGGCCCGCGAACGGCAGCGTATCAAGGAAGGGGCGGGCGAACTCGAGGTCGAAGTCCTGGGCGTCCAGGTCGGCATCGCGCAGCGCTACGAGCCCCGAGTCGCTGGCGGAGAGCGCTGTGAGGCGACCGGTCACGGTGCCGCCGCCCTCCGTCAGGCGCAGCGGGTCGAGTCCGACTTCGAGCACGCGTTGGCCGTGCGACTTGAGGCGGACGCCGCCCGCCAGCACGGCGCCGGGCGCGAACCGCGTATCGATGAAGTGAAAATCACCGAGCGTCGCCGAGTCGGCGTGCAGGGACAGATCGAACAGCAGCGGGCCCCGCGGCCACGATACGCGGCCCCGCGCCGCCCGCAGCGTGGACCCGGGAAACTTGACCCGCGACAGGTCGACCTCGAGCGAGTCCCCGAGCACGCGCAGCCGGCCCGCCACGTCCACCAGCCGCAGCGCGGGGTCGCTGCTCTGGACCGCGAGGCGGCTGACATCGATCCCGATGCCCCGCTCCACCGGTGACGACACCTGGAGGGCCGCCAGCCGGGCGTCCAGGTGCTCGAACCGCCGGACCCGCATCCGGCCGTTCGGGCTGCCTGACTGGATCTCGAGCGCCGAATCGCCCGGCTCGGCGCGCGGTGCCTGCAACCGCAGCGTGAGGCTGCCGTCCTCGATCTGCACGTTGCGGAACAAGATCAGCGTCGCCGGTGCGTGGCGGGAGGAACCGGAGCCCGTGTCCGGGCCGCCCAGCCGCAGCAGCTCCTCGATGTTGAGCCGGCCGCTCCGATGCTGCACGATGTTGATCACGGGCTGCCGCAGGGCGAACTCGAACAGCACCACCCGGCCGGCCGCGAAGTCGAACGGGTTATACGCCAGGTCGGCGCGCGGCAGCCAGGCGACGAGCGTCGTGTCGGCGTCGAACAGCCGAACCCCCGTGAGGGTGACGCCGGTGAGGAGCGACCCGCGCACGTCGGCCACCTCGATCGACCCCGTGAACACCCGCGCCAGCGCGCTCTCCATCACGCGCGCCAGCAACGCCCGACCGGCGCCCGTGCCGACGAGCGCGGACAGCGCGCCCAGGAAACAGGCGAGCAGCCCGACGATCATCCACAGCGCGACGCCGAGCGAGCGGCGGACCATCAGAACGCCTGCCCCACGGCGAACTGCACGATCACGCGCCGCCAGAAGCCCGCAGCCAGCCCCGGCTGGTAAACCGCATTGGGCACGAGGGTCAGACTCTGGGTGGTGTTGTCCTGGAAGTAGAGCGGCCCGGGTTCCGCCGGATAGCCGTTGTAGGCGGCGTCGAGCCGCACCGGGCCGAGCGGCGTCGTGAACCGCAAGCCGACGCCGGGTGTCACTCGCACGCCGGTCACCGTGCCCGGGTCCCCACCCCGCTCCCACACCTGGCCGGCGTCCACGAATAGGGCGAGGCGCATCCGATTCGGAAACAACGGCGTGGGCAACCGCAGCTCGGCATTCATGACCACGATGGAGTTCCCCCCGATCGGCGACGCGGTCACGTTGCGGTACACGCCTCCGGTGGTGTCGTCGGTGACGTACACCCGGGGCCCTAGCTCATTGCGGGCGTAGCCGCGCACGGAGTTCGGGCCGCCGCCGTAAAAGCGCTGGTCGGGCGGGATGAAATGTACGCTCTGGCCCGCCAGGGCGATCCGCCGCGCCGGCACGATCGTCCCCGCGAGCGTCCGCCACGCCAGCACGCCGCGGCGGCCGAGCGGGTAGTAGTACGACACCTCGAACTGGCCGCGGTTGAACTCGTACAGCGTATCCGAGCCGACGAGCCGCGACGCGTGCATCAGGGACGCCGTGATGAGGTTCCCCGCCGATGGATCGAGCACCGAATTCACACGGTCCCGGACCCCGGAGACCGTGACGGCGCCGAAGCGGCGGGAGCGCGCCAGCAACCCGCGATCGGTTTCGTCGCACACCCGGAACACGCTGCAGTACACCGCGGGGGGGGCCGTGGTGCGCCCCACCGAAAACCCGTAGCCCAGCGTCACCGGGACGTTGCGGCGGGCGTTCAGCGTCACGGCCGCGTTCATGCCGATCGCCTGGCGCGTGTACGCCTTGAACTCGGAGCGCCGTTCGGCGAACAGCCCGAGACTCGCGGTGTGGCGGGGCGAGAAGAAGGCCGGTTGCCGCAACGTCACGCCCACGTTGTAATTGATGGTGTCGGACGTGAAGTCGTCATGCAGGAAATGACACACGTTGCTCCGAAGTCCGGCATTGGTGGGCGAGCCGACCCCCAGCTTGGACACCCGCGCCGACAGGTCGAGCGCGCGGGCGCCGCCCAGGAAGTCAAAGGCCGTCCAGCCGCTCTGCACCCGGAAGCAGTCGAGGCTGCCGTACCCGGCGCCGACCCGCACCCGATGACGCGGCCCCTCCCCCACGCGCACCAGCACAGTGACCGTCGAGTCGCCGGGGCGGGGCGCGGAGTCGGCGAGTACCACGTTCACGGACCGGAACACTCCCATGCCGTACAGATCGCGCTGGCTCTGGTACAGCCGATCCTGCCGGAACAGGTCGTGGGGGTGCACCGACAGCATCTTCCGCACGGTCCCGGTGTCGACCTGCTCGAGGCCAGTGATGACCACCCGTCCGATCCGCGCGCGGGGCCCCGGGACGGCTTCGAGGCTCGCCTCGGCTCTCAAGGCCGCGGCGTCCACATCGTAGTTCCGCAAGACTTCCGCATACGGATACCCGACGTTCCGCAACCGGTCCGCGATCGTGTCGGCGGATGCCTGGAACAGCATCCGGTTGAAAGGGGCGCCTTCCTGGAGCGGGAGGATACGCTTGAGCGCCACGACGTCGAGCAGCGAGTCGAGGCCCACCAGCGTCAGCTTGGTGAGGCGGACCGGCTCGCCTTCGTACATGCGGAACAGCACGTGGACGTCTCCGCCCTCCCGCCGCACCACCGTATCCACGACGGCATTCATGTAGCCGCTCTGGCGGTACAGCAGCAGCAGCCGCACCACGTCGCGCCGGAACTCCAGCTCGTTGAAGTAGCGCTTCTCGCCGAGCCCCATCCAGCGCAGCAACCACAGGCTCGCGAACACGCTGGAGCTCGACGTGGCGATCGCCGATCCCAGCGTGTAGTCGTCGATGGCGTGATTGCCCTCGAAGGAAAGGCCGCGCACCACCCGCTCTTGCTGCGCCGCGAGGGGAGCCGCCGCGCACGCGGCGACGAGCAGGAAAGAAAGGAGGGCACGCAATTGACGCGGTCGGGCCGCTCCCCTATGTTGGCTACCTCCCGCCGCACTGTCAACCTTTTCGACACCTGAACGCATGCGCGCGCTCCGAGTGACCACCCTCGCCTGTCTTGTCGTGCCCGCCGCCTGCGGCAGTGGGGGAAACGCGGGCGCCCGGCAGCCCGGCTCGCACCACACGTCGCTCGTATACTACGAGACGTACGACCCGCGCTCGCTCGACCCAGCCCTGTCCACCGATGTCCCGACCGGCGAGATGGTCGCCCTCGTCTACGATGGGCTCACGCAGTTCGACCCGGATGGCAAGCTGCTCCCTGCGCTGGCGGACCGCTGGACGGTGTCCCGCACGGGCAGCCGGTACGTGTTCCACCTGCGCGCGGGCGTCAGGTTCCACGACGGCACGCGCGTGACGCCGGCCGCGGTCCGGCAGAGCTTGCTGCGCGTGCTCGCCCCGGGCACACGCGGCGGGCGCGCGTGGCCGCTCTACCCCATCGCCGGCGCCGAGGCGTATGCCGCCGGCCGGGCGAGCGACGTGCCGGGCATCCAGCTGCTGGGAGATTCGGCCGTCCTGTTCGATCTGGCCGAGCCGCTCGCGATCTTTCCCAAATTCCTGGCGATGCCGGTGGCCGCGGTGGTGCCGGCGGCCGTGTCCCCGCAAGCGGAGCTCGGTCAGCGTCCTGTCGGCACCGGTCCCTGGCGCTTCGTCGCCTGGCAGCACGATGACTACCTCGTGTTTGCGCGCAACCCGGACTATTGGGGCGGCACGCCGGCGGCCGACACCTTGACGGTACGGATCATCCCGGAGCCGCTGACGCGGGCGGCCGAGTTCGAGGCGGGGAGGCTCAGCGTCATGGAGGTGCCGTTTGGCGAGACGGTGCGCTGGCGGCAGCAGCACCCCGACCTGCTGCTCGAAAAGCCCGCGCTGCGGGTGGTCTACGTGGCGCTCAACAATCGGCGCGGCCCCCTGCAGAACCCCAAGGTGCGGCAGGCGATCAACTACGCCGTGAACGTGCCCGAGGTGCTCGCCAGCGTGTACGGCGGGCGTGGCATCCTCGCGCGGGGAGCGATCCCGCCCGGGCTGGCGGGGAGCGACACCGCGCGCGCGGGCTACCACTACGACCCGGTCACGGCAAAGGGGCTGCTGGCCGCCGCGGGCTATGGGAGCGGGATCGCGCTGCAGCTGTGGCGCAATGCCAGCAATGTCGAGCTGGCGCGGGTCGCTCAGGCGGTGCAAGCCCAGCTCGAGCCGGTCGGCATCAAGATCGAGCTGGTCGAGCGCGATGCTTCGAGCCAGCGCGAGGCGGCCCGCAAGGGTGAAACCGACATGGTGGTGCTGGACTGGTGGGCCGACTACCCCGACGGCGACAATTTTCTGTATCCCCTGTTTTACTCGGGGAGCGCCGGCCCGGGGGGAAATTATGCGTTCTACGCCGATCCTGTCACCGACTCGCTGATCTTGCGCGCCCGCCGCACCACCGCTGACGCGGCGCGCACCGCGCTGTACCATGAGATCGACGCGCGGGTGTACCGCGCCGCCCCCTGGCTGTACCTCTGGTTCCCCACGGACTTGTGGGCGAAGCGCCCGGACGTGACCGGGTGGGACGTGCCGGTGATCTTCAACGGGCAGCACTGGACGGGAGCGCGGCGCGCGCCGTGATCCCGCTGCTGGCCCGCCGCCTGCTCCTCACCGTGCCCACCTTGCTGGGTGTGCTCGTCGTCGCGTTCCTGCTCCTCAACGTCGCGCCGGGGGACCCCGTCACGGCGATGGTGGGGGAACGCGCCGATGCGGCGACGATCGCCCGACTGCGCGCCGAGCTGCGCCTCGACGATCCCCTCCCCGCCCAGTTCATCCATTACGTGGGGGCCGTGGTGCGCGGGGACCTGGGCCGGTCGTACATCACCCAGCGGCCGATTGCCCAGGACCTGCGGGAGCGCTTTCCCCGAACCGCCGAGCTCGCGCTCGCCGCGATGACGCTCGCCGCCGTCTCGGGGATCTCGCTCGGCGTGGTGTCGGCGGTCCGCCCGGGAGGACTGGTCGACCGGCTCGGGATGCTGGTCTCCTACGTGGGGGTCTCCTTTCCGGTGTACTGGGTGGGATTGCTCCTGATTCTCGTGTTCGCGCTGGCGCTCCGCTGGCTCCCACCCTCCGGGTCGGGCGGGCTCGCGGCGTTGGTGCTGCCCGCGTTCACGCTCGGCATGCGCTCGATCGCGTTCCTGGCGCGCATGACCCGCGCCGCGATGCTCGAGGTGCTGTCCAGTGATTTCATCCGCACCGCCCGAGCCAAGGGGTTGCCCGAGCGCGCGGTCGTGCTGCGGCACGGCTTCCGCACCGCCCTGGTGCCGGTGATCACGGTGCTGGGGCTCGACACCGGCAACTATCTCACCGGCAGCGTCCTCACCGAGACGATCTTCGGCTGGCCGGGGCTGGGACGGTACGTGCTCACCGCGATCGACAAGCGAGACCTCCCCGCGATCCAGGGGAGCATCCTCTTCATGTCGGTCGTCTTCGTCGCCGTGAACCTCGTCACCGATCTGCTCTATGCGAAAGCTGATCCTCGCATCGCTTACGATTAGCTCGACCCTGGCCGCGCAGTCGCGGCCCCGGACCGCGCCGCTCCGCGGGTCGCTGGAGCGACGGCTGGCGACGCTGCTCGACCAGCCGCCGTTCAACCGGGCGAACTGGGGCGTGTACGTCGTCGAGGACGGCAAGGTGCTGTTCGCGCGCAACGCCGACCGGTTTTACGTCCCGGCGAGCAACACCAAGCTGGTGGTCAGCGCGGCGGCGACGGTGCTGCTGCCGGCCGATTATCGCGTGACGACCAGCGTGTACCCGAACGGCCGCGTCGACAACGGCGTGCTGTACGGTGACCTCGTGTTGTACGGGCGCGGCGACCCGACGTGGTCGGAGCGGTGTTTTTCGGTCGACAGCCTCGCCCCGGGCGCGTGCGACTCGGCGTTCACCGCGGTCGACGCGATCGCGGATTCGATCCGTGCGCGCGGGCTCAAACGCGTCACCGGAAGGCTCGTAGGCGACGGGTCCTACTTCGAGCCGGTGCTGGTCCATCCCGGCTGGAACGCCTGGGACTTGAATTGGTGGTACGCCGCTCCCGTCTCGGGGCTCGGCTTCCACGACAACAGCGTGGACTTCCATATCGCCCCCGGCGCCGCGGTGGACCAGCCGCCCACGATCACGTGGTCGCCCGAGTTGGGGCTGTTCACCTTCGAGAACCGCGCCCGCACCGTGCCGGCGGACTCGAGCACGACCATCGGCGACAACTTCTTCCGCACGCCCGGCAGCTGGGACATTTGGGCGGAAGGGACCGTGGCGCTCGGCCGCAAGCCGTGGATCGAGAGTTTCGCGCTCCCCGATCCCAACCGCTACGCGGCGCGCGCGCTCGCCGCCTCCCTGATGAAGCAAGGCGTGTCGGTGGAGGGCGGCACGGCCGGCACGGCCGACTCGCTCACCTACCGCACCGGCCGCGGCTGTTGCGCGCCGCTCGTCGAGTACCGCGGCCGCCCGCTCGCCGACATCATCTTCCCCATCTTGAACTCGAGCCAGAACTGGTTCGCCGAGATGCTGCTCAAGATCCTGGGTCGCGAGCGCAAGGGCGAGGGCTCCTGGAAGGCGGGGCTCGACGTCGAGCGCCGCTTCCTGATCGACTCCGTGGGGATCGACTCGACGGCGTTCGCGCTCGAGGACGGCTCGGGCCTCGCTGCCGGGAACCTCGTGACTCCCCACGCGTTCACGCAGCTACTCGCCTACATGCACCGCCATCCCAAGCGCGCGCCCTTCCTGGCGGCGCTGCCGCATTCAGGGCAGCCGGGCTCCCTGCTCAAGCGCTTCGCCGGCACCGCCGTCGAGGGGCGAGTGATCGCCAAGACGGGGAGCATCGACCGGGTGAACAGCCTCTCCGGCTTCATCGAGCGTCCCAATGGGCGCACGATCACGTTCAGCATCCAGGCGAACACGCACGCCGTTCCGTATCAACAGATGCTGGCGCAGATTGACTCAGTCGTGGTAGAAATCGGAAAGACGTCGCGGTAGTTCTTAGTCTTCCGTCTGCCCGAAGATGGCCATGTTCGAGCTGTGTCCCGGCTCGATTTTGGCCGCCGGATTGATGAAGTGCACCGCGTGGTTCACGGCGATCGCGGCCTCGGACGCCCCGGTGGCGATGAGCTTGAGTTTTCCCGGGTAGGTGATGATGTCCCCGGCCGCGAAGATGCCGGGGATGTTGGTCGCCATCGTCTGCGACACCTTGATCTCACCCTTCTCGATCTCGAGCCCCCACTCGGCGATGGCGCCGAGCGATGAGACAAAGCCGAGCTGCGGGACGACGCAATCGACGTCCACACGCTCCTGCTGCTTGGTCTTGTTGTTGACGAGCGTCGCGGCCTCGATCCGGTCACCGCCGTGGATCTCCTTCAGCTCCCAGAAGGTGCGCAGCTCCATCTTGCCCGCGGCGCATAGCTCCTGCACCTGTTTCACCGTCGCGGCATGGGCGCGGAACCCGTCGCGGCGGTGGATCATCAGGACCCGCTGCGCGACCCCCTGCAGGTTCACCGCCCAGTCGAACGCGGAGTCACCGCCGCCCACCAGCAAGACACGCTTTCCGGAGAAGACCGCCGGGTCGAGGATGCGGTCATACAGCCCCCGGCCGTACCAGTGGTCCGCGTCCTTGAGCGGCAGCTTGCGCGGCGTGAACGCGCCGATCCCACCGGCGACGAGCACGGTGCGCGACGGATAGGCGTCCCCGTCGGTCACCACCGTGAAGCGGGGCGCGCCGTTATCCGATCCGCGTTCGAGGCCGACGACCTTCTGACCGAGGTGCACCGGAGCCTTCCACTGCAGCGCCTGCTCCGCCATGCCGCGCACCAGGTCCTTGGCGAGGACCTTCGGAAATCCGGCAACATCGAAGATGTACTTCTCCGGATAGAGCGCCGTGAGCTGGCCGCCGACCTGGTCGAGCGTATCGATCAGGCGACACGAGGCGCCGCGCATCCCGGCGTAAAAGGCGCCGAACAGTCCCGTCGGGCCGGCGCCGATGATCGTGATATCTTTGATGTCTTGCATTCGCCCAATCGTAACGGGAGACAACGGGAGAAGGGAGAGGGGAGCAGTGAGCGGAGGAGAGAGCGGGTGAAGATCTACACCAGAACCGGCGACGGGGGAGACACGGGGTTGTTCGGCGGCGGGCGGGTGCCGAAACACGACCGCCGGGTCGAGGCCTATGGGCAGGTGGACGAGCTCAACGCCGCGATTGGGTTCGCGCTCGCTCAGGAACCTCGCACCTTCTGTCGCGAGCTGCTCGAGACCGTCCAAAAGGACCTGTTCACGATCGGGGCGGAGCTCGCGACGCCCGACCCGGAGAAGCTCGCCAAGGCCCTCGGCGGGCCGCCGCTCGGCCGGGCGCAGGTCGCCGCGCTCGAGGCCGCGATCGACCGCTATGAGCCACAGCTGCCCGCGTTGCAGCAGTTCATCCTTCCCGGCGGGGTGCCGAAGGGGGCCGCGCTCCACCTGGCGCGCACCGTCTGCCGTCGCGCCGAGCGGGCAGTGGTGCAGCTGCACCGCGCGCAGGAGACCGGCGGCCTGTCTTCCGTCGTTCCCTATCTCAACCGGTTGTCCGACCTGCTGTTCGTGCTGGCGCGCGTCGCGAACCACGCGGCCGGGGCGTCAGAGGTCCCGTGGTGACCGTCCGCGTCCCGATCACGGAACAGCGCGACGCGTCGTACGACATTCGCATCGGCCGCGGGCTCCTGGCCGAGCTCCCCGAGCTCGTGGGGGCCGCCTGCCCGGCCGCCCGCTATGCGGTGATCACCGATTCGCATGTCGGGAAGCTGTACGGCGAGCAAGTCGTGGCACGGTTGCGCGACGGCGCGCTGCCCGCCGAGCTGTTCGAGTTTCCGGCGGGGGAATGGAACAAGACGCGGGAAACCTGGGCCTCCCTCTCCGACCGGATGCTGGCGCGGCACTTCGGGCGCGACTGCGCGGTGATCGCGCTGGGCGGCGGCGTCGTGGGCGACGTGGCCGGGTTCGTCGCCGCCACCTACCTCCGCGGCGTCCCCTACGTCCAGGTCCCGACCTCGCTGCTCGCGATGATCGATTCGGCGATCGGGGGCAAAACGGGCGTGGACGTCCCCGCCGGGAAAAACCTGCTCGGTGCGTTCCACCAGCCGGCCCTCGTGGTCGCCGACTTGGACGTCCTGGCGTCGCTGCCCGTCGCCCAGCTCGCCGCGGGCATGGCGGAAGCGGTGAAGCATGGCGTGATCGCCGACGCGGCGTACTTCGGGTTCTTGGAGGGTGAACACCGCGCCGTACTGGCGCGCGATGCCGACGTGCTGGAGCGCGTCGTGTCCCGTTCCGTCGAGATTAAGGCGGACGTCGTCGCCGCGGACGAGCGGGAGGCGGGACGCCGGGCGACCCTAAACTTCGGGCATACCGTGGGGCACGCCATCGAGGCGACCAGCAAGTTCGCCGTGCTGCACGGTGAAGCCGTCGCGATCGGGATGGCCTACGAGGCCCGGCTGGCGGAGGCTCTGGCGATCGCCGAGCGAGGGACCGGTGAGCGGATCCGCGGGGCGCTCGAGCGGTACGGCCTGCCGCTCGAGCTGCCGGACCCGGCCGCCGTGCCCGAGCTGCTGGCGGCGATGCAGGTCGACAAGAAAGCCCGCGCCGGCACGCTGCGCTTCGCCCTGCCGCGGGCGATCGGGTCGATGCACGGGGGCGTCCCGACGGGCTGGACCGTCGCGGCGCCGGAGGACATCGTGAGGCAGGTGTTGCGAGGGTCCTAACAGCCGGAACCGTGGCTGTTGAGTTACAGCGCCTGGACCTGCCGGGCGCGTTGCTTGCGAACGCGCCAGATGCCGCGACCCACGAGGAGCACACCGACGACTGCGAGCGCCGTCCCGCTGTTGGTCCCGACCAGCGCCAGCGTCCCCGACAGCCCGCCGACGATGAAGACGAGACCCAAGATGATGCTGCTCACGCGAAGCTCCCGGTTGAAGGAGCGGGCATGATAAGCGGCCCCCCACTGGTGGAATAGGGCGTGCATCACGTTGCGTTTTTTGGTCACGCAGCCGTCAACACTTAATCACATATCCGTCAACAACTTCCCACACGATTCCCACCTCTCCACATTCCGGCTAGGTTTCGAGGGCAGGTGTTCAACACCCAGTCAACATCGATTTCTCCACATGCGATGTGGATAGTGGACAAACGATGCAGTCGTGCACCACGCTAACAATTTGTGATGTTGAAAACCGCAGAGATTTGCACCAATTGCGGGCGATTCCTATATTGACGGCGTTTCGCACAGCCTTGTGCGACACCGTCCATCGTCCACCGTCGGAGCCCTAGCTATGGCGCGGTCGAGCGGAGGTAAGGTGAAGGCGTTCTTTCGAGCCAATCCTTCCGGAGCATTCGACCAGTATCTGCAGGACATTCAGAAGCTGCCCCTGATCAAAGATCCCGCCGAAGAGCGCCGCCTGGCGCGGCGCGTGCAGCGGGGCGATGAAAAAGCCGCCGAGCGGCTCGTCACAGCCAACCTCCGATTCGTCATCTCCTACGTCAAGAAGTACCAGGGTCACGGTCTCGACCTCTCGGAGCTGGTCGCCATCGGCAACGAAGGACTGCTCAAGGCGGTGAAGAAGTTCGACCCGAACCAGGGTGTGAAGTTCATCTCGTACGCGGTGTGGTGGGTGCGCCAGGCAGTGCTGAAGGCGTTGGCGGAGCAGACCCGCAGTGTCCGCATCCCGTTGAATCAGAACTCGCAGCTGATCCGCATGAGCCGCACCGAGACCTACCTCTCTCAAGAACTCGGCCGCGAGCCCACCGACGACGAAATCGCCCTCGCGCTCGAAGACACGGTGGAAAATGTCCGCACCGCGCGCCGCATGACGGCAGCCGAGCTGTCGCTCGACGCACCGGTGGATCGCAGCGACAAGGACGCGGCCACGCTGGGCGAGCGCTTCGCGGGCCAGGAGGGCGGGGAGATCGAGGAAAAGACGGACGGCAAGCTGATGCGCGAGTTCATCGACCGCATCTTCCAGAAGTACTTGACGCCACGCGAGCGCAAGATCCTCTACCTCTATTACGGCCTGGAAGAGGGCAGCGAGGCGATGACGCTCGAGAAGATCGGGGCGCTGATGGGCGTCACCCGGGAGCGCATCAGGCAGATACGGGAGCGGGCGTTCGAAAAACTCCGTGAGTCACCGGATGGCCGGGCGCTCAAAGGATTCTGGAGGGCAGCGTAACAACTAGACGGATAGACGGATAGACGGGTAGTGGCAGTTAGTCGGTAGTGGCTAGGAATGCCTTCCTGGCCACTTTGCTTTTCTATCAACCGCTGCGTCTAGCCTTTGCATTTTCGGTATACTATTAGCCATGCCTCGGGAACTTCCCATTTTTCCATTGCCGATTGTCCTGTTCCCCGGAGCTCCGCAACCGCTTCATATTTTCGAGCCCCGCTACCGCGAGCTGCTCGCCGATTGCCTCGCCGCCGATCGGCGGTTCGGAATCGCGTACGTGCCGGCCGAGTACCCGCCCGGGAGCGAGCCGCTGCCGCGCGCTGGAGATGTGGGGTGCGTGGCGTTGATCCAGAACACGCAAGGCTTGCCCGACGGGCGGTCCAACATTCTGACGGTGGGGGAGCGTCGCTTCGTGTTGGTCGACTGGGTCGGCTCGGACCGTCCCTACCGGCTGGCGCACGTGGAGGAGTTCGACGATGAGCCGGTCGAGGCGAGCGAGGCCGTGACGCTGGCGGGGGACGTACGCGACGGCTTCACGCAGCTCACCCAGGCCCTGGGGATCCTCACCGGCCGCGAGGACGATGTGATCGAGCTGGCGACCGACCCTCAGCTGCTGTCGTTCCAGGTCGCGGCGGCGCTCGAGCTCGCCCCGGACGCGAAGCGGGCGTTGTTGGCGCTGCGCAGCACGACGGCGCGGCTGCGCCAGCTCGCCACCCTGGTCCGACCGCTCGCGGCCGACGCGGAGCGCCGGGCGGCAGTGCGCCAGCGGGCGAAGGGCAACGGGCGCGGCGGGCCCCACCCGCAGATCGAGCGGGCCACGTGATCACCGCGGGGCTGGTCGAGGCGCTGACCGGCATCGTGGGCGCGCGGCACGTCCGTACGGCGCCCGCCGAGCGCCTCACGTACGCGCGCGACGGCCTGCCGACGCACCGCCGGGTCCCCGCCGTGGTGGTGCTGCCGGGAAGCCGGGACCAAGTGGTCGCCGTGGTTCGCCTGCTGGCGGCGCACGAGGTGCCCTTCGTGCCGCGGGGCGCCGGGACGGGGCTGTCGGGCGGGGCGCTGGCGGACGGGGCCGCCGTCCTGCTGGTGCTGACTCGCTTGAACCGCATTCTCTCCCTCGATCCCGGGAATCGCGTCGCGGTGGTCGAGCCCGGAGTGGTGAACGTGCGGCTCTCGGCGGCCGCGGCGCCGCACGGCCTGTACTACGCACCCGATCCGTCGAGCCAGACGGCGTGCACCATCGGTGGCAACGTCGCCGAGAACGCCGGCGGCCCGCACTGCCTCAAGTACGGCGTCACGGCGCAGCACGTGCTGGCCCTCGAGGTCGTGCTCGCCGACGGTCGCATCGTGGAGCTCGGCAGCCCGGGCGGGGAGCCATGGGGGCCGGATGTGGTCGGGTTGTTCGTCGGCTCCGAAGGAAACTTTGGGATCGCCACGCGGATCGCCGTCCGGCTCCTGCCGTTGCCGCGGGCGGTGCGCACCCTGCTCGCCGCCTTCGCCTCACTCCGCGCCGCGGGGGAGGCGGTTTCGGCCGTGATCGCGAGCGGCATCGTTCCCGCCGCCCTCGAGATGATGGACCAGTCGTGCATTCGGGCGGTAGAGGATTCCGTGTACGCAGCGGGCTACCCGCGCGACGCGGCGGCCGTGCTGCTCGTCGAGCTCGACGGGCATTCCGACGAGGCGGTGGCCGCCGACAGCGCGACGGTTCAGGAGCTGCTCGCCGCCCACGGCGCGGCATCGATCCGCGTCGCCCGTGACACGGCCGAGCGGGACCGCCTGTGGCAGGGGCGGAAGAAGGCGTTCGGCGCGATGGGCCGCCTGTCGCGCGACCTCGTCGTCCAGGATGCCGTCGTCCCGCGCTCCGCCCTCCCCGATGTGCTCGAAACGATCGGGCGGATCGCGGCGACGTACCAGCTCACGGTGAGCAATGTGTTCCACGCCGGGGATGGCAACCTGCACCCCAACATCTCGTTCGATGCGCGCGTCCCCGGCCTCCGGACCCGTGTGGACGCCGCGAGCACCGCGATCATGGAGGCGTGCGTCGCGGCGGGCGGGACGATCACCGGCGAGCACGGCGTCGGGCTCGACAAGCTGCGCTACATGCCGCTGATCTTCGACGCGGAGTCGCTCGCCGCGATGCGCGCCGTGCGCCGCGCGTGGGACCCGGAGGAGCGGGTGAATCCGGGAAAGGTGGTGCCGGTGCATGCGTGCCGGGAATGGAGCGGGTGGACTACCCCCGGCCGCGAGCCCGGGGTTCCCCGGGCTGGAGCCCGGGGTCAGTCAGAGGCCGCCCGATGAGCCTGCTCGACCGCGTCCGCGCCCTGCTCGGCGACGACGCCGTGGAGATCGCGGGCGGAGCCGACGCGGTCCCGCGGGTGGCGCCCGCCTCGCCCGATGCCGTGGCGCTGCTGCTCGGCACGGCGCGTGAAGAAGGTTGGCGGGTCCGGCTGGAAGGCGCCGGGACCTGGCTCCCGGCCGACGCACCCGCCGACCTGGCGCTCACGACGCGGCGACTCGATCGCGTCCCGGCCGTCGAGCCACAGGACCTCTCCGCCACCGCCGAGGCCGGCATCGGCTGCGACCTGTTGCGCCAGCAACTCGCCGATCGCGGCACCTGGCTCGCGCTCGATCCCCCGGGCCTCGCCGGGCGCACGCTCGGGTCTGTCGTGGCCACCGCGACCGCGGGGCCGTTGCGCCACGGCTTCGGCGCGGTGCGCGACCATATCCTCGGCGTCACCTTCGTCACGGGAGATGGCCGGCTGGTGCAGAGCGGTGGTCGGGTCGTCAAGAACGTCGCCGGGTACGATCTCACCAAACTCGAGGCGGGCGGGTTCGGCGCGTTCGGCGTGATCGTGCTCGTGCACCTGCGGCTCCGGGCCCTGCCCCGCGCCGACCAGACGTTCGTGCTCGAGGGAAGCCGCGAGGACCTGACGCAAGTGGCCGAAGACGTCGCCGCGGCAGGATTGCAGCCGGCGGCGCTCGAGTTGATGTCCCCGGCCCTGGCGCGACGCGCCGGCTGGGCCCTGGCCGTCCGGTTGGCAGGCTCGGCTGCCCTCGTCGCCGCCGAGGAGGCGGGCCTGCGCGGCGCGAGCGGCGGGCGGTTCACGGCGCTGCGCGCCGAAGAGGCGCACAGCTTCTGGATGCGGGCGGCGGAGAGCTTCGCCACCCGCCCGATCACCTTCCGCACCGGCGGCCTCCCGGACTCGAGCGACGAGCTGCTCGACTTGCTGCAGCATCAAGTGGGTGACGAATGGGTCGCGGCGAGCCCCGGCGTCGGGGCGATCCGCTGGGCAGGGGACACGACCATCGACCGGCTGCGCCGGCTGCGCCGTACGCTCGCCGGGCTCGAGGTGCCGCTCACCTTGGAGCGCGCCCCCTGGCCGATCCGGAGCGCCGTGGGCCACTTCGGCGCCTACCGCGAGGGCGTAGGCCCGCTCGTCGCGGGCCTGCGACGGACGTTCGACCCCGGTGAAGCGTTCGTGGTGGCGGTCGAAGGCTCCGACTGACCCAGCCAGATGACTGAGCGCGGCGGGTTCGAGGCGCTCGACACGTGCGTCCATTGCGGGTTTTGCCTCCAGGCGTGCCCCACGTTCCTCGCGACCGGCGATGAGGCCGACAGCCCGCGGGGGCGCATCGACCTGATGCGCGCGCTCGAGGCCGGGGAGCTCGCGCCCGACGACCCCGCCCTCCGGCTCCACCTCGATCGCTGCCTCGGCTGCCGCGGCTGCGAGCCCGTCTGCCCTTCGGGCGTCGGCTACGGGCGGGGGATCGAGGCCGCCCGCGCCCTGCTCGCGACCCGGCGCCGTCCCTCCGCGCTCGCGCGCGCGGCACTGTGGGCCCTCACGTCGCCCGGCACGTCCCGCATCGTGTACGCGCTCGCGCGGATGCTGCGGGCGAGCGGGATCCCGCGCCGGCTGGCGGGGTGGGGGCGGTTTCGGTTCGCGATGGGGATGCTAGCCGCAACCCAGCCGGGGAAGGACGGGGAAAGACGGGGGAAGACGCCGAAGGTACCTCGCAAGACCTCCCCCGTCGCTCGCCGTCCTTCCCCGTCTTCCCCCGTCCTGCTGTTCCGCGGCTGCGTCATGGACGGCCTGTTCGCCCACGTGCACGACGCGACCGTGCGCACGCTCGGCGTGAACGGGTGGGCCGTCCGCGAGGTGCGGGGGCAGGTCTGCTGCGGCGCCCTGCACGCGCACGCCGGGCTGCGCGAGGAGGCCCGCCGGCTCGCCCGGGCGAACGTCGCGGCGTTCGGCGACGGCGCCGAGCCGATCGTCGTCAACAGCGCCGGGTGCGGAGCGATGCTCAAGGAGTACGGGCATCTAGTCGACGCCGCGGGCTTCGCGGCGCGGGTGCGCGACGTCACCGAGGTACTGGCGGCCGGGGGCGGGCCCCGGCCGGGGGCGCCGGTCGACGTCCAGGTGGCGTACGACCCGCCGTGCCATCTGCTGCACGCGCAGCGCATCGCCGACGAGCCGCTCCGGGTGCTCGCCGCGATCCCGGTGCTCCGCGTCGTATCCTTCGCCGACGCCGCCCAGTGCTGCGGCAGCGCCGGCCTGTTCACCCTGCTCGAGCCGGCGATGTCGCGCGCGGTGCTCGCGCCCAAGCTGGCGTCGCTGCGCACGGCCGCGCCGCAGGTCGTCGCCACCGGGAATCCCGGGTGCGTGATGCAGCTCGGCGCCGGCCTCGCCGCCGGCGGGGTCGCCGCCGCCGTGCGTCACCCGGTGGAACTGCTCGACGAGTCGTACCGGGCCGCGGGCTATTATGCTTGAACCAATATGATCGAAGCCGTGCTGTTCGACTTCAATGGCGTGATCGCTGACGACGAGGAGCAGCACCGGGCGGCGCTGGGCGTCGTGCTCGCCGGGGAAGGCTTGTCGCTCACTCCCCAGCAGTACTACTCCGATTTTCTCGGCTTCGACGACCGCCGCTGTCTGATCGAGGCCTTCCGTCGCGCCGGCAAGGCGCTTCCCGCGATGCAGCTCGAGCGGCTGCTCGACGAAAAGTCTCGTGTGTACCAGGAATTGATCGACCGATCGCTGGCGCTCGTGCCCGGCGCGGCCGACTTCGTGCCGCGCGCGGCGGAGCGCTTCCGGCTCGGGCTCGTCTCAGGGGCGTTGCGGCAGGAAGTCGAGCTGGTGCTCGGCCGGGCGGGGCTGCAGCGGTATTTCGACGTGCTGGTCGCCGCCGAGGACGTGGAGCGGTGCAAGCCCGACCCGGCGGGGTACCTGGCGGCGCGCGGCGCGCTCGACCGCCGTCGACCCCTGCCGGCCGGCCACTGCGTGGTGATCGAGGACTCGTTGCCGGGGCTGCACGCCGCTCGCGCCGCGGGGATGCGCTGCGCCATGCTCACGACCAGCCACCCCTCGGCCGCGCTCGCCGGGGCGGGAGCCGACCTCGTGTGGTCCGACTTCGCCGGCCACGACCCGGCTGAACTGCTCGCGCTCGCCGACCGATGAGCGGTGTTCCTCCGCCAGGGCCCGGCCCCTCCTCCCCACCGGCGACGGTCGCCCGCCTCATTCCGGGTGCCGTGTCGCCGGCGCGGCTCGCCGCCCTGCGTACCGGCGCGGTCATGGCGCAGGCCGAGGCAGCCGTCGTCACGCTGACGGGACCCGGCGCCGTCACGGCCGCGCAGGGGCTGCTCACTAACGACGTCGACAAGCCGGGAGACGGAGCGTTCGTCTACGGCGCCTTGCTCACGCCCAAGGGCATGATCGTGGTCGACGCCTGGGTCGCGAGACTCGGGGCCACGATGAGCTTTGCGATCGCGGCGCAGGGACGGGAGCGCGCGCTGGCGATCTTCACCCGCTCGGTGCCGCCGCGTCTCGCGCGGCTGGCCGACCGGACGGCCGAGCTGGCGGTGTACCGCTTGGCGGGCCCCAACGCGCTCGCGGTCGCCGGAGCCGCCGGGCTGCCCGTGCCGTCGGCCCCAGGCCGTGTGGTGGCGGCTCCGGGCGGCACGAGCGAGATCGCGCGCGCGACCGAAGGCGCGCCGTTCACCTTGCAGCTCACGTTGCCCATGGCGGAGACCGAGGTCCAGAGCGCCCGTCTCGCGGCCGCTGGAGCCGTGCCGGTCGACGCGGCCACGCTCGAGCTCGCCCGCATTCTCGCGGGATGGCCGCGGCTCGGCGCCGAGGTGGACGACAAGACGATTCCCCAGGAAGTCCGCTACGACGAGCTGGGCGGCGTTTCCTACACCAAGGGGTGCTACACCGGCCAGGAGACCGTCTCGCGCCTGCACTTTCGCGGCCACACCAACCGCTACCTGCGGGGTCTGCTGTTCGACGCCGAGCCGCCCGCCACGCCGGCGGACGGGTGGAGCAGCGTGACGCACCTCGATCGCGACGTCGGACGTGTGACGAGCCTCGCCTGGGTGCCCGAGAGCGGCGTCGCGGGCGGCGGCCGCTGGATCGGGCTCGCCCTGATCCGGCGCGAAGTGGGGTCGGGTGTGATGGTGCGCGCCGCGGGCCGCGACGCGCGGGTCGTCGACCTCCCGTTCGCCACGCCGTTCGTCGGACCCGCATGACGGTGCTGGTCACAGGCGGGAGCGGCCTCGTCGGCAGTCACGTGATCGAGGCGCTCCGCGCCCGTGGCGAGTCGGTGCGGGCGCTGGTGCGCCCCGCGAGCCGCGCGGTGATCGAGCAACTCGGCGCGGAGGCGGTACCGGGCGACGTGCAGGACGCCGCTGTGTGGCGCGCGGCGGCCCACGGGGTCCGCGGTCTGGTGCACGCGGCCGCGCTGCTGCAGCAGCGCGCCACCTGGCAGGAGTACGAGGCGGTCAACGTCGGCGGCACGCGCCTCGCCGCGCTCGCCGCGCGGACCGCGGGGGCGCGGCTCGTGCACATCTCCTCCGTGGCCGTCTACGGCGGTCTCGCGAACTATCGACCGGAGTCCGAGCGGCGTACCGAGGATTCCCCGTTTCAACCGATCCCCGAGCACGACTTCTACGCCCGCAGCAAGCGGCTGGCTGAAGCGGCGGTACGGGAGGCGGCCGAGGACGGGCTCAATGCTGTGGCGCTCCGGCCGAACGTCATCTATGGCGAGCGCGACCGCCTCTTCACGCCGCGGGTCATCCGCGTCGTGCGCCGCCGCGTGGTGCCGCGCGTCGGGCCGGGTACGAATCACCTGTCGTGCATATACGCGGGGAATGTCGCCGCAGCGGTCGTGGCGGCGCTCGACGCTCCGGTCACCGGGTTCCGCGTGGCGGCCTTCGCCGCGGCGCTGGACGTGCGCCCCGTGACGATCCCGATCCCGGAGGGTCTGGCGCGCGGCGTGATGACCGTGCTCACGTCGCGGCGCCTCGCCCGCGCCGCGGCCGCGTTCATCACCGGGGAGAACCCCTACGTCGACGAGCGCGCCCGGCGAGAGCTCGCCTGGCAGCCGCCGTTCACGGCGGCGAGCGCCGTGCGACGCAGCGTGGGGTGGTTCCTGAAAAACGACAAGCCCGGGCGCGAGTCCCGGGCATCGTCACACTGACCGCGGAGCGCCGACTACGGCCGCTTGGCGGCGGACTTCTTGGCGGCCGGCTTCTTCGCAGCCGGCGCCGTTGCGGGAGCCATTTTCTTGGACGTGTCGGGCGCCATCATGTGCTTCGCGGTGTCAGCCATCATCTTCGATGTGTCGGACATCATCATCATGTGCGACGTGTCCTGCATCGTCTGGCCCTGAGCCGCGGCCTTCTGCTCCGGCTTGGAACACGCGCTCATAGCCACGACGGCGAGGACCATTGCGAGACGCTTCATGCAGACTCCTGGCGAAAAGAGTGGCGGTTAAGGGGGGGCTTCGGCGGGAGAACCTAGCGTCGGGCCCCCCGGAGTCAAGGGCGTTGACGGCGCCTTGGGGTATACTACGCGTGCTCCCGCAAGTGCCTGACACCGAGCCCAGCTACGACCGCCGCAGCTTCGTCGCCTGGCTGGGGAGCCTGCCGTTCGTCGGCCGGTACCTCTCCCCGCCCCCCGCTCCCCCGATCACGATCGACGCGTCGCCCACGCCCCTGTACCAGCAGCCCGACGGGCGGCGCAATCTCGTGCGCGTCACCGTCACCGGCCTGGACGCGCCTGCCGCCCGGGCGCGCGTGACCGATCGCCGCGGCGCGCTCGTGGGCACGGCGGGCCTCCTCCCCGCGGGGAGCGCCCCAGGCGCGGGCTTCGCGGGCGAGGTGTGGGTGCCGCTGTCGGAGCCGTCGGATTTTCAGATCGACCTCGAGGTGGGAAAGCAACGCGTGGCCCGGCGCAAGGTGCGACTCGCCCCGCCGCGCCGCTGGACGTTGTACTGGCTCGCCACCAACCACACCGACGTCGGTTATACCGACCTGCAGGAGCGCTGCCTCGAGGTCCACCGCAAGAACTTGGACGCCGCCCTCGCTCGACTCGCCGCGCACCCCGACTTCCGGTGGAGCGCGGAGTGTGCCCTGCAGGTGCTGTCCTACGTCGAGAACCGCTCGCCGGCGGCGGGCGACGCCCTGGTTCAGGCGATCCGCGACGGCAAGGTGGGCTTCGGGGCGTCGTTCGCGAACATGCTGACGGGGATCCTCGACCACGAGACCCTGGCGCGCATTGCGTGGCCCGCAGGGCGGTTCGCGCGGGAACACGGGCTGGGCTACCTGAGCGCCCAGCTCACGGACGTGCCCGGGCAGACGCTCACGCTCCCGTCGGTGCTGGCAGCGAGCGGCGTGCGCTATCTGGCGACAGGCCCGAACCCCGAGCGGGCGCTGCCGCTGCTTCCCGAGGCCGAGGCGACGCGCATCGGGCTCACCGGGGAATGGACGGCCTACCCGCAGCTCTACTGGTGGGAGGGACCGGACGGGGGCCGGGTGCTGCACTGGCGCGCGTACCACTACGGCGACGCGCTGCGCTTCGGGTTCGACGTCGGGCCCGACGCCATGGCGCGGCGTCTTTCCGACTGGCTGCTCACGAACCCGGTGTTCGTCTCGCCGGGATACCCCTATGACGTGGCGTTGCTGTACGGCGCCCAGTGGGACAACGCGCTCACGGACGAGCGGCTGGTGGACAACTTCGAGGAGTTCCGCCGGCGCTACGCCTACCCGCGCATCGTCGCGGGCCGGGCGGAGGACTTCTTTCGCGACGTGGAGCGGCGCTTTGGAACGAAGCTTCCCGTGCG
>Ga0209801_1000607_pt1 | contig 23422 bp, 17 predicted proteins | sample GraSoiAngelo_127_FD_185884 | JGI IMG/M metagenome (GOLD analysis project Ga0209801, IMG submission 185884) | Grasslands soil microbial communities from the Angelo Coastal Reserve, California, USA - 14_0927_09_40cm (SPAdes) (version 2) | ecosystem: Environmental > Terrestrial > Soil > Grasslands ... | reverse complement strand
TGATGTGGTCGACGCTGCGAAAAGCGGGGCCGCCGCGGAAGACGAAGTGTGTATGTTCCTTGAGCAGAACTTTTTTGTCGAAAGTGACCCAATCACATTCGACGTCGAGTTCGCCCTGATCGGAACCGCTTTTTGCGGAGACGACAGAACGATGGAGAATGGTGCCCATCTTGGGGGCGTTTTCCGGCTTGATGGCGTCGGAATTGTTCCAGAAATCGATGCCATTTACATTTTCGTAGTTAAACCAAAGGCCGGCGTGATGGGGATGATCGACGCGTTCGCCGGGGCGCTGGTCGAGAGGGAAGCCGCGAGTGACGATGGTTCCTTTGGCGGTACGGAGCGGATAGAGGACTGGTTTCTTGAGCGTGGTGGGCCAGATGTAGGAAGTGAAAGGCTGGCCGTCAATGGAAATGTCGACCCGGCGAGCCTCCTCGTTGACGGCCACGGAAACGCGGTCGGGAGGATGAGGGCCCGCGGAGGCGAGAGAGACGAGAAACGCCGACACGGCTACGAAGATGAGGGATGCACCGGCAACGAGAATGCGCATGGTTAGCTGCGGCCTCCGTCTCCAATAATGGTCAAATTTCTTCCGGCACCACGTAAGGCGCGCGGTAACTGCCACGCAGGAAACGGTTGGCTTCCTCATCGTCAACGACCTGCTCTTTCGCTGGATCGAATCGCACGGTGCGTCCGAGACGGTATGAGGCATTGGCTAGATGTACTAGCGTGGTCGAGATATGGGCTTCTTCAATCGGCTGGTCCTGATCCGTCAGCCATGTCTTGTAAGAGTCGTATCCGTCGATAGCGAGATAGCCGTTCGAACCGTAGAACAGATTGCCGATGGTGTTGGATTTGGCGTCCTTTGGTCCCAAGGACTGTGGCTGGTCGGCTGGCTTCTTGGCTGGAGCTGCCGTCAGTCCCGCAGCCGGCACCCCACTGGCCCCATAAGCGCCTGTGCCAATCTGCGCTTCATGATTGGTGATCCAATGGCGAACTTCCAGTTCCATCATCTTGCGCTTGCCGCCGGGAGTCTCAAAACAGAATGTCGCGTTAAGCGTATTGGGTGTCTCCTGGTCATCATCAAACATAAAATGCCCACCCATGGCGGCGACAGAAACGGGGAATCCGACGCCCAAGCCCCAGCGAGCAATGTCGATTTCGTGGATGGCCTGGTTGCCGACTTCGCCGTTACCGGTGTCCCAGATCCAATGCCAGTTGTAGTGAAAACGATTGCGGGTGAAAGGCTTCATCGGAGCTGGGCCGGTCCAGAGGTCGTAGTGAACGCCGGCAGGAATCGGCTCTTCCGTGGCGCGTCCTATGGAAGGGCGCCACTTGTAACAAAGCGCGCGGGCCAAGTAGACATCGCCGATGGTCCCCTCCTGCACATGCTTGATTGCCTCCATCATGCCAGGATTTGATCGCGACTGGCTGCCGTGCTGGCAAATCCGGTTGTACTTCTTGACGGCACGCACGAGCTGCCGGCCTTCAAACCAGTTATGCGAGCACGGCTTTTCCACATAGACGTCTTTTCCGGCTTGGCATCCCCAAATGGCCATCAGCGAGTGCCAATGATTGGGCGTGGCAATGGAGATGGCGTCAATTTCTTTGTCCTCGAGGAGCTTGCGAACATCAACATAGGATTTTGGCTTTGGCAAACCCATCTTCTGGACGTCATTGAGGCGCTGGTTCAATATGTTTTCATCGACATCGCACAGAGCGGCGAGCTCCGTTCCGGGAACACGCGAAAAGCCGCGGATGTGATCGTGACCACGGCCACGCACTCCGCAAATTGCGACTCGGACGCGATCGTTGGCGCCGACAATTCCCGCATATGCCGATGCAGGGACGCTCAGAGCCGTACCCGCGACGCTTGCGCCAGTGATTTTCAGGAAATCCCGCCGAGAAGCTTTTGGTGAATACATATAACCTCCAGGAATGCCGATGAATTGCAACGAGCGGTCAGATTCATACCGGTCCCCGATCAGAACTCATCTTGTGGCGTCGCGTGGCCGCTATGGTTCGTATCCCTCGAAACGAGCCAATAGTAAGCCAAGAAAGGAGTTTCCAGCGTTGAAAATTATTAAAGGAATCGTTTATTGCGGTTGATTTGAGCCGAGGGGGCAAGCGAGCCTCAGGATCTCAGGAAAGCATCCGAGTGCGAAATTACACGTTGTGGGGCGCGCGAACGGTTCGTTAAGCCGCACTGAATTTTAACATCAGTTTTTTCGGTTTGACACTTTGAGGGAGCGGCTTCTATATTCTGTAACGCTCTTGCGTTTATTCATATTCCGCCACCTGCTGAGCAGCTAAGAGCGTCAACCGGCCGGATGCCAGCGCAGATTCGGGTACCTTCGGGTTGACTCTAGGAAAGGACGCGCAAGGACCCGGAAGAATCCGCGCAGACCTGCCTATGGGAGCTACGTCAGTCAATCAATCGGATTTAAAGAACAACAGAGTCTTGGCTGCTGACTTGCTAACGACGGACCAGATCGATAGCGCGGTAGAGCAGACGCTGGCCTCGACGCTGTTTGTTGATATTCATACGCACCTGTTTTCGCCGACGTTTGGAAAGCTGGGACTTTGGGGAATCGATGAACTCCTGACATATCACTACCTGGAGGCGGAGTTTTTCCGATCGTCGAAGACTACGCCGGAACAATATTGGAAGCTCTCGAAGCGGGAGCGGGCGGACGCGATCTGGCGGGCACTGTTCGTGGAAAACAGCCCGATCTCGGAATCGACACGCGGCATTATAGCCGTGCTGCAGGCACTTGATTTGCCCACAGGAGCATCGGCCCTCGAAGACGCGCGGGAGTTTTTCAGCGGCCAATCGATCGAACAACACATTGGCAAAGTCTTCGAGATTGCGGGTGTGAGCGACGTGGTGATGACCAACGATCCGTTGGACCCCGAAGAGCAGAGAGTATGGCTGAACGGCGACCAAGATCACGCGCAGTTTCATGCCGTGCTGCGGCTGGACCGGATCTTGTGGGGGTGGCCAAAGCACTGGCAGCAATTGGCGAGCCAGGGTTACGCCGTCGACGAGAAGGCATCGGGAAAGTCGATCGCGGAGGTTCGCCGGTTTCTCGCTGCTTGGCACAAGCGCATGCGGCCGTTGTATATGGCGGTTTCGCTAACGGATGCGTTCTTTTATCCGGACGACAGCATCACGAGCAAAATACTGGGTGAAGCAGTGCTTCCGTCTTGCCGCGAGTTCGGACTGCCCATGTCGCTGATGATCGGGGTGCGACGACAGGTTAATCCGGCGCTGCGGCTCGCCGGCGACGCTGTCGGCAGGGCCGACCTTCGCGCACTGGAAAATCTGTGCCGCAGCTTTCCGGAGAACAGGTTTTTGGTGAGCGTACTCAGCCGCGAGAATCAGCACGAACTGTGCGTGTACGCGCGGAAATTCAATAACATGATGCCGTTCGGATGCTGGTGGTTCATGAATAATCCTTCGATTGTGGAGGAAATTACGCGGGAGAGGATTGAACTGCTGGGCACCAGTTTCATTCCGCAGCATTCCGACGCGCGCGTGCTCGAACAGGTCATCTACAAATGGCGAAACACGCGCCGCACCCTTGCGCCCATTCTTGCAAATGCCTACAAGCTGATTTACGACGACGGCCGCGGAATTAGCCTGCGAGATATACAGCGAGACGTGAACCGACTGTTCCGGTCAAACTTCGAGAACTGGACAAGCCTCCGCCCAAGATAAGCGTACGGGCCTTACCACGCTTCCCTCGACATCAGTCCCCGACAAGCGCAGTCCGGAGAAAACTAGCGATCGATTCCGTCAGCTTGCGCGGACAATCCGTCCGGGCGGTTGCGAGCGCCAGGCTTCGCGTCAAGCGATTTCCACCGACGCGAAACTTTTGAAAGAAGTGTGATCGCCCCCTCAAAGCGTGCTCGGGGAGAACGGAGTGGCCGAAACCCGATTCCACGAGGCGTTTGATCGCTTCGGTGTCGTCCGCTTCCATCACGACATGCGGTGTAACACCCATATCCCGGAAAAAACGGTCGATGATTAGGCGTATGTTGCTGCGCTTGGGGTAGAGCAGGAAGGGAGCGTTGTTAAGATCGGCCGCGCGCAAAGTGCCGACGTGCCCGCTGCCCACTTTGTTGGCCGACGGGCGGACGATGAGAAGCTCTTCCTCAAAAAGGGGGATGATATTGAGGTTTTCCTCGGCAACGGGGAGAGAGATGAGCGCCAAATCGAAGCGGCGGTCGAGAAGTCCGGCGACCATTTCTTCGGTGACTCCGACCGTTACGCTGATTTCCGCATTGGGGAAACGCTTGCGCAGTTGACGAAGCGGGCCGCCCAATTGATAGATAAGCGTAGTTACACCGGTGGCGAAATGGAAAGGGCGCACGTCCTTGGACAAATCATTTTCAAATTCCTGCCGGATGTGGCCCATGCGCTTGATCACTTCTTTGGCATGCTCGGCGAGGCGCAATGCGGCAGGTGTGGGGACTAACCGTTTTCCGCGACGCACGAAGAGTTCGGTATGGAGCTCTTCGGCGAGGTTATGAAGCTGGAGGCTGACGGCACCGGGGGAGAGGTGAATTTTTTCCGCGGCGCGGGTCATGCTGGGAGAGTCCATGACGGCGAGAAACAATTCAAGCTGGTGGATGTCCATTCACCTTCTCCCAAGAGATGCGGCCGTGCAAACGCTGGCGGCCAGGTGCGCCTACTGCATTTTTAGAACCTAAATTGTCGCGGCTCCAAAGGGCGAGTGCGCAGACACGGAGGCCACTCTATCAAAAAACGAATCGAGTTGTTCGGTGTGCGGCCTTCGCGGCGAGGGCAGAGGCTGTAGTAGAGTAGGCAGGCCTGTTTTATGAGTCGAGCCAGCCAGGGGATGTGAATTGGATTGCCTTCGCGGTTGGCCTGGCCGCGAGACTCTAAGGATTCCAATCGACGATGAAGATCACCGACGCCAAAGTGATTATCTGCAGCCCGGGACGCAACTTCGTAACACTGAAGATTACGACAGAAGATGGAATTTACGGCCTTGGAGATGCGACGGTAAACGGCCGCGAGCTAGCCGTCGCGAGCTATCTTTCCGACCACGTCATTCCAATTTTGATCGGGCGTGACGCGCGGCGAATCGAGGACATCTGGCAATACCTTTATAAGGGCGCGTACTGGCGGCGCGGCCCGGTCACCATGTGTTCGGTCGCGGCGGTGGATACCGCCCTCTGGGACATCAAGGGCAAGGCGTTAAATGTGCCGGTCTACCAGTTGCTGGGAGGGGCCGTGACGGCGTTCTGGTTTACGGCCATGCCAGTGGCCAGGACATAGAGGACACCGTTCAGGCGGTCGCCGAGTACCGCAAGCTTGGATACAAAGCGATTCGCGCGCAGAGCGGCATACCTGGATTGCAGAGCACCTATGGCGTCGGGCGCGGCAAAATGTACTACGAGCCCGCGGAAAAAGATGCGCCGGTCGAAAGCGCATGGAGTTCAGAGCTATACCTCAACTTTGTGCCGCGACTATTCGAACGGCTGCGGAAAGAATTTGGCGAGGATCTTCCTTTACTGCACGACGTGCATCACCGGCTGACACCGATCGAAGCGGCACGCCTGGGAAAGAGCCTGGAACCCTTTCACCTGTTCTGGCTCGAAGACCCCGTTCCGGCGGAGTTGCAGGAAAGTTTGCGCCTCATCCGTCGGCACACGACAACGCCTTTGGCGATTGGCGAGGTCTTCAATTCAATTTACGATTGCCAGCAGCTCATTCAGGAGCAGCTCATTGATTACATTCGGACCGCGGTTGTGCATGCTGGCGGAATTTCGCATCTGCGGAAGATCGCCAGCATGGCGGAACTCTATCACGTTCGGACCGGGTGCCACGGCGCTACGGATATGAGTCCCGTGTGTATGGCTGCGGCGTTGCATTTTGATTTGAGTGTCCATAATTTTGGGATACAGGAATATATGCACCACACCAAAGAGACGGACCGCGTCTTCCCGCATTCCTACAGTTTTTCCGACGGCTTGATGCATCCAGGCGATGCGCCGGGCCTCGGCATCGATTTTGATGAAGCTTTGGCGTCCAAGTATCCCTACCGTCGAGCATACTTGCCGATCAACCGCAAACTCGATGGGACGATGCACAGTTGGTAGGAGTGCTCAATGGACCCGTCGCGCCCCACTTCCGAATCCAGCGTTTCCGTTTCGCAGATTGCAGCCGCGGGCACCGCGGGAGGCGAATCAGCATTGTCAAAGATTCCTTCCCGTCGTGGGTATTTTCGCTGGGTGATCTGTACGCTCTTGCTGCTCGGCACGACCAAGAACTACATGGATCGCAATGTCCTGGGAGTACTTCGGGTAACCCTGCAGCATGATTTGGGCTGGAATGAAATCGATTACGGGAATCTCGTGATTGTTTTCCAGGCCGCCTATGCGCTGGGCATGCTGGCCGTTGGCTGGCTCGTTGACCGCCTGGGCACCCGGTTGGGCTACGCTCTGGCAATGATTTTCTGGAGCTTGGCTTCGATGGGGACAGCCTTGGCGAGTTCACTCACGGGCTTTGCCGTCTCCCGATTCGCTCTCGGCTTTGGCGAGGCGGCGGTTTTTCCCGCCAGCATCAAAGCGGTAGCGGAATGGTTCCCGAAAAAAGAACGCGCGCTGGCGACTGGAATTTTTAACTCCGGGACCAACGTCGGTGCCATGCTTGCGCCAGTTGTGGTGGCGTGGATCAGTGTGCGGTGGGGCTGGCGAGGCGCGTTCATCGGGATCGGCTCTCTCGGTTTTGTCTGGCTGGCGTTTTGGCTGATGATTTATCGCAAACCGGAAGAGCACACGAGAGTTTCCAAAGAGGAATTGGATTACATCCGCAGCGATCCGCAAGATGATCTGGCAAAAACCAAGTGGGTCAGGCTAGTTCCACTTCGTCAGACATGGGCATTCGCCGTTGGAAAATTCCTCATCGATCCGATCTGGTGGTTTTATCTTTTCTGGATGCCCGGTTTCTTCCAGACTAAACATGGCCTTTCACTTACGCGGGTAGGACTACCGCTGATCGCAATCTATGTCATCGCAGACGCCGGAAGCGTTGCCGGCGGCTGGATATCCTCATTCCTGATCAAGAGCGGACGAAGCATCAACGCCGGTCGCAAGATTGCCATGCTTATTTGCGCAATCGGCGTCATGCCAGTGGTATATGCCTATCGAGTGGAGAGCACGTGGTCAGCTGTTTTGCTGATTGGACTTGCGGCCGCGTGCCATCAGGGATTCTCCGCCAATCTTTACACGGTAACATCCGACATGTTTCCTGCTCAGGCCGTCGGTTCGGTGACGGGAATTGGAGGAATGGCCGGAGCGGTCGGCGGGTTGCTTATCGCATGGGTGGTCGGCCACGTGCTTCAATGGACCGGCAGTTACATGATTCCGTTCTTCATTGCCGGGGCCACGTACTTAGTGGCGCTTGCCATAATCCATGTTCTGGCGCCGAGGTTGGAGCCAGCGAGAATTGCTTGAGAAGTTCCTTTGCGAAGGAGGCAGGCCGGATTATTGATTGACGCCGCTGGCTAGCATGCCGCCGTCAACCACAAGAAGGTGGCCGGTTACGAAGCTGGCGGCATCGGAAGCGAGAAACACGGTAGCGCCGGCCAATTCGTCGAGCTGGCCGAAGCGCTTCATAGGCGTGCGAAGCAAAAACTCCTTCCCACGTTCCGTTCCGTCAAGCAGGGTAGCATTCAAGTCTGTGCGAAATACACCTGGAGCGAGTGCGTTAACACAAACGCCTGAAGTCGCCCACTCGATGGCCAGCGCTTTCGTCAGTGAAGCAACGCCCGCTTTGCTTGCGCCGTACGCGGCAACTTGGTACAGCCCCACAAGCGAGGAAATGGAGGCCACATTGATGATGCGGCCGTAGCGCTTCTCGATCATATGCCGGCCGAACACCCGGCAAGCGCGTAATGTCCCCTTCAAATTTGTTTCCAGGATGGCGTCCCACTCGGATTCCGGAAAATCGAGCGTGGACATTTTTTTTGTGCGGCCGGCGCAATTTACAAGGATCTGTACGCTGCCGAATTCAGCGCACACGGCCTGCAAGAGCCGATCGATGCTGGCGTTGTCGGTGACGTCGCAAGTTTGCGTAAGGGATCGCCGGCCAAGGGCAACTACTTGCGCAGCCGCGTTGCGAACCTGCTCTGCGCGACGGCCCGTGGGCACAACGTTGGCTCCCGCCTGGGCAAGTCCGCGAGTGAGCGCCAGTCCGATGCCGCTGGTTCCGCCAATCACAACCGCGGTTTTGTTTGTGAGATCGAGAAGAGGATGACCCATGGAGTGCTCCTCAGATTTTTACGCCGCTGAGAAATTTGAGCAAAAGCGCCAGGCAACATTATCGATCAAAATCGCGAGTTCATAAATAAACGTCGAGTCCGGCAATCTGTAGCGCGATAAATTCAATTCTCTCCGGTTCTAGAAAAGAGCCGCGAATGATGGATTCGATTGTAATGCGAGACCTATGTTTCTGGCATTGAGTATCGCTAAAGGATTCGTTTAGGCGAAACTTAGCGTGGAGCTGGATACGGCACCAGGGCTTTCTGGTACTCGTGTAGGACACCGCCCGATGCTCACGGTGTGAATGGTCTGACGCTAAAATCGTTTTCCTACCGACAGCTTTGAATTCGGCCATCCCCTAACCTTCGGCCTGCAAGTGGGACCCAGAGAACAGATTTAGGGACATACCCAAACCAGGTGGGCCCTCTTCAGCCCAGTTCCTCAGGACCTAGCGGTTTTCGTTCTCTTCGCCAATCGCCCTATCCCCAGTTAAAGCGATCTCGCGTTCACGCAACGCCAAAAATTAGGACCCGGAGGTCCCGTGTTGAAACTTGACACTAGATTTTTGTTTCAGAAGAGAGAAGAGAGCAATTTGCCCGCCACGGTTCAAAGCGATCCGCTGATACCGACCATGACGAACTCCCTGAAGTATACGAGACACATTTTTGTCTTCTTGCTTCTTTTTCTGGGTTGCATCTCGCATGCTTCGGCGCAACAGACGATTTGGCCGAGCACGGCGACGCCGGCGAATATTGACGCGGGAGCGAATGGGCCCGTGGAACTAGGCGTGTCGTTTAAGTCGGACGTAAGCGGCTACATCACCGGCGTTCGCTTCTACAAAGGTGTAAATAACACGGGCACGCATCTGGGTCACCTGTGGAGCAGCACGGGGACGCTGTTGGCCACGGCCACGTTCACAGGGGAGAGCGCCTCTGGGTGGCAGCAAGTAAAGTTTTCGAGTCCCGTGGCGATCAATGCCAACACCGTGTATGTGGCTTCTTACTACACGACGGGGCATTGGAGTTACGACTTGAACTATTTTGCGACCAGCGGAGTCGATAATGCTCCGTTGCATGCGCTAGCCAACGGGAACGGCGCGGGCAACGGAGTGTATGTGTACGGGAACGGGACAGTTTTTCCCAACTTCAACTCGACAAACGGGGCGAACTACTGGGTGGACGTGGTGTTCAGTGCGGGAAGTTCAGGTCCGACGGCGCCAACGATCACAACGCAGCCTCAGAACCAGACTGTGGTGGCAGGCCAGTCGGCTACGTTCGCAGTATCGGCAGGGGGTACGGCGCCGCTGAGCTATCAGTGGCAGAAGAATGGGGTAAGCATCGCCGGGGCAACTTCGGCCAACTACACGACGCCGGCAACGGCGACCACCGATAACGGGTTGGCGTTCCGGGTGTTGGTAAGTAATGCAGGCGGGACTGCAACCAGCTCGGCAGCTACATTGACAGTAAGCGCGGTTGCGGCACCGAGCATTCAGGTAAGCTCCAGCTCCATCAACTTCGGAAATGATCCGGTCGGCACGAACACATCGCAAGCCTTGATCATCACCAATACGGGCACGGCCACTTTGAGCATCACCCAAGTGACAGCATCCGGTTCAACAGCATTCACTGTCGGCGGATATTCGCCGCCTTTGAGCGTGAGCGCAGGGCAGAAAACCACAGTCATGGCGAATTTTCTGCCGGCGTCGGTTGGCGCCACCTCCGGCAACATCTCCATCGTGAGCAACGCATCTGCCACTCCCACTTCGGTCGCTCTGAGCGGTTCTGGTGTCGCTGCCACCTACACTCTGAACGTCAGTCCAACTAGCCTGAGCTTTGGTAACGTCACGACGGGCACATCTTCCTCTTCGCAAAACGTTACGGTAACCAACACGGGGAATTCCAAAGTGGGAATTTCACAAATTGCAGTGAGTGGGACCGGATACTCAGTCACAGGTGGAAGCACACCAGTCACGCTTTCTCCGTCGCAGACTCTTACTCTTACCACTCAATTCCATCCAACTGTGGCGGGGAGTGCTAGCGGCAGCATCTCGATCGTAAGTAACGCGACGGGGTCGCCCGCAACAGTCTCCTTATCAGGAACTGGAGTCGTCCCGGTTCAGCATTCTGTAGCTCTGACATGGGGCGCCAGCAGCTCTTCAGTGTCGGGATACAACATCTATCGCAGCACGGTGAACGGGAGCTCTTACACAAAGGTCAACTCATTGCTTGTTACGGGACTCAGCTTCAGCGATGCGAATGTGCAGAGTGGCGGTACGTATTACTACGTGACAACTGCTGTGGACGCGGCCGGGAACGAGAGTTCCTACTCGAACCAAGTGAGCGCGATCGTACCCTAACCCGCTTTGTTTGTCGACCTTTTATGTCGGCTGTGGTCTAAATTCGGGCGAACTGTGTTACTTATGAGGGCCGTTCCGCGCTGCGGGCCCGGTGCTCCCTCGCACCACGAAGTCCGGTTCAACAATGATTTCTTTGGGGTAGGGATGCTTTACCGGCGCGTTGATGCGTTCCAAGACAGTCTGGGCGGCCAGCACGCCCATCTCGCGGAGCGGCTGTTTGACGGTCGTCAGGCCGGGGTTCTGAAATGCGGCGCTTTGAATGTCGTCGAAACCGACGACGGAAACATCATCCGGTATGCGCCGGCCTGCCTCGCGCAAAGCCTGAATCGCGCCGATCGCCGAAATGTCATTGAACGCAAAAAGAGCCGTGAACGGCTCGCCTGAGGCGAGAAGTTTGCGCGCAACTTGGTATCCCAGTTCAGGTGAAGACGATTCGCCTTCCAGTTGCCCGACCAACCGGTCTTTGATTTCTACACCAAGTTCTGCGGCGGCCCCGCGCACCGAATCCCAGCGCACATCGGTATCAGAGCTGAATTCCTGTCCCTTGATGAAGGCCATTTGCCGGTGTCCAAGTTTCGCCAGATGTTCCAGCGCGAGCGTCGCACCTCTTGCGTGGTTCAGTACGATATTCGTTACTCCTGGTAATTCCCGGTGGCCGGATACCGCAACGAGCGGGACCTGCACTCCCTCGGAAAGAGCGGTGTCCACCGCGATCAGGCCTTCCACCGCTCGTTGCTGTAGCAAAAGGGGATATTCTTCAAGCAACTCGCTGCGATGGCGGTGGCTCACTACAAAATAGAAATAGCCTTCCTGGAGCAAATGGTCTTCAATTCCGGACATGACCAGCGCCGCGTACCCTTCGCTGATCTCCGGAACAAGCACGCCGATCGTATAGCTCCGCTGTTGCCTCAGGGACCTGGCCAGGTGATTCGGCCGGTAATTCAGCTCTCGGGCCGCCGCGCGGATCAACTCCTGCGTTCGCTGAGGAATCGATCGGGCAGCCGGAACCCGGTTGATCACCAGAGATACGGCCGTCTTCGAGAGTCCCAAATGCTCCGCGAGGGTCTTCAGACTGATACATTCTCTGGCGTTCTTCTGCGCCTTAGAGGCCAAGGTGGGTTTTGAACGAGCCATAGGGGTGTATTGCAGGATAGTTTCGCACAAGGACCGTACCGCGACAAGCCCCATGAGCGTCATCATCCAGGCACGCTCGCGGCTGTCCATTCTCTTGATATGTGGGCTAAATCGGTTTAGCATGCTACCGCCGAAGTCGGACATCTCGAGACGTCCCTGAATCCGCTCGAAATACGCGGCTCCGAGAAGAGATTTGATTCTTGCAACGGTTTTTGCTGCCTTGAATTACGAGCGGGCGCGTCCACTTCTGGTTGGGCGGACTTGGCCGTCTCGGATTAATGATCTTAAGGCGCCTTGTCTTGGGTCTTGCCAGACACATTGGAGCGTCTAAATCGTGATGACCTTGGTTGTTCGTTCCGCGTTTGTGGCTTGCATTTTGCTGAGCTGTCAATCGCTCCTGGCGCAAACCAAATCTCCCGCTGTGGCGTCCCGAAGCGCCGCCGTTCGTCCGAGTTTGAGCGATCCGGCCTCCGAGAAAAAACTTGATGCGCTCCTGCAAAAGATGACTCTTGAGGAGAAGGTCGGCCAACTCGTCCAATATTCGGCCGGACAGCCCACGGGCCCTGGAACCGGCCGCACGGATTATGACGACATGATCCGCAAAGGCGAAGTCGGGGCGCTTTTTAACATCACCACGGCCCGCCAGGTCAATGCCTACCAGCACATCGCCGTGGAGCAGTCCCGGCTGCACATTCCACTTCTCTTTGGCTTGGACGTAATTCACGGATTCCGAACGGAATTTCCTATTCCACTGGGGCTGGCTTCCAGTTGGGATCCGACTCTGATTGAACAAACAGCCCGAGTTGCTGCTCGTGAAACTTCCGCAAGCGGCATCCGCTGGACGTTTTCTCCAATGGTGGATATCACCAGAGATGCGCGCTGGGGAAGAATGACCGAAGGTTCCGGCGAAGATCCTTTTCTCGGCGCGGCGATCGCTCGCGCGTATGTCCGCGGCTATCAGGGCGCGCGCCTGGATGCCCCTGATAGCATCGCGGCCTGCCCAAAGCATTTTGTCGGCTACGGTGCTGCGGAAGGCGGCCGCGACTACAACTCCGTGGAAATTTCCGAACACACTCTGCGACAATTTTATTTGCCGCCCTTTCATGCCGCGATCGAGTCCGGCGCTGCCACGCTGATGAGTGCTTTCAATTCGCTGAATGCCGTGCCCTCAACTGCGAATCCATTCACCCTGAAACAGATTCTGAAAGGCGAGTGGGGATTCCAGGGAATTGTAGATAGCGACTACACCTCCGTCGCGGAACTCATCGCGCACGGGATCGCCAACGATGGCGCAACTGCTGCTCGCAAAGCGTTTCTCGCCGGTGTGGACATGGATATGGTGAGCAGTCTGTATCACGAGAACTTGGCGCAATTGGTGCGTTCCGGTCAGGTTCGCGAGGCCGCCTTGGACGAATCCGTCCGCCGTGTCTTGCGCGTGAAATTTGCCCTCGGTTTGTTCGAACGTCCTTATGCTGACGAAGGGAAAGAGGCCAGCGCCATGCTTCGGCCTGAGAGTCTTTCCTTGGCGCGCATCGCTGCTGAACGATCTTTTGTCATGCTGAAAAACGCTGCCTTTTCCAGCGGAACGTCGGTTTTGCCAATATCCAACGACGTGAAGCGGATCGCCCTGATAGGGCCACTCGCCGATGATTCGAACGACATGCTGGGTTCCTGGGCAGGTCAGGGGCGTGCTGAAGATGTCATCACGCTTCGTACAGCTCTCACGCAACGCCTCGGCGCGGATCGAGTTCATTATGCGAAGGGAACTGAGATCATCGGCGGATCGGACGAGCAATTAGCCGAAGCTGTGAAGACCGCGCAAGAATCCGACGTCGTGATCCTCGCCTTGGGAGAAAATGCTCCAGAGATGAACGGCGAAGCCGCGTCGAGGGCGCATCTGGGGCTGCCAGGACACCAGGAGCAGCTACTTGAAGAAATCGTGGCGACGGGAAAGCCTGTCGTGTTGCTGCTTTTCAGCGGGCGTCCGCTAACATTTCCTTGGGCGTTCGAACACGTGCCCGCGGTTATGGCCGGCTGGTTTCCCGGAATTCAGGCTGGGCCTGCGCTGGTTCGAACTCTGTTCGGCGAAGTCAGCCCGAGTGGAAAACTGCCGGTGAGCTGGCCGCGAAGCGTCGGACAGGAACCGCTGTACTACGATGCGCTGAACACGGGCCGGCCGGCTGGCAGCATCGATCTGACCCGTCCACCGAAAAACAGTGATGAGAAATACGTGTCACGTTACATCGACGAGCAAAACACCCCGCAATTTCCCTTCGGCTACGGGCTCACGTACACGACGTTTCGGTATGGAGCAACCCAGACGAGCAGCCCCTTCTCCAAAGTCGCGCCGGAATTGAGTGCGCAAGCGCTGAACGCCCAGCTTCGCGCAAACGATTCGCAGCCGAACCGCGCGCTGACCGTGAGCGCCGAGATTACCAACACCGGAACCCGCGCGGGCGAGGAAACCGTGCAGTGTTACGTGCGGTTGCAGGGAACTAGTGTCGCGTTGCCGGTCCGCGCGCTGAGTGGTTTTCAGCGGATTTCTCTTGCGCCCGGCGAGAAGAAGGAAGTGACGTTCGAATTGAGCCCCGAAAACTTCGCGTTCTGGAATGACCAAAACAAATTCGTGGTTGAGCCCGCGCGCCTCACCGTGTGGATAAGCCCGGATTCCGCGCACGGCGAGGGAAGAACGCTCGAAATTGCGCCATAAGAGCGAACAAAATCGGATGACCAGCAAGAATCTCCTGAGCCGAAGAGACATGATGAGAATTTGCGGGACGGGTCTGCTCGCTTCGCCGCTGGCGGCACTGTCTGCTTGTGGACAGCGGGCCGCAAATTCTTTCGCTGAGCCCGCAGGTGTGCCCTACGAGGGAACCGACGAACGACTACTCGATGAGATTCAGCGCGCTGCGTTCCATTTCTTCTGGAGCGAAGCAAGCGAAAAAACAGGCCAGGTAAAAGACCGCGCGTTGGCGAACGGAAACGATTCGAGAAAAATGTCAAGTATCGCTGCCACGGGATTTGGCCTGACCAGCCTGTGCATCGGCGATCAGCGCGAATTCGGAAAACATCCCGAGATTCTCGAACGAGCGCGCAGGACACTGAAGTTTCTCGCCAACGATTTGCACAACGAACATGGTTTTTTCTATCACTTCATCCACATGGAGACTGGGCAGCGCTGGGAGAAGTGCGAGATCTCTTCCATCGATACTTCGATTCTGCTGTGCGGCGTCCTCACCGCGCGGCAATATTTCGACGACCAGCAAATCAAGGAGCTCGCCACAAAAATTTACGAACGCGTGGACTGGCCGTGGATGCTGAATGGCGGTTCCACGCTTTCCATGGGATGGCATCCGGAATCCGGGTTTCTCAATGCGCGCTGGGAGCACTACTGCGAACTGATGATGATCTATCTTTTGGCGATTGGTTCGCCGGCGCATCCGGTTCCTCCGAGTTCCTGGAATGCGTGGACGCGGCCGAAAATCAAATATCAAGGAATCGAATACATTTCCGGCAACGATCCGATTTTCACGCATCAGTATTCTCAAGCCTGGTTTGATTTCCGGAACCAGCGCGATGCCTATGCAGATTATTTTGAGAATTCCGTGAAGGCCACCAAAGCCCACAAACTGTTTTGCCTCTCGCTGCGCGACCGTTTCCCCGACTACAGCGAGGATCTTTGGGGAATCAGTGCTTCGGATTACGTAAAGGGCTATACCGCGTGGGGCGGTCCGTCGGTTCAAGGCGGGCCGCTTGGGCCGATCGATGGAAGCATCGTGCCATGCGCGACCGGAGGCTCTCTTCCGTTTCTCTTCGACGATTGCATCCGCGTGTTGCGCCATCTTCGCGGGCCTTACCGGGAACGCGTGTGGAAGAAGTACGGTTTCATCGATGCTTTCAATCCACTTAGCGGCTGGTATGACGCGGACGTGCTGGGCATCGACCTTGGCATCACCATGCTGATGGCGGAAAATCATCGCAGCGGCTTCGTTTGGAACACCTTCATGAAAAATCCCGAAGCCCAGTCCGCAATGCAGAAAGCGGGATTTCATGCCCCTCAAATAGCGATTTCTAAATTAGTTAACAATGACATCCCCACACCCCCGGGTGTTTTGTGCAAAGAGTTCGGAATTGCCTGAAACAAACGAGTTGAGTTTTTTATGTGTGCAAAAGGGTACGCAAGAATGTGAAAAAAAGGACTTAGCGGATGGGGAGGTTGACAGGCGACAGTTGAAGGTCGAAAGGCGAGCGATGGAAGAGGACGCCCAAACCGGTTCGCAAGCTCCGGCCAGCGAGTGAATGGATCGCCCATGACGATCTACAAGTTCGGTCCGCAAGAACTCCTCCGAGCGAACCAGAATTATGGCGATTGATTGTTGGTGTACACCGCGGCACGTTTCGTCCCGCAGAACGGTCCGGGATGCAGAATCCGCATAAGTGTGGCAAGGAAAAGACTTATGAGAGGCAGAGAGGCCCCTCGACTCCCGATGGTTGCTTGGGACTCGCATCCTGGCCGGATGCTCGTTTTGCGCGTTGATCAGAACGAAAAAAGGGCGCACGTTACGGTACCGCCCTCTTATCGTTCGGAAATCACGACTAGAAGCTGAGCCGTAACTGGAATTCGATGACGCGGCCCGAGAGACCATCCAGGGGCCGGCCAAATTGCCCGGCGTTCACGACGTCAGTTGGTGCGGTGGCAGGCGCCAATGACTCGAGATTCAAAATATTGAGAGCATTAAAGAAATTGCTGCGGAACTCGAGCTTGGCGTTCTCACCTAACACGCGTGAGTTTGGAAGCAGGAAGTTTTTCCCGAAGGACAAGTCGAGCTGGGTGAATCCAGGCCCTTCAAAAATATTCCGGCAACGGCAGCCCGGCCCATGCGATGCCGGGGGGACTGTGGTGGAGCCCGGGAAGCTGGCGGCGATGCTGGTGAAGACGCCATTCTGCCAGTCCTGCTTAGATGGATTTGCGATTTTGCCGCCGGCGTAAACGATGGGCATGTCTGGGCAGGCTCCATCACCGTTCAGATCGTGATTCGTATCACAACTCCCAATTAGAGGGGTAAAGGAGAAGCCGGTGTGTTTAGTGAACACAGCGCCGAGAGTCCAGCCGCCGGCGATGGCGCCCATGAGGTCATGCCTGCCACGATAAAGCGGCAGCTCATAGTAACCGGATATGCCCAGGCTTTGGCGCACGTCGAAGTCGGAATTGCCTTTGTCGATGGATTGGGTGAATGGGTCGGTTTGTTGAAAACCAATCTCGTAAGAAGAGAAGTCGATGGAGTGGCTCCACGTATAGAGGGTCGAAATGGTGAAGCCGCCCGCAAAAGAATGAGAAAGTTGAGTGATCAGGGCATCGAAGCTAGCGTTGACGTCAGGAAAAGGTATGAAGACTCTGTTAAAGCGGTTATTGCCGACAACAATGGGCGCAGGGCAGGCGGGATTTGTAGAGCCGCAGGCTACACCATCCGCGCTGGCGCTTTGCACTCCATCCATATTGCCGTCAAATGTATCGCCCGGGTGGAACCGATTTAGGTCGATAGTGCGAGCAAGCTTGCGACTGCGGCTACCCTGATAGCCGATAGTGGCTTGCCAATTGTGGATGGGTTCGAACTGCGTCTGTAACGAATAGACATAGACATACGGAGTAGGTTCATTAGGCAAGGCTCCAAAGATGTCAACCTTAGTCACCGCAGTGCAGCCTGCATTGGCGCAGAGGGCTCCATCGGGAGCTACCCCAAACGAGAAATTGGGATTGGGCGCGTAGCTGGTGGCACTTGTGCTCGAGCCGATTCCGTACAGAATGCCGGAACCCGGAGGGGGGCCAGTAATCTTGCCGGGATCGAAAAAGCAACAGGTACTCGCCTGAGCGGCAAGCGGTGTGTCCTGACGAATATTGCTGTATTCAGATTCAAATGGCCGGTTGAAAAGGATGCCGAACCCACCACGAAGGACGGTCTTCTTCCCCAAGACATTTGGGCTCCAAGCGAAACCGATGCGAGGGCCAAAGTCCTTTTTGTCCGCATTATAGAGCTTCGTCACTCTTTGGACTGAACCATTCACGAAGCCCTGGGAGCCAAAGATGTAATTGCTGAGCAGGCCATTCTTTTCCGAGAGTGGCGCGAAATATTCCCACCGCAGCCCCAGGTTAACCGTTAAGTTTGGCCGAAGTTTCCAGTCATCCTGAACGAAAAGAGAATAGGCAGCGTCGCGGAAATAACGCCTTCCGTTGGGATGGCCGCCAGTGTTCGGATCCACGGCGACATTTTCGAAAAAGCAACAGGCGTCGTTGGCAAAATTGAGCAAGCCGCGGAATTGATACTTGGGTCGCTCAAAGCCAGGCTCGTCGTCATTGTTCTGCTCGCGCGTGATGTCCACGCCGAATTTGAATGCGTGAACACCGTGCACCCAGCTCACCGTATCGCGAAAGGCGAAGGTGTTCTCTGCAAGGTTACCGGGGGTGGTGCCTGCTTGGCCGATACCCATAATAGTCCCTGCGTCCCCCAAGCCGCCAGCATCGAAATCGAACAACTCGATCTGAGGGATGCCATAATTGGTCTGGCCCGTGGGTTGGAGCTGGTCAAAAGCACAGCGGGTGAAATTAAAGCGAGCTTCGTTAACCATGACGGAAGAAATCGTGCGAGTCCACCCGAGCGTGCCGACATAGTTCTTCGGAGCGAAGCCAACATCTTCAAGGGGCCGATTTCCCCCGTTGACGCTGGTCAAGTTCACAAGGTAAGTGCTAGCAAAGAATTGGTTTGCACCCAGAGTGTAGTCAGCGCGAGCATTGTACTGGTTGCCGCTGCTCGAATTGGGTTTGGTGAGGTCGAAGAGGCCCCAGTCCGTCGTGCCATCTGGCCCGTTGCCGACGGCCTGACCAATTCCGATTCCAGGTTGATACCACGTCCCCAATGGATGATAGTTGGGGTCGCTCGGACTTGTAATAAGGGAGCAACAATCAGTTTGCGAGAGAGTCGTCGTGATCCGCGGCGCGATTCCGGGTGTGCTGAAAATCTTGGCGGCGATGCTGTTCGGCTCGGCCTGCTGGACGTATTTTTCAAAGGCTGGGGTCTCCAGCTTCACACTGCGGCTGACGACTGTATTGGTTTGACGGAGGCCCTCATAGGAGAAGAAGAAAAAGAGCTTATTCTTTATGACGGGGCCGCCAAGACTCCCCGCAAAATCCCGGTACTTCTGGTCGTTTCTGGTCGGGCAATGCTGAGCCACGATCTTGAATGCGCCACCCTCGCAAGTGATTTGACTGAGCGGGATGTTGTTTGCTCCGTAGAATTTGTTGAAAGCATTCAGTCCCTTGTCATTGAACTTAATCAGACCGCTTCCATGGTAATTGTTGCTGCCGCCCTTGGAGATGACTTCGATCTGAGCGCCGGAATTTCGCCCTTGCTCAGCGTTGTATGAAGCAGAAGTAACAATAATCTGTTGGACCGATTCCTGGTTCGGGGTGACAACTGCGGAGCCACCGTTACTCAGGCTATTAACGCTTACGCCGTCGAGGCTGTAATTGTTTGCCGTTACGCGCTGACCGTTGGAGACAATTTGTACCTGATTTTCGGTCTGGAAGATTGAGCTGTTTGATTGGCCCGGCCCAACCTGCTGAGGAAGAGCGAAAGAATTTCCATTGCCCTGCCGCGCGTTGTCGCCGAACACGCCGGGCGCCATGTGGAGCAGTTCGTAGGGATCCCTCCCGAATTGAGGCAGCGTGAGCACCTCCTGAGTTCCAATCGTGGTGTTTACGTTGGCGTTCTCCGTCTCCAGTCCCCCGGTAGAGGCGGTTACTGTGACGGAATCCTGAATGTTACCTACCGCCAACGTGATGTCGAGTCCGCGCGGCTGCTCCGCTTCGACCACGACGCCCTTTGAAACCGATGTCTTGAATCCGGCCCCTTCGACACTAACCGTGTACTTACCGGGTGGCAGTTCGCTGATACGATAGAAGCCCTGGTCTGACGTAACAGTATCGCGGGCGATTCCGGTATCCTCATTGGTGACGGTGACCTTAGCGCCGGGAACTGCTGTCCCCTGAGGATCCATGACCGTGCCCTGGATGCTGGCCTTAAACTGCGCATGCGCTGCCACGGCAAAAAACACTCCGCAAGCCAGCAACAACGTGATGCGGAAGAAAATCTTGGACAGGCTCATGAGTCGCTCCTTCACCCCAAGAAAACTTGCCAAATGGCCTAGCACCCTCAGCTAAATCGTTTCACTACCATTGCCGCGGAGTCTAAACATCGTGTTTTCAAATGTCAAGCAGTATTGATTTGGTATTGATTTCAATTGATTTCAATCCTCCCCGAGGCTGGGTTTCCGGAATAAATTGACGGGACTAATGGTTCGGGACGCCGAGTGCCGCGTGCAGAAGCTCAACTCGTAAAATAATGAGGAGGGTGCTTACAAGATTTTCCTTGCAGCGCCCATGCTTGCGGGGGGCAGAATTGAACTGACGACCTTCTGGTTATGAGTTTAACGATCAAACCCTAAGTCTTGGATGACTCAATTGCCCTTACAGTTCGGAGACCCCAAAAACCGCACCGAAACCTTGGATCGTGGACGCTAGTTGGATGCTGGAACATAACAAGCACTCACTTTCAAGAGAGCTCGTTTGGGCCCTTGATCGCTACAACGGCTTTGGCTGCATCCCTGGCGGATGATCCAACCGCCAACGGCAACAGAGAACCGATCCGATTGACGAGATTCAAACTCCGAGTTTAAAGGTTACGGTCACTTCCATATCAACCGCAATGGGCTGCCCATTGAGAAGCGTGGGCTGGTACTTCCACTGCTCTACAGCGTTGAGGGCGGCAGTCACCAGAAGGGGATTTCCAGAAACAACTTTCATTTGCGTGACGTTGCCTTGCTCGTCGATCACAGAATCGATTGCCACCTTTCCAGAAACTCTGGCTACCTTGGCCAGGATTGGATAAATGGGTTGGACTTGCCGTAGAAGGCGGGGCGCCTGGACTTTTCCTCCAACACGATATGGTCCGTGGCGGGGTATTAGCTTCGGCGGAGGCGGGGGAACAAGTTGGCGGCTTCCAGGGCCTAGAATTCCTCCCAAGACACCACGCAATTGTCCGCCCGGTACTCCACCAGGTACCCCACCTGACACGCAGGAAAAAGCGGGCTGTGAGGGCGGAGGCTCATCTTTGATCTGGGCAATCTGCCTCGGAATTACTCGAGGTTGATAGAGCTCTGCCTCTCGCAGATGGAAAGCGGGATGGCTTGGCACTATGCGAGGTGCAGACGGAGGAGGCGGTGGGGGCGGAGCCACGAGGAAGGTGTTTCGGAATTGCGAGAGATCCATCGAGTGGCTGTATAGCAAAGGAATGAGGATAATGATTGTCAAAGCAACGCTATGTCCGAGAAAGGAGAGCAAAACCTTCCATGTTCGACTGGGAGGTTTCATACCACTATTGCTCAGCAAGCTAGCGGCAAGATTTGCTGATGGCTTTGGCGTTTTGGGAAAGGGTTGAGAATTCGACGGTGAGGAGTTGCTGAGATTTGCACTTAGGTGCAGCTCTTCTTCGTCGGTGACTGGAGATCGATGACCACGCATCTCATTCACCTTCACTTAGTAAGATGCAAAACTGGGTTTATGCGATGTCCGGAAAAGAAAAGCAATTGGACAAGAGAAGGGGCACGGCATTGACGTGCCCCGCACCGCGGACTCAGGCTTGTTGGTGTGACCCTTCGGTGTGCGGCCGAACATGGGTCACCGCGTTATAGAGCAAGGCAAAAATCAGATAGCGTTTCGACTTGCCGATCGACTGCGTCGGATTCTGGTTACTCAGCGGGAGAACCGTCAGTGTATTTGGGGCTTATCGCTGCTTAAATTTGCAAGTCGCAGAAGTACGCTGTGAACAACACGATCGCAGCGGACGCCCATGAATGGAAAAGCATTTTTTGCCTCGGCCCCGACCCGGTTAAACAGCCAGCCGCGCAACAAGGCGTGGCCTCGATGGAGGCGGACTTTCACGTTTTCCTCAGAGAGGTCGAGCGCCACGGCGGTCTCTGAAGTGGTCAATTCTTCGACGTCGCGCAGTATGACCACGGCGCGGAACTGCTGCGGAAGGCCAAGCACGGCCTCTTCCAGGAGGTGACCAAGCTCGGCCCGGGATGCACCTTGCTCCGGATCCGGCGAAGTTTCAGCCATGGTCATAAAAAATTCTCCCTCTTGCTCTGCTTCTTCTAATTGCCCGGTCCGGCTGCGCGAGCGGAGCCGGGCCAGCGCTTCGTTGACCGCAATGCGCGTCAACCAGGCGGAAAACGGTGCGCGTCCGGCAAACTGGCTAAGGTGCTGATAAGCCCGGACGTATGCATCCTGCATCACGTCTTCCGCCTCGGCATCATCGTGCAGAATTGCGCGGGCGACACGATAAAGCCGCTGGTTGTAGCGGCGCATGACAATCTCATATAGAGCGGTGTCGCCGGCTTTCACCCGCTCGATGACTTCCTCGTCGGTCCAGCCTTCCAACTTGGCCTTCTCGAGAATTCCAATGGTATCCATGGCTCTCTAAAGTATAGAGCGCGGAGGAGAAGAATGGTTACAGGGGTCTTGCTAGAGTCAAAGCGCTCGTGGTCAATGATCCCTGGCTTGCCAGGAATCGATTCCCGAGGACTTCAGGCCGCGAAATGACTGTAACCATTCGGGCCCTCGCCGCTCTTCTAAGTGGGGGTAGGAAATGACAGACTTCGATGGCCGTCTCAATGCCGGCTGGTGGGCGCTGAGAATCGGCCTTGGCATGGGGCCCATCATCACAGGCATCGACAAATTCTTCAATAAGTTGACGGACTGGGGGATGTACCTCAGCCCCATCGCGACAAAAATTGTGCCGGTCAGCGCGACAACCTTCATGCGCGGCGTTGGTGTTGTGGAAATTCTAGCCGGGCTGATTGTTCTGAGCCGGTGGACAAAACTCGGAAGTTACATCGTTATGCTCTGGTTGGTCGGCATTGCGGTGAACCTGCTGACAACCGGCATGTTCTATGACCTGGCCATGCGGGACGTCGAGATTGCGATTGGTGCGTTTGCGCTGTCGCAACTGGCGGCGGTGCGTGAACAAACCCGCACAAAAGGGGAGTAAGCAGGGCACCAAGTTCACAAGCAGTCGTCACTCGGTAAGACCAAAAAACTGAATCGGAGGATACGATGAGAAAACTTGCTTCGTTTCTAGTAGTAGCCTGGCTCTGTGCGGTGCCGGCGTTTGGTGCTGCAGAGAGCTATAAAGATGTGCCGGTGGTGGACGTGAACTGTTCGAAGAAGGTGGCCGCCGACCCGGACTCCCACCCGCGGGCTTGCGCACTAAAGTGCGCGGCGAGTGGCTTTGGCATCGTGACGAAGGACAAACAATTCCTGAAGTTCGACGCGGAGGGGAACGCAAAGATTGCGGAGGCACTGAAAGCTTCGGACAAGAAAGATCACCTGCGCGTGGATGTGAGCGGAGACGTGCAGGGCGACACGCTGAAAGTAAGTTCGATCAAGCTGTTGTAATCCGCCCTCTGGCATTTCTTACGCGCCGGGGGGATTTCCTTCCCCCGGTGCGCAAGACAAAAGCAATTGACCCTAAGCAAGCGTCGATATTTCACGGGGCTGGATTGTGCTCACAATCACCGCCGTAGCTA
>Ga0209801_1000606_pt1 | contig 23422 bp, 20 predicted proteins | sample GraSoiAngelo_127_FD_185884 | JGI IMG/M metagenome (GOLD analysis project Ga0209801, IMG submission 185884) | Grasslands soil microbial communities from the Angelo Coastal Reserve, California, USA - 14_0927_09_40cm (SPAdes) (version 2) | ecosystem: Environmental > Terrestrial > Soil > Grasslands ... | reverse complement strand
GGTTTCGGGTTCGTCCGGTGGAGGAATGCCGATTTGACGGTGTCGTCGACAATGTGGGGATCGCCAACGAACACGCGCTTTTTTTGAAGCTGCCCAGTTTGATCAAAGGCTACTTGAGACTGGGCGCCGTGGTCTGCGGCCCGCCCGCTCTGGATCGTGAATTTGGTACCGCTGATTTTTTAGTGCTGCTGGATATGCGCAGACTGAGCAGTGAATATCTTCGCCGTTTCGGTCTAGCAGGAACCAAGGTGCACAATGCGGTGGGTTAAGTTATCCGCCTTCCTCTCTCTTTGGGCGTTTTTCTTTGGTTTGGTCGCGCTGGTCCATTTGTGGATCAGCGTGCTGAGACTTCCTAATCGTTGGAAGATCATCAGCCGGTTGACACGCAGTTTCACTCTCCTTTTGCGAACCATCCTCAACATCAAGGTCACGGTTATCGGGGATGAGGGACAGCTGGAAAGGGGAGGCTACGTGATCATCAGCAATCACGTGAGCTATCTTGACGGTTTCGTGTTGGGCAGCCTTTTCCCCGTCTTGTTTGTCTCAAAAAAAGAAGTCAAAAGTTGGCCCGGCATCGGCCCGTGGACCACAATATGTGGAACTGTTTTCATCGACCGGCAACACAAGGACAAGATTTCGCTACTGGTGGAAGAAATCAAACAAAAATTGAAGCAAGAAGCGAATATCCTACTTTTCCCCGAAGGAACTTCGACCAATGGCGAACGAATGCTGCCTTTCCAGACCGCTCCCTTAGCGGCTCCGTTGCGTAATCGGTCGATTATCGTGCCGGTTACGCTCGCTTACACAAAAATCGAAGAGGAGCCTGTCTCCGTCGCCAATCGAGATCTGATCTATTGGTACGGAGATATGGATTTCATAACCCACTTTTGGCGCTTGTTATCGGTGCGGAGCGTCGAGGCGATGGTGACCATTCAACCCAAAATTGAATGCTTCCGGTATGATGATAACTCGGCGGGCCGGAAAAAATTAGCCGAGGACTGTTACAATCGGGTGTTAGGCAGAGTTATTAAAAGAGATTCGACTCAGGAAGAAGGGGAAGAGTCAACCGACGAAAACTCTCCAACGCTACTTTCCAGTTAGCTGCTTCTTGATGTTTTCCACGAACTCTTTCAGCATCGAGTCGGCCTTCTTACGAATAATCGGCTGGCCGAACTCGCCGATCTTTCCCAGGATATTCACGTCTGTTTCGACCAAGAGTTCCGTCTGGTTGGCATCCAGCTCCTTGAGCGTCATGCTGGTTTTGCCGTTGACGGCGCCCGCCGCCATGCGGTCTTTCGCCTCGGCGCGAAGCGCCGCCCGCCAATTCTGCTTGTTTTGCTCTTCAACGATGATTTTCCCTTGGAGGTTTAAGGAGATGGGCCCCACTCTAACTTTCAAGGCTCCTTGATACGTCGTGTCGTCGATCTTGCTCACTGACTCCACCCCCGGCAGCGACTGCATGAGAAAATCCCAAAGGGGTTCGCGGGCCACGGGAATTTGCGCGCTTTGGGTAAACTTCACCGTTTTCTCCTTTTCTTAGCCGCCTTCTTGGTTGGCTTCGGCGCGGGTTTCGCTTTGGCTTGCTGACGAATGCTCGCAAGGGCTTTTTCCAGCGCACGCCGGACAAACACGCCGGCCATCTCTTTCTTATAGCCCGCGGAGCCGCGAAAATCGGTCACCGGATCGACTGCCTCTTTAGCTTTCTCGGCGGCCTCCCGGAAGGCCTCTGGCTTCACCGGCTGACCGCGCAGCAAGGCTTCTGCGTCCTTGGCCCGGATCGGCGTGGTGCCCACACTGCCGAGAGCGATGCGAACGGCGCTGATCTTTTTCTTGCTTTTGTCTAAAGTGAGCACCGCCGCGGCGGAAACGGTCGCGTAGTCATCAGCCGTGCGGGGTAGGAACTTTAAATAAGCACTGCCGCTGTTCGGCGGCAGCTTGGGAACAAACACCTCGGTAATGATCTCGTCGGGATTCAAAACCGTTTCATAGTAATCGGTGAAAAACTCATCGAGCGGAATGACCCGAGAACCGTTTGCCGAAGTGGCTTTAACCGTTGCCCCAAGGGCGATCAAAGTCGGCGGTGGATCCTGGTTGGGATCCGCATGGGCCAAGCCCCCGCCCACGCTGGCCGTGTTGCGCACACGTATTGTTGCGACGTGATGATAAGTCTCACTGAGCACTGGAAGCCGGCGACGCACGAGTGAAGAGGTTTCAACCTCGCGATGGGTGGCGAGGCCGCCGATGCTAAGTCCGCCGTCTTTGACCTCAATACCATTCAAACCACGGACGGAGCGAAGGCTCACCAGACAACTCGGGCGCACGAGTCGCTGCTTCATCATGATGACCAGCGCGGTGCCACCGGAGATGAGCTTTGCGTCGGTGCCGAATTCCCTCAGCGATGCATGAACTTCTTTGAGATTCTTGGGTGTGCGGTATTCAAAAGGTAACATGGCGCTATCCTTATTTGGCGAATTGATGGGCCTTTTGGATCGACTCGATAATCTTGTAATAACCGGTGCAGCGGCAGAGATTGCCCATCATCCAATCTTTAATTTCTTCTTCGTTGGGTTTTGGATTCTCATCCAAAAGCGCCTTGGCCGCCACGACTTGGCCCGGTGTGCAAATACCGCATTGGAAGCCGCCGTACTGGATGAAGCTTTTCTGCACGGGATGCAGCTCGCCGTTTTTGGCCAGCCCTTCGACGGTGGTGATGTCATGCCCGTCGGCAAAAACCGCTAACTCCAGGCAGGAACTGACCATATCGCCATCCATCAGCACGGTGCATGCGCCACAGACGCCGACGCTGCACCCCTCTTTGGTACCCGTAAGCCCGAGGTCGTAACGCAGACAGTCGATTAAAAGCCGGTTCGTCGGCACTTCCAACTCGATCTTTTTGCCATTGACGCGAAATTTTATTTTCTTGTTCATTGGCGTTCCTTTCTCACTTGTGCTTGAGCTCTTTGCTGCAGACCGGAAGCCCACTGGTGCTATCTTATAGAAAGAAATGGTCTAAACTGCAAGCTGTCTCCCGGTCAAAAATTAGAGAAAATCCCGCCGAGTTTCGCTGACTTGAAACAACCGACATGTGGCGCTCGATTTCAAGATCATCCACAAGATTTCGTATCGTGAAAATCTTCCTCGGCTCAGAACCGGATGACAGACCGGATGCTTTTTCCTTCGTGCATCAGATCGAACGCTTCGTTGATTCTCTCCAGCGGCAGCGTGTGGGTGATCATGGGATCGACCTTGATTTCACCGGCCAGATATCTTTCGACGTAACCGGGAAGCTGAGAACGTCCTTTGACACCGCCAAACGCCGTGCCGCGCCAAACTCTTCCGGTGACAAGCTGAAAAGGCCGCGTGCTGATCTCTTCTCCGGCTGCGGCGACGCCGATGATGATCGACTCTCCCCACCCCTTGTGGCAACACTCGAGCGCCGCCCGCATGGTTTTGACGTTGCCGATACATTCGAAAGAGTAATCCACCCCGCCATCGGTCAAATCTATGACCTCGTCTTGAACCGGCCTGCCTGGATCAGTGGGGTTGATGAAATCGGTTGCGCCGAGCTGTTTGGCCATAACGAATTTCGCCGGATTGAGGTCAATGGCAATGATGCGCGCCGCTTTGGCCATGACCAGACCTTGAATCACGCTCAGCCCAATGCCGCCCAATCCAAAAACCGCTGCCGTCGAGCCGGCTCGTACTTTGGCGGTATTCAACACGGCGCCGATGCCCGTGGTGATGCCGCAGCCCAGTAAGCAAACTTTGTCGAGCGGAGCCGCTTGATTGACCTTAGCCACGGCGATTTCAGGCAAGACGGTATACTCGGAGAATGTTGAAGTTCCCATGTAGTGGAAGACGGTCTTCCCATGAACTGAAAAACGTGAGGAGCCATCGGGCATGACGCCTTTCCCCTGTGTGGCTCGAATCGCCCCGCACAGATTGGTCCGGGCGGATTGGCAAAATTTACATTGGCCGCATTCCGGAATATACAAAGGGATTACGCAGTCGCCCGGCTTGACGCTGGTAACTCCCTCACCAATTTCCACGACCACGGCGCCGCCCTCATGGCCCATAATGGCAGGAAAAATTCCTTCCGGATCCTTGCCGGAGAGCGTGTAAGCATCTGTATGACAGACGCCCGTCGCCTTGATTTGGAGCAGAACCTCGCCTTTTTTCGGCCCTTCTACGTCGACTTCTTCAATAACTAAAGGCTTGGCCGCCTCCCAGGCGACCGCTGCCCGTGATTTCATCGGACCTCCGCGATTTATCTGGTGATGCGAAAAGCTCCGGACCGAGGTTTGCAGTCTCCTCAGAAAGAGAGATCTAGAGCTTAGTTGTCTCTTATCAGATCAGGCCGAATTTGGAAATATTGTGGCTCGGTGCAGTAAGAGACTTGGGGAATATCGAGAGGGTTCGGGACTAGAATCTGTATAACAACCTTGGGCCGATGATGAAGTAGGTGAAGCCAGAAGCTGTGCCGGCGGCGAAGTTGCCGCCTTCAGCGTTAACCTCGATGGCCAAATTGGGCAGTGGTTTGATGCCGATACTTCCGCTACCCCCGTGAATGAAATCATTGCTGACCACGAAGTTCCGACGAAATCGCTGGTGACCTAAGAAGCCTTCGAGGTAGGTGTAATAAATCGGTCGGTCGATATAAAAAGAAACAAAAGCGCGGTTCGCCACATAATTGTTCGGGTCGAAGTAGCCACTATGGCTCTGCTCTAAGAAGTCCAGATACCTGAAACGATGGCCGATGGCGATGCGCGGATTGAGATAGATGGCATATTGGTAACCCAGTTGGAGGTCATTGGCATGATTGCCATCGGAAAAATCTTTGTAGTTGTAACCGCCATAAGCTGAAAATCTATCGGTTATGGGTTGCGACAGGTAAAGCCCGACGTTAGTCATGCGGATGGCGTTGTGTATGAGTTCGGCCGTATCACTTAGCACTTCTCGCGTCACGTTTGCGCCGGCATTGCCCTTAAAGAGCTTGGCGTCAAGCCGTATTTGTCCCGTGGGAAAATTGGATGCTTCCCCATCCCCCAGTTGGGTAAAGCCGAGTCCCACGCCCCCAGCAAGCCAATCTGTGAGATGCGAGTAGACCTTAAACGCGAGATCTTCCGCTCGATTGTGTCCTTTGTCGTTGGCGTCGGTATGCCTGAAGTTCGTCTCGAACTTCTGATCACCAAGCCAAAAGCTGGACAATAGAGAATATCGATTCAGCCGATTGCCGTCTGAATCCGTGTAGTAGTTGTAACGGAAATCGACTTGGGGGCTTGCTTCCTGACTGATGGCATCGGCTAGTTTTTTCCGTTCTTTCTCCTGCTGAGGGTTGGCTGATTTCAAAGAACTGGCCTGTTCCTGCGCCGCGACGCGCTTGCCGGTAGCCAGCAGACAATAGGATAGACCGACGCGGGCGTCGAAGTTGTCCCCTTTTTGCAGTAACTTTTGGTAGATCGGCAGAGCTTCGCGTTCGCGGCCTTGCCATCTGAGGCTGTCCGCCTTCACGAGTAATGCATCTTGGTCGTTGGGTGCTTCTCTGAGGACCGTTTCCGCTTGAGCGATCGATTCTGCCAGCTCTCCCGACCAACCCAAAACGCGAGCCAGATGTGCCCGTGCGGCCCTGTTTTTGGGATCGGCGGCGAGCACCAAATTGAGCTCTTTTTCAGCTTCCTGGAGCCGATCGGCCCACGATAAATATATCGCCATGCGCACGCGTTCCGCGGGAGAAAAGGTATCACGATCGAGTGAAAGCGCTTTAGAGAACGCGTCGGCCGCTGGTTCGGTCTTGTCCTGAGAGATGAGCTGCTCACCCTGTTCCTTATAGAGCCTCGCCTGCGCCGACTTGTCGGTCGTTGATTGATTCGTTTTCTGGGAATCTTCGGCTGATTGGGCCACCAAGTTTGTCGGAAAAATGAAAATGTGCGTGAAAATTAGAACGAGCAGCAAATTCATGGGTTCGCCTCTTCTGATGCTTGCATTGACAACGACAAGTGAGCCAAAATCGCGCACGCTATTTTCTTATATACTGCATTATATCAGAACTCCATTGGATTTTGTTAGAAATTTTCGGGGGAGGGTACTGGCATCACCAATCTTACTATGTAGCAGGTCGATACATAGTTGATTGGTTGAGATTTAGACTCGTCCGGGCGATTTGAAGTTACGCACCAGAGCCGAGAAGCGCATTGAAGCGCTCCTCGTTTGCGGTGACTTACCAGCGTTTGGCCATACCCAGTATTTCCTGGGCATAACCGATGACGCAGATGGGGGACATGACCGCTTGATAGACAAGCATATAAACGATGAAGCCTATTGGATTGCTGCGAACTTTAAGGTTGAGGGTGTCAAACACGGCCTTTTGCTTTTTGTACATGACCATGACGATCAAGAAAGCGATGGGCACGACGAGCAGGGTCAACGGTCCCACGATGTAGTAATAACCGAACAACGCTAGAATGATGCCGGGCAGAAAGACAAACGCATAAAAAAGATCGATGAAGGGAATCATGAAATCGATCGCGACAAAGAAAGCAGACAGGCGTGAACTGCGCCACACCAGATGGCCATGCTGTTTGAGTCCCTCGATCATCCCCCGGGCCCATCGTTTTCTTTGGCGATAAAAGCCTTTCATGTTCTCGGGAGCGACGGTAAAGCCTATGGCCGTCGGCTCAAAACCGATGCGCCAACCGCTCTTTATCAGGGACCAAGTCAAGACAATGTCTTCGCCAATGACGGATGGCCAGCCCTTGTGAGCCCTCAGCAATTTTGTCCGAAACGCGCTAAAGGCTCCCTGCGCGACCAGCGTTCCCTGATAAAGCGACTGCTGTCGTTTGGCGGATGAGATGCCGGTGAAGTAATCCCATTCTTGCAGGCGCGTCATGAATGTGGAACGGGAGTTCTTAACGAGCACACAGCCTGCAACCGCTGCGGTATCCGCCGGATCAGTCAAAAAACGCGCAACGATCCGTTTCAGGGCCTGTGGATGGAGGAACGTGTCCGCATCCATGCAAACCACGATGTCGTTGCTGACCTGCTTGAGTCCCGCATTTAACGCTGTCGCCTTTCCTCCATGACTTGCCTGGACGATTTTCAAGTTAGGCAGTTGAAGAGCCTTGAGAATATCAATGGTCTTATCGGTGGAACCGTCATCCACCACGATGATCTCCACTTGCCCAGGATAATCCTGCGTGGCGATGCCGCGAAACGTTTCCGAGATGTTGTCTGCTTCGTTGTAGGCGGCAATTAAGAGGCTTACGGGAGGAAAGTTTAAGTCCAACCGAAGCGGCGGTGGTTTATCTAGAAAGACGCTGGAAAGAATATGCGCGTTCAAAAAGCCGGGAAGGAACGCAATGAAGAAAATAACCACGAGAGCCGGCGCATAGCCGAGAACGTCGGCCAAGTCATACAACCAAGGCTGCGCTAGTTGCCATGAGACGTAAATCCAGAGGCACGAAAAGAAGGTTGAAATGAGAAATTTGCCTCTGACCGACAGATAGAGAGCGTGTCTTTCTCTCGGCGCGTATGCCTGGATATTTTCTGCATGGGCGTCACTTTCTGACTGCGTAGGTTGAAACGGAGCCTCGCGGACCACCGCCGTTGGCGAAGCTGAATCGAGGCTGCCATTCCGTGTGGCTTGTGATACGCGGGATTCTTCTTGGTTTTGGGGAATAATTGGTTCCATTATGTCTTCGCTCCAAAGTCGCGGACCGTCACTCTTGGACCCGTGCCGTGCTGTGGAGCAACAAACATACCAGCGCTTCCGAATACGGCTTTGGTCGTTTGTGGGAGTTTCAGGTCGAAATCCTAGTCAGAAAATTTCGAATTCCCGACAGGATTGACAATCTGTGACAGGGGCGTTGCTCACCTGATGATCTTCTCCAGTGGAAAGATCTGGCCGCTAAGACCGCGCAAAACGATTTGCGTTGGCTTTTTGGTGTGCGAGTCATCAAGATGGGATTTTTTGCTATTCTCTCGCCAGTGGTATCGTAACCGTTAGCCTGTCGGTCCGAGTCGGTTGACAAGGGACCAAAGATTCGCGACGGTTGCATTTGTTCGTCAATTTGTGGGAGATAAAAGAACCTTAAAAGAAGGAGGAAGAGCCATGATTATCGAGATGAGAACTTATACATTGCGACCGGGTACGGCGGCAGCCTTCGAAGAGCGTTTTGTCGAGGGCCTTTCGGCGCGGCTGCAGTTTTCTAAGTTAGGCGGGCTTTGGCGTTCAGAGGTGGGAGGTTTAAACCAAGTGGTTCATCTCTGGCCATACGAAAGCTTCGAGGAGCGTGAGCGGATCGGCAATGAGGCCAGGAAGACTGGGAAATGGCCCCCGAAGACGCAGGAATTTATCATCCTCCAAGAGAATAAAATTATTCAGCCGGCGCCGTTTTCGCCGCCTCTCGAAGAGCGAAAGCTGGGGAACCTCTACGAGTTTCGGACCTACACTTATCTCCCGGGAACCATGCCGACCGTACTCGAGCGGTTTGGCAAGGTCATGGCGGGGCGCACAAAGGTCTCGCCGCTGGTGGCAGCCGGGCATACCCTTTTTGGGCCGCTCAATCAATACATTCACATTTGGGCGTACAAAGACGGCGGGGAGCGCGACCGGCTGCGGGCTGAAGCGTCAAAGACGGTGGAAGGATGGCCGCCTGCGACTAGAGAGTTTCTGGTCAAGCAGGAAAACATGTTGATGATCCCCGCGGCCTGTTCTCCGCTGCACTAAGACCGCTAAAGCGGCGGATTGTTTTTTAAGGGTGCCTGTATGAAACGTGCGCTCATGGCGGCATGGTGTGTGTTGGTGTTTGTTTCGTCGTCGATGGCGGCGGAACGGATTCACATCGGCTACAGCTCCATCAGTGGCGCCTATATCGGCATTTGGGTCGCTCATGATGCTGGACTCTTCCAGAAAGAGGGACTCGAAGACCAGATCATTCTCATCCCTAGCGGCAGTCAACTCGCTCAAGTGGTCGTCGCCGGCGAAGTCGAAGTGGGTTCTTTAAATGGAAGTTCGGCAATGGCTGCCGCTTTGAAGGGCGCGGATATGAAGGTCATCGGCAACAGCGTCAACAAGATGATTTTCTCCATCTACGCGCGGCCGGAAGTAAAGAGCGTCGAGCAGCTGAAAGGAAAAAAGATCGGCATCAGCCGCTTCGGCTCGAGCACCGATATTTCCGCGCGCTACGCGCTGCGCAAGTTCAATATCGATCCGCAGAAAGATGTAACGATCCTACAGATGGGGGCCATGAGCTCCATTATGGGTGGTCTGCAGAACGGCGCGATCGACGCGGGCCTGGTGTCGCCACCGACACAGTTCGCCGTCGATAGGATGGGATTTCGGGAAATCGTCAATATCACCGACATGGATCTTGCTTTCCCGAACCCGTCCTTGGTCGCCCAGGGAGAGATCATCAAAAAGAAACCGGATCTGATCAACCGGTTCATGCGTGCCTACGTCCGCGGCATCCATCGTGCGCGAACTGACAAGGAATTAACGGTAAAATCGATTGCAAAATACAGCAAGATCGAAGATCCGGTTGTCTTACAGAAATCGTACGATATGTATGTCGGAAAGGTTTTGGAAAAAGCGCCGTATATCAACATGCAAGGGATGAAGAACGCGCTGGATGATTTGGCAAGAAACGATCCTGCCGCAAAAGCCGCAAGGCCCGAGCAGTTTGTCGACGCTCGTTTTATCGATACTATCGAAAAGAGCGGACTACTTAAGGAGCTCTACCGTTAGATCTTGACCAACCGGTTCGAATCTTTGCCGCGATGTTCTACAAGCGTTTGATTCGTCCCCTCCTTTTCATGGGAGACCCCGAAGACACGCACGAACAGACACTTGCCTTGCTATCGAAAATCGGCGCTCTGGACGGAGTGCTGAGCCGGCTGTATTGCATGGAAGACAAACGGCTGCAAACGCGCTTAGGGTCTCTGACGTTTTCTAATCCGGTGGGGCTTGCCGGAGGTTTCGACAAAAATGCCATTGCGGTCAGAGCCGTTGCCGGCTTTGGTTTTGGCTTTATGGAAATCGGCGCCGTGACCGCCGTGGCGCAACCCGGAAATCCAAAGCCGCGGCTCTACCGCTTGCCCGAGGACCAGGCGCTCATTAACCGTTTGGGATTCAATAACGAAGGGGCAACGGCGGTCGCCGCGAGGCTAAGACGCTTGCGGGAAAACGGCAGCCCGCTCAGAATTCCCCTCGGCATCAACATTGGGAGAAGCAAGGTTGTCGAGACCAAAGATGCCGTCGCGGATTTTCTCTCGGCGTTCGAAAAGGTTTATCCCTACGGAGATTTTTTCACTCTGAATGTAAGCTCTCCCAACACTCCTCAGCTGCGCGATCTACAGAAAAAAAACCTCCTTAAAGACTTGCTGAAAGCGATCCAACAAAGAAATCGAGAGCTCGCCGGCCGCGTGGCCCAGCGGGTGAAACCGGTTCTGGTAAAAATCGCGCCGGACATGGAATTTTCCCAGGCGGACGACATTATCCAGGTGGCGATGTCGGAAGCGATTGACGGCATCATTGCAACCAACGCCACGGCATTTTTGCGTGAGACGCTGGTCTCGGACAGCAAAGAGCCCGGCGGCTTGAGCGGAAAACCGCTACGGGCCTTGGCGACTTCCTTCGTGCGCCATCTCTATCGTGCGGTTGATGGAAAGCTGCCGATCATCGGAGTCGGAGGAATCTTTAGCGCCGAAGACGCCTATGAGAAAATCAAAGCCGGCGCCAGCGCGGTGCAAATTTACACGGGCTTTGTTTACGAGGGGCCCGGCGCCGTGAAGCGGATCAATCAAGGTTTGCTTCGCCTGGTGGAACGGGACGGATACCGGTCCATTTCTGAAGCGGTCGGGCGCGACAATTGAATTCAACAAGTTGAAACAGCCTGCGGGTGCGGGTAATGGTGACTTCGCAAAGTCTCGCTTCAGTGTTACAATCAGCCAGGGTTGAAAGCAAATGGTGACTGCTGCCGGCGCTTTCAGAGGTTTATATTTATGAGCATTGCATTGCTGCGCTTTTTGGCTCTTCCGATTCTGACCGCTACGCTGGCTCTTGCGGGTTGCTCTACGAACAAAATGATTGTCAGCGAGTGGAGCAATCCTGGCTACGCCTCGTCGTCCTTCAGGACGATTATGGTGGGCGGCCTAGGTGGACAAAGTAGCATAGGCCGCAACTTCGAAGACGAGTTTGTGACCCAACTCAAAGCCGCGGGTGTCGATGCGTTGCCGAGCTATCGGTATATTCCGGACCATGAAAAAGTCGATGAGGCCGGGCTGAAAGAGGCGGCGCGAAAGGCCGGCACGGATGCACTGATCGTCGCGAGGTCGGTGAGTGTAGAGCCGAAAACGGATGTAGGCCCGAGCTATTATCCGATACCTGTCTTCGGCGTCTTCGGCTCGCACGTTGGAGCCACGTGGTCCGGTCCCTACGGCGGCCCCAGCGTCAGCCGCTATAATGTCTACACCTCAGAGGTCAAGCTGTATGATATATCGAAAAATGAAATGGTCTGGTCGGGAACGGTCAAGACCACTCAGCCGGAAGAGACCAGCGCCGTGGTCAAGAACTATGTCGAGACTGTCGTAAAAGCACTCAACGAGAAGAATCTTCTCGGAGCCAAGAAATAATTTCGAGTCAAGTCTCAGTTCAGTTCGCAGTCTTCTTTCCATGATCGTGGTAAACCAATTAGATTTTTGGCTTATGATGATTTCTTTGGTCCTGTTTCTCTTCTCTCGGTTATACGACACTGGTCAACCTGTAAAACGGGACTTTCGACTACATTCGCGAATTACGCGAGCGCTTTGAGTCTTTCGTAGTCCTCGCGAACGTCGATATCCATAAACGGAATCTCGTCCGTCCAATCAACGATTTCGGTCTTGTCTCTGTGCTTTTCGATCAAGACTCGTCCGCCCCGATCGCCCGTGAGCCTGATAAGCTCCGGGAACAAATCGCGCCGAAACAGCACCGGGTTTCTCGTTTGTCCCTGAAAGCCGGGAGCGACAATCCATGCAGCGCCGCGCTCGAAGCGCGCGATGAGCGAATTTATGAGTTCCGGTCGAATCATTGGCTGATCACCTACGAGGAACAGCGCTCCGGCGCTTTTCGGATCGATGGCCCAAAGGCCGGCTACGACCGAAGTACTCTGGCCGCGATCGGCAGCATGGTTCACAAACCAGAATAGCCGGTCACCGGCGAGAGAGATGCGCCGACGCACTGCCTCCAAGTCGCGCACCACGCAGATCACTTCATGCACCTCAGACTCAAGCGCGCTTTCGAGTACCCACTGGAGCACCGGTTTGTCGCGCAACGGGAGCAGCAACTTTTGCTCCCCCATCCTTTCGGCGCGGCCCGCGGCTAGTACGACTGCTGAGATCATTCCGTCTTCCTAATGTCTGTTAGCTCGCGATCACGGCTTTCACCGGATTCTCGCTTAGGTAGCTCGTTATGATGGCGCGTTCAAAGCCCGACTGCAGCAAAGCTCGCCCTAATTCCCGGGCGCTCTCAATCTCGTCGGGGCTATCGGCTTGATTGAGCAAGGCGACTTTTCGGCAATGGGCCGGAATACCTTTTAGACAACCGAGCGGATGTTTGACCAGCTGCAAGACGTGCTCCTTGGCCAGTTGAGTATCAGGCGGTACGCCGAGCAGAGCGACGGCTCTTTCTGCTCGATGAATCGAATCCGGATGGAGCGGCTTGCCCAATGCCTTGATCGCGATGACCCAGATCACGAGGTGAGAATTGTTTGGCACCACGGGCTCGATTTCTGACGGCACCTTGAAGAGCCGCGATGCGGCGCCATCCGCTTCGACCAGAATGGAATCGAATTGTCCACTTCCCTGCAGTTGGTCCAACCAGCCGGAAGGTAGACCGAGAAGCTTTCCTTCATCGTCGACAGCGTAGCCGGCGCCGATAATCGTCGGCGCCGTAATTTTTGAGGCTTCATCTCGGAAGGAGTCCACGTCCTCGACCAGGAACAATCGATCGACATGGGGCTTGGTCGGTTTAAAAATCTTTGTCGTCGTCGTGACCAGAATTTTGCCGCCGTCATCCCGCAGTTCTTTGGCCAGGCGGAACAGTGTCGTAGTTTTTCCCCCGGCGCCAATCAGCGCCAGCATCTGGCCGGACTCGAGCCCCAAGGCAGCTTTGAGCGACATGGCACATTTTCCTAACCTGTCTTACCCGCAGTTGCAAGCGTTTTTTAAGCGAGCTGTTAACGGTCTCTTCGCGCTGCTGCTTGAATGTACCTGGTCTTTTGGTTAACGTCGGCCTCATGTCGCGCCGTTTTAGCATCGAAGTAGCGAAGGATTATTTTAATTTTGCGTCCGCCCATTTTTTGATTTTTGCCAATGGAAAAAGAGAGCCGCTGCACGGCCACAACTATCAGATTTCCGTGGCGATCGAAGGTGAGCTGGATCGCGCGGGCGTCGTGCTCGACTTCATTAGCTTCAAGCCGCTCGTAAAGCAAGTTTGCGACAGCCTCGATCATCGCACGTTGATTCAGACCAAGAGCCCACTCGTTACAGTGCGTCAAAGAGAAAGGGAAGTCGAGGTCCTCTACAAGAAGCAGAGATTACTCTTGCCGCTGAGCGACGTGATTCTTTTGCCTCTGGTTAACACGAGCACCGAGCTGCTCGCCGAATATGTTGCCAACCACATCCGGCGAAAGATGCGACGCGCGTTTTCGGCGACGATCAGATACATGGAAGTGACGGTGGAAGAGGCCCGCGGGCAAAGCGGGATATTTCGCGTCGAGTTATAGCCGAGCGGACGCAGGTTTCAAGTTCCGAGTTTGAGGTTTCGAGTTAGGAAGATCGTGCCGCGCGAACCACACTTCGGGAAAGCCTTTCATGTGATGCAGCAGCTCACTCAGTATGGCCGACAATCCACCTTGAACTTTGCAAACTTGGCTCTCAGGCCGCAAAGCCTCGCCGCCACAGATCTGCAACTCTGGCGAGATCCTCGTTGGGAATTGTAACGTCGCCTGCCGCGGCATTCTCGCGCATTTGCTTGTCATTGCGCGCTCCGGCAATCGTGACGCTAACGGCAGGATGGGCTATGCAGAAAGCGATCGCCGCTTGGCCTAGAGTTTTTGCCGGCCCATGGACCAAGAATCGAAGTTGTTCTGCCTTCGCCAATTCTTTCGCGAACGCCTCACCTTTGAAGCTGCGGGCCCGGACATCTTCCCCTTGGAATCTGCTCTCATCCGCCTGGGTCATTTTCCCGGTGAGCACTCCGCGCCGCAGCGGCACGCGGGCAATGATGCCGACATTGGCTTCTTGCGCGAGGGGAAAGATTTTTTCCGCCGCTTCCTGTGTCAAAAGATTATACTCCACTTGAATGGTATCCGAGCGGCCTGTTTTGACCGCGGCGATGCCTTCTTCCATCGTATTGATCGAAACGCCGTAGTGACGGATTTTACCTTCTTGCTTGCGCCGCTCCAGAACTCCCCAGACTTCTCCATGCTCGATAACGTCCACAGTCGGGTTGTGGAGCTGATAGAGATCGACGTAATCGGTTTGCAGCCGCTCGAGACTCTCGTGCAGAACCCCGTCGATATAATCAGGCGCGAAATTTCGCTTGCCGCGATTTGGCCCGGCCATGACATTGCCGCCTTTGGTGGCGAGAATCACTTTGTCGCGTCGTCCCCTCAAGGCTTTGCCGAGCAGGGATTCCGAATAGCCGGCGCCGTAGGCGTCCGACGTGTCGATGAAATTCACGCCCAGTTCAAGCGCCGCATCGATGGCGCTTAGAGATTCAGAGTCTTTCATCGGCCCGAAGTGACCGGCATGGACCATGGTTCCAAGGCCGATCACGCTCACGCGCAAACCTGTTCGCCCCAACGTTCGATATTTCATGTTCGTTACCTCGTGCTCACCATAGGATAATCGACCGCAGCGATGCAAGGCATGAAGGCCGCAGCAAGAGTCATTTCACCACAGAGACGCAGAGTACGCATGGTTCGACAAGCTCACCACGAGCGGAATTCTTAATAGCCGCGCATCCTGAGCCTAGTCGAAGGACGCGTCCTCCGCGCCTCCGCGGTGAGTTCTCTTCTGATCGATACAATCAATAATGATTGGAAAATTGCGGGAGCCGCGAAAACGCTCCTCGCGACTTCGCATTGACAAGCCTGGTGCAATCCCATATAGATTTCTTCACTACCGTTACCTGAGCGGGCGTAATTCAGCGGTAGAATGCCAGCTTCCCAAGCTGGACGTCGCCGGTTCGATCCCGGTCGCCCGCTCCAAAATTCTTCCACAAAATCAAAAACTTCTGAGCGACGGTTTTGGCCCGTTTTCGCCGAAAATCCGAAAAGTGCCCAAAACGTGCCCACGGCTAAGGTGAGATGAGCTCCGCCCAGCGTCTTAGCAGCGGACTCTGCTTTATTATAGCTGGAGGATAGAAACACGCTTGGTTCCAATTCCGAGCAGCTCGTCGAGCAATGGAACTGTGTTCCTTGCACGATGAACTGCCAAATTTCTGGTGACGACGTGCGTGACGCATCGGCCGCGAGTGAGCCGACCGCAACGGGTTGGCAGTGAACGAAAGGTCTTATCAGCCGGGTCGATTATTCGCCGGGCGCGCAAATCGAATCGCACCCGACACGTCAGCACCGCGCTCCGTCCAGAGCTAGTGCGACATTTTTCGCTAATCTGTCTTGTAGCGTTTGCGCCACAGCGTTGACGGGTTGATCCCGAGCCTGGCTGCCGCATCTTCTAGAGTTGGAGTTTCACTCAGAACCTGGAGAATGCGTTCTCTCTCGATCGCGTTCGGAGAGTCTTATTTGCTCGGCGGTGACGGGTTGAAACGCCATTTTGCTAACCTGCGTCTGCCCGTGAACACGCCCTCGAGAATCACGGTAATAACCAACGTAAACCCCTCGTTTGCGGTCAGACCCAGCTGGCTCATCGTGGTCGGGTTGATAATCGCTTCGGTCGCGCTTAGAAGCATCTCGATAATGATGGGAGCAGGAATGTCCTTGCGAAAAATTCCCGTGCGCCTCCCGTTATCGAACAGCCTCCTGAAATATCGTTGGATCGCATCCCGCCGCCGGCTCTGCACCAGCTCGAACATTTCCGGCGCCTCCCGGCCGATATCGCGCACGAACGGCGGCTGTATTTCCTGCGTATAGCGTTGAGCACAGGACAGCAGCTCTCGGAGCGCGACCATAACGTCCGCACCGCTATGAACGCTGATGCGTTCGAGGTCGGCTTCGATACTGCGAGACTTGTCTAGGAGCACGGCGCGCAGAAGGTCGTTTTTGCCGGAAAACGACGCATAGAGCGTCTTTTTGCTCATGCCAAGCTCGGCGGCGAGATCGTCCATGGTCACGCCGCGAAATCCAAGCGCAAAGAAGTGGGAGCACGCCGCCGCAATAATTCGAGCCCGCGCTCGATCTTCGGTTGGCGGGGCTTTGGGATGTTGATCAGCTGACAATAGTTGGCTCATAAACCATAGAAACTGTTTTGGTATTGTAAGTCCTATCGCGCAGGCAACTCTTCCAGTGATTGAAAACAAGAACGCCCCGAAAAAATCTGCGCAAATGCCTGTGAGAACGGATGATTCGATTTGCTCCTCGAAGCATCGGATCCGTGCCGGCTCCGTGGAAGCCCATAACCGTGCTAAACGACCGCGATGGCTCTCACGATGCTACCTGCGAAGTTCAATTTGTTTTAAACATCCGCCGCGCTCATTCCTGCCATCCGCCTCCGAGTGCTTTATAGACCTGAACCAGGGAGAGCAGTTCGTCCCGCCTGGCCTGCGCGAGGTTCAACTCCGCCGCAAACAGATCCTGATCGGAGTTAAGAGCATTGAGCATCGTGTCCACGCCGCCGCGAAATCTCATGTACGCTAAACGCTTGCGATCCTGCAGCGACGTGACGAGCGATTCCCGCTGAGCGCGAATCTCCCGAACCTTCTGATATTGAATCAGCGCATCGGAGACATCCCGGAATGCCGATTGAATTGCGTTCTCGTATTGTGCGAGTGCGCTTCGCTGCTGCGCTTCAGCGAGTTCCACCTGAGAACGTAGCCGTCCGGCGGTAAAGATCGGTTGCGTGATCTGCGGTATGAAACTCCAGAACCTCCTCGGACCCGAGAACAAGCTCGCGAGCGCGGTGCTCTGGAACCCAAATTCCCCTGTGAGCGTAATCCTCGGAAAGTAAGCCGCCTTGGCGACTCCGATGTTCGCATTCGCGGCAATCAGAATCTGCTCTGCCGCCTGGATGTCGGGGCGGCGTTCGAGGAGCGCCGACGTCAGTCCGGCTGGAATTTCTGGAGGAGTCTGCTGCACCGTCATAAGGCTGCCTCGTGCCACAGGTCCGGGGTTCTTTCCGAGTAGCAAACTGATCAGATTTTCCGTTTGCTCGGTTTGACGTTCGTCGTCCGGGATCACCTGGGCGGCTGTGTATACGAGTTGCTCCCCCTGGCGCACGTCCAATAATGTCCCCACTCCGCCTCCCAACTGTGTCCTGAGCAGGCGCAGCGATTCCTGACGCGTACCGAGAGTATTTCGCGCGATCTCAAGCTCCATGTCGAGTTCGAGAAGGTTGAAGTAGGCGGTCGCCACATCGCTGATCAATGTTCTGATAACCTCCTTCCGGTTCCAGTCACTGGCCAGCAATTCTGCCTGGGCAGCTTCAGTGGCGCGCCGCAGCCGTCCCCAGATGTCGATCTCAAATGTAAACAGATTGAGGAAGACTTCGCCGTAAGTGCGCTGGCGGCTCGTTCCCTTCGGAATCGTAAATTCTCCCTGTCGTGATAGCTCCTGGCTCGTAACATCGGCGCCGGCTCCGAAATTGGGAAACTGATTTGATCGCGTAATTCCAAGGTTGGCGCGGGCGGCGTCGACTCGAGCAATGGCATCGCGCAGGTCGTAGTTCTGAGCGAGGGCGACACGAATCAATTCCTGGAGGTGCTCATCTTTGAAGACTTCAAACCATTCGAGATCCGCTATCGAGTCCACCTGTGATGTAGTCGCCACGCGAAATTGGGATGGGATACCTACTGACGGCCGCTTGTAGTCGGGACCGAGCATGCAGCCGCTCAACATCAACACCGCCACCACCACCCAAGAACGGAGTGATGGAGTGTTGGAGTAATGGAGTAATGGGATTTTAAGAGCCCACCACTCCAGTACTCCATTACTCCAGTACTCGATTTCCGTCGTTTCGTGGTGCATGTTCGTACCCTACTCGGTTGCCGGCAGCGGCGGCTGGACTGGAACCCGCTGTTTCGCCTCGCGCCGACGCGATAGACGCTCTATGGCGTAAAACGAAACCGGAATCAGCAAGCTCGCGAAGAGCGTGTCGAAGCCCATTCCCATGATCACCACCGTGCCCAGTATTCGACGCGCGATGCTGCCTGCGCCCGAAGCGATCCACAACGGCACGCATCCTAAGATGAATGCAAGGGATGTCATGAATAGCGGCCGGCGGCGTATCCTCATGCCTTCCAACGCCGCGTCGATCAGAGTGCGTCCCTTCTCGAATTCGATTTTGGCGAATTCGACGATCAGGATCGCGTTCTTGGCCGCAAGCCCGATCAGCACGATCAGACCAACTTGCGCATAGACATCGAGAGGAAATTGGCGCATCCATAGACCGGTGAAGGCGCCGAGCACCGCGATCGGAACAGTTAAGAGAATCGAGAACGGCAACGACCAGCTTTCATACAGCGCAGCGAGAATCAGAAAAACAAACAGCAGCGAAAACCCAAAAATGGTGCTGACGGAAATACCTTTTTCCGCGACTTGTTCCTGGAACGACATGCCTGAGTAGTCGTAACCCATTTCCCGCGGCATGGTTTCGGCAAACACCTCTTCAAGAGCGTGCCTCGCCTGCCCCGAACTATAACCCGGTGCGATCAAGCCGTTGATTTGCGCCGCTCTGTAGCCATTGTATCGATTGGTAAATTCCGGGCCCGAAGTGGGTTTCATGTTGACCACGGTCGAGAGCGGTACGGGATCTCCGTCGTTATTACGGACGCGGAACAGCCCGACGTTCTCGGCTTTGATGCGAAATTCGCCCTCCGCCTGCACGTAGACCTGCCAGACACGGCCGAAGCGGTTAAAGTAGTTAACGAACAGTCCTCCCATGAACGCTTGCAGCGTCTGGTAGACTGAATTCAGATCTACTCCCTGCTTGAGCACCTTGTCGCGATCTACTTCGGCAAGAACCTGAGGCACGCTCGGAATCAACGTCGTAGTCAGCGAAGCGAACTCGGGCCGTTTGCGGGCCGCCTGGAGAAAGCGATCCGTATTCTGCGCGAGAAATTCAATTCCCTGGCCGGACCGGTCTTCGAGCATGAACGTTACGCCCCCGGTCGTGCCGATGCCCGGAATTGCGGGAGGTGAAAAAGCAAATGCCTGCGCATCGGAAAGTCCAGCAAGCCGCTGGTTCAGCTTCTGTATGATAGCTGCCGCAGTCAATCCTGAGCCGCGCTCGTCCCATGGTTTGAGGGTTACGAAATAAAGCGCGTTGTAGCTCGTATTCGCAAGGCTCAAAAGGCTGAGGCCGACGATCGTGTTATACGTCTGAACGCCGGGAGTATCCTTGAGAATCGCTTCGATTTTTTTCGCGACATCATCGGTGCGCTCTAATGACGCCGCCGTAGGGAGCTGCGCGTTCATGTAAATGTAGCCCTGATCTTCCTCCGGCAGAAAACCGGTTGGGAGCCGAGAACCAAAGAAGCCAGCCGAAAGAGCAACGGCGATCAGCAGCAAGATCGAAAAGGCTACTTTGTGAAGGAGCGCGTCACTGCCGACAAGGTAAACATGCATAACTTTGCCGAATCCCGAGTTGAACCAGTTGAAGAACCGCCCGAGAAGGCCGCGCGACTCCTTGCCTGGCTTCAGCAGCATCGCCGAAAGAGCCGGCGAAAGCGTGAGCGCATTAAACGCCGAGATAAGCGTCGAGATCGCAATGGTCACGGCAAACTGATTGTTCAGCCGGCCTCTGATCCCGCCGATAAAAGCCGCAGGCAAAAACACCGCCGCGAGAACCAATGCGATCGCCACGATCGGTCCGGAAACCTCTTCCATCGCTTTGAGGGTGGCGTCACGCGGCGAGAGGCCCTTCTCGATCTGCTGCTCGACAGCTTCGACCACGACGATCGCATCATCGACGACGAGGCCGATGGCCAGAACGAGACCGAACAGCGACAGAGTGTTGATGGAAAAACCAAGCAGAGGGAAAACGGCGAACGTGCCAACCAGTGAAACCGGCACTGCGAGCAGAGGAATCAGAGTGGCCCGCCAGTTCTGCAGAAAGATAAATACTACGAGGACCACTAGGATCAGAGCCTCGAATAGTGTGATAACGATCTCTTTGATGCCTTCGGATACAGCACGAGTGGTATCCAGTGAGACTGTGTAATCCAGGTCATCCGGAAACCTGTTTTTCAATTTCTCCATCAAGGCCTTCGCGCCGTTCACTGTGTCGATAGCGTTGGAGCCGGGAAGCTGATAAATCGCGATGATCGCGGCGGGCCTTCCGTTGAGCCGTCCGATCTGGCTGTAATTCTGTGCCCCCAACTCCACGCGAGCCACATCCTTCATCCGCACAATCGAACCGTCCGGGTTCGCGCGCACGACGACATCGCCGAATTCTTCCGCAGTCAAGAGACGACCCTGCGCACGAACCGTATATTGGAACTGTTGTCCGGGGGGCACAGGTGCAGCCCCGATCTGGCCCGCAGGGTTCACTTTATTCTGGTTCGTCAGTGCCGTAACGATGTCGCTGACCGTAATGCCGAGACTCGCGAGCGTGTCGGGGCGAACCCAGAAGCGCATGGCGTATTGGCCGGCGCCGTAAATACTCACCTGCCCAATTCCAGGAACCCGGCTCATCGGATCGTTGATGTTGATGTACGCGTAATTAGCGAGAAAAGTCGCATCACGGGTTCCCCTCGGCGAGTAGAGAGAAAACAGCGCCAATGGCGCGCTGGGCGATTTCCGGATCGTCACACCGTAGTTGCGCACATCAGGAGGCAAATAGGACTCGGCCTGGGTAAAGCGCATTTGCGTCACCACCTGATCAATGTTCGGATCGGTCCGGACGTCGAAATCCACCCGCAGCTGCATCTGTCCGCTATTGTCGTTCACTGAAGTCATGTAGATCATGTTGTCGACGCCCTGCATTTGCTGCTCGATCGGAGTTGCAACCGATTGTTCAACGGTTTGAGCGTCCGCGCCGACGTAATTCGCCTGAAGGAGAATTTCGGGCGGCGCGAGTTCCGGATATTGAGCGATAGGCAACCGTGCGATGGCAACGATGCCGACGATCACCGTCACGATGGAAATGACGATTGCAATGATGGGGTGGTTAACGAAAAATCTAGACATCGTGATTTACCTCTTCAGCTGCTTCATTGCAGCGTTACATTCAAATCCCCCTCTGTCCCCTTTTCAAAGGGGCTAGGGGAGATTTTTGGTCTTCGGGTCAATTTGCGCCGTTGCTGTGATGAGCTTAGCGTTGACCAGCATACCGGCCCGCACCTTTTGGATTCCCTCCGCGGCAACTCTCTCGCCCGGCTTCAATCCCTGGTCAATGATCCAATCGGTGCCGACCCGCTCGCCCACGATGACTGAACGGATTTGGATTTTGTTGTCGCTGCCGAGGACGGCTACCTGATAGCTACCCTGGAGCTCCGACACGGCCTTTTGCGGAATGAGTAAGGCGCCTCTCTTAACACTTGTGATCGCCCGAACCCGGGCATACTGGCCAGGACGAAGAAGGTTTCCGAGATTCGGAAACAGTCCTTGTACGCGAAGAGTGCCCGTCTTCACATCCACCTGGCGGTCAACAAAAGAAACGTGACCCGGATGAGGATAAACGGATCCGTCAGCCAAGATCAGTTGGAGCGTCAGCTGTGGCTCGCCCGCGATCCCCTTTGTTGGATCCGAGCCTCCCTTCATCCACTCGAGGTATTCACGCTCACTTACAGGGAAGTAGACCTTGATAGGATCAACCGTGGATACCATGGTGAGCAGACTGCTGGTGCTGACGAGGTCGCCGATCTGTGCCTGGGCGATCGCTGCGATGCCGTCAATGAGCGAGACGACTTTGGTAAAGCCGAGGTTGAGCCGCGCGGATGCGACCTGCGCCTTTGCCGCTTCGACCTGCGCTTTGGCCGCCTCGACTTGAGCCTTGGCGGCCGCGTTAGCCTGGATCGCGTTATCGAGATCCTGCTGGGCAATGGCTTGCTCTTTGGCGAGCGGCGTATAGCGAGTCACGTCCTGTTGTGTCTTGACTTCATTGGCCTGAGCCTGCGCGACCTGTCCTTCAGCATTGGCCAGTTGACCTTTGGCCTGATCAACTGCCGCCTGAAAAGTTCGCGGATCGATTTCGAAGAGCAATTGGCCTTTTTTAACAAACGCGCCGTCTGTGTAGTTTTGGCGCAGAAGGTATCCGGTTACCTGCGGCTTGATTTGCGCGTTGACCAACCCGTCCAGCGTGCCGATCCACTCCCTCCAGATCGGAACATCCTTTTGCTCTACCTTCACCACCGCGACATCCGGCGGACGCGCTTGCGGCTGCGCGGATTTTGCGCAGCCAAGCGAAGCGAGCACAATCGCACTCAGCAAAACGTGGGCTACAAAGCCGAGGTACTTTACCGCAGTAGTTCGCCGTTCCGGGTTCCGCGTTCCGTGTTCCGAGTTGGGGGAAGGGACGTTGAACCCCCGATCGAGTCGGGGGCAGGCTCTTGAACCCCGGATCGGGTCCGGGGCAGGCTCTTGAACTTTGAACTTCGACAAACTAATCCTCGCTTGTTCGCCAATCGACGCTCCGAGTGACTGGTTACTCACCTTCAGACCTGAAAAATCTGCCTGGGATACTACCTCTCGATGCGGCATGTTGACCTCGAATCGTAATGACGCTTGATTAGCTCTTCCTTAAGACCAATGCCCCGAAGCGCGAAGCACACCGCATCGTGAATCAGCGTGTGCTTCGGCACGTTGTAATCGATCGCTGCGGTATCGGGAAAAAAGTGAAGCATCAAACCAAAAGCAATGTGATAGACGAACCAGGCCGAGAGATTAGGATCCGCCGGACACTCTCGTAAATCGCCGCTGGCGGCGGCTCCTTTCAATGATTTCTCGAAAACAGCGCCCCAGTTGTTTGTAAACAGTTTGAGTAGTCCCCGCATGAATTCACCGTCATCGAGAAGGCTGCGGACCGCGAGACGAGCAAGCAGTGCGTCGTGAAGGTATACCGAGCGGCTCTCAACAACCTGCGATACCAAAGAATCAACCATCATGATGAGCGTTCCGGTGGACGGTTTGAGAGCTTCCCCGTGATTGCTCACTAACCAATCTGCTGTTTCTACAGACGCGCTTAGCATTGCATTGTATAGGGAGAGTTTAGTGGGGAAGTATTTATAAAGTAGGGCTTCCGAGATGCCGGCGGCCTTTGCTAACTC